>Ga0098061_1000312_pt1 | contig 22456 bp, 27 predicted proteins | sample 22_taG_FD_92579 | JGI IMG/M metagenome (GOLD analysis project Ga0098061, IMG submission 92579) | Marine viral communities from the Subarctic Pacific Ocean - 22_ETSP_OMZ_AT15343 metaG | ecosystem: Environmental > Aquatic > Marine > Oceanic | place: Subarctic Pacific Ocean | collected 2015-01-20
AAAAAGAAAAGTAAGATTTTGTGCTATTTGTAGTAGCGAATCTACAGCAATAGTTCATAAGGGCAGATGTAGTTATGAATACTATAGACCTGAAGTAACATGTTCATTCTGCCACATTAAATTTAGAAGAACTAAGACAGCACTTAGACAGGGTTATATAAGAGGTTGTAACAACATCTACTGTAGTCGGCAATGCTATAATAAAGGTAGGGTTGATAAAACAATAAGTTGGGCAAGATGACAATACCAATAGACAATAATTTAATAACTACGTGGGAACCTAAAATTCAGGGATTAGTTAATAAATATTATGTCACTGGTATGGACAAAGATGACCTAATTCAAGAACTAAGAATGGTGTTGATGAGGTGTGCAGAAAAATATGATACTACAAAAAGCACAGCTAGTTTTCATACCTACGTTCACAGAGGAATGATAAATACTTTAATTACTTTAATTAATAAAGCGACTAAATTACCTGAAGTAGTTAGTTTTGATAAAACCTTCGTTTCTGTTACTGACAATGAACAGAATCCCAACGAACTTCAAAAAGCTTTAGAAGACCCGAATGCCGAAGATTTTTCTAATTTACTCTTGCTAGATGACATATTATCTGATAATAATGAAACATTCACAGATAAAGAAAAAGTATTCATATCTAGTAGAGTAGATGGACTTACCATGGAAGAGATTACAGAAGACTTAGGTGAGTCATCATATAGAGTTAGACAGAATTTAAAAGAAAGACTAAAGGCATACATAAATGGTATCAAAGCATCCTAAAGATTATAGTGTAAAAGATATACATGGTGCGTTCATGAAACTATATGAACAGATTCATAACGAACCCTATAATTATAATGATGGGAAGAATAAAAGTCCCTTTCCTTTTATTGGTAATGAAATTAAAGCTTTAAAAAAATTACATAATGAACATGATACTTATGCAATTTTATGTGCAATGTACAACGCTATAGGACAGAACAGTACATTCTTCTCTGTAGTAAATTTTAGTGATAGCTTTGAAAGATATAAGACTAAGCATGACCCTAAATTATATTGGTATATTATTGTAACAGATGATGCTAAAGTAAAAAATGCGTGGACACGTTATAACATTTTAAAAGCAACGTGGTTTCCAAATGCAGGACATAATAGAGATTTAAAAAAACTAGAAGATAAATTTGAGAGATGGCTAGAAAAAATAGAAAAGGTGGATTAACAACTACAGGCTCTAAATCTTTGACAAAGGATACTAGAGTATATAAGATAGTAGCAATTAATTCTTTAACAGATAAACCAAGTGGTGTAAAAGAATCTGTTATAGGACTGAATGAGGCTAAAAGAATAGCTGACCTCATGGCTCAAGAAAAAAATAGAAAATGTTACGTATTGGATAATAGTAACAGGTCAGTATACAGAACAGAGATAAAAGAGGATTAAATGGAAAATTACGAATATGTTGAATCAGGCATTATTTTAAATATCAAACAGAAGTCTACACTAGATAACTTTCCTTTTAAGGCAAAAGATTTTGCCGTACATGGAAAAGCGTTTTCATTTCTAACTAATTTCTATGATGACTTTCAGGATTTCCCAAGTAAAAAAGTATTAAGTGAAAACTTTCCAGACTTGGATATTAATGTGCCATCTACGGATTTTGAATATCTGACTCAAGAATTTAGAAAACAGGTTATCTTTAGAAATGTGGTGCAAGCATTTCAACAGAATAAAGAAAAGCTAAAGACCGACCCAAAAATGGCGTTGGCAAAGATTATGGATGGACTAGAAGATATCAACGTAGTCTATGATGAAGACGTTACTTATTATGATACAAAACAAACAGACCGATTTGAAAACTATAAAGAAAAAATTCGCCAAAGAAGATTAGGTGACGGTCTTATGGGAATACCAACACCCTTTACAAATATTAATAGAACAGGTGTTGGGTGGCAACCTGCTGATTTAGTTTCCTTTTTTGCTAGACCAACTGTTGGTAAAACATGGATGTGTATTCAAACAGCAGCTATTGCAATTATGAAAGGTTATAGAACTTTATTTATATCTAGTGAAATGCCTACCTCTGCAATCAACCTTAGAATGGATGTTGTGATTGCAAAGATGAAAGGTTATAACTTCTCTCATAAAGCATTAAGAAATGGGGACCCCATAGATGAAGAAAAATATAAAGAGTTCCTAGATGGCTTAGAAGAAAAAAACTTATTAGTATGTGACCATATAGAGGGCGAATCTACAATATCTATTGGAAGTATACAAGCATTGATTCGTAAACATAATCCTGATTTCGTAGTAGTAGATGGTATCTACTTAGTATCAAGTGGGGATGGCAGAAAAGCAATGTGGGAACAAAACCACAGTTTGTTTTATGGTATGAAGAATATCTGCCTAGCCACTAATAAACCAATATTTGTCTCAACACAGGCTACTAGAGAGGCGGCTGATATTTTCACGCCACCTAGAGTCGACCAAGTAGCCTTTGGAGATGCTCTTATCAGAGCTTCTGACGTTGCAATTGCAATGGCAAAAGTTGAAGAGTCAGAGGACCAACGAGTGGTACAATATCAAAAGTACCGAGACGGTATTCTGCCTTCTGATACATCCTTTCTTAGATGGGATGTTGATAAGGGGCATATAGAAGAAATAAACGAGTTTCTAACGGAGGACACAGAGTTTTGATTAAAATACTTATCAAGTACTGGAGTCTTTTTAATAAGTACAAGGATGTTTTGCCAGAGGTTATTCAGCTTGTGGATACTGCTGTAAAAGCTGTTGAAGATAAGAAAATAACTAAAGCAGAGCAAAGTGCTTTGATGAAAGAATACTGGACAGTAATTAACAAAATAAAAGAAAACTCATAATCATATGATTGATTGGGCTGAAGCATTACAAAAAGTTGGAATAGATGTACCACTGGGGACTGATGAGTTCTCTGTGGTTTGTCCTTTTCATGACGATAATGTAGCTTCATGTGCGATTAATATTGATAAGGGAGTTTGGATTTGTTTTGCAGGTTGTGGACAAGGTTCTTTAAAAACTTTTATATATAAACATTTAGGGGGTAATGACATACAATTAACAGACGTTTTGACACCAAAACCAAGTTATGATGTGAATCTCTTTGATGATGTAGTTATAGATAAGAGTGATGAAAACATTGATGATATTTTTATCCCAAACTTTATTGAACACAAATATCCAGAATGGATTTATGATAGAGGGTTTAATACCCAAATATTAAAATTTTGGGGTTGTGGCACTAATGAATGGGGTGACCTAATCATACCAATACACAGTATGCAAGATAAATTAATTGGGTGGGTGGCTCGTAGACAAAAAGCAATACCTAAGTATATGTATTCCTATAAGTTTCAGAAATCAAAAGTATTATTTGGTGCAAACAAACTAAGTGCTCTAAAAGAACACTATGTATGTGTTACCGAAGGTGCTCTTGATACTATGTGGTTATGGCAGCACAATATACCTAGCGTAGCTATTCTAGGAGCCACAATGTCTAAAGAACAATGCAATCTTCTTAGGTCTTTTAAAGTAGAAGAAATTGTGTTATGCTTTGACAATGATGTCGCAGGGCAACGAGCTGTTGAAAAAGCAACGACTATGCTTTCAGGCAGTGTGCTGACATCATCAATATCGTTGCCACAAGAGTACAAAGATGTACAAGAAATAACAAACCAAGCATTACTCAAAGAAGTAATAGCTAATAGAAGCTTTTTTTAAAAGGCTCAAGGAGGAAAATATGGGTGGAATATCCATGATTTCACAGAGACGGAAGCAAATAAATACTCCTGCCTCTGTTACAAACAATAACCAATCAGAGTTATGGTTCAAAGATGGCGACCAAGCTTTGATTAAATCAGTAGCAACAGGACACCCTGATGATACTGCGATGACATACATCAGAGTTTTCCAATACAGAGATGGAAACACTTTTAAGACTGTTCTTGAATCCATTTTTGATGGAGAGAAAGACGAGTACACAACTCCCGAAGGATTATCAATTGATGGTATTCCAGAAGGTGTATCACCAAAACATCAATTTGCCTTTTGGGCATACGTTGATGAAGTATTCCATGCTGAAAAGCGAGTGGAATCTTGGGAAGTGGTAGCAGGTAAAAGTGGAAAAGAGATGTACAAAGAAGTTGTAAACGACTTCAAAGTAATCAAATTAGGTTTTGGACGAGGGGACATTGTTTTCGGACAATTAGAAGAAATCTATGAAGATGAAGGTAGCTTAGACAAGTCACCTATCCGAATAAAAAGGATGGGAGCTGGTCTAGACACAAACTACCACATTACATCTTTAGCAAGGGAATTAGAGATACCTGCCGAAAAAAAGGCAGAGATTGCTAACCTACCTTCTATAAACCAATACTGTATTGACACTTGGGGTGTAAAGGCAGGAACTCAAGCAGAACAATCTGCTGACGATTTGTTTTCGTAGAAAGTTCCAATGATTGTACAACCCGATGATTTCGATAATGTTCTAGATAGACTTTGGGACCACTCAACATTTTTTGTGGACGTGGAGACTAATGGACTAGATGGTCACGGGTACAATCAACTCTGTGGAATCGGAATCGGATTAGACGATTCAGAAGATACATTTTATTTTCCATATCGGCATATGCCATTTGGATTAGTTAATTTATCTGATGAACAAATACAAAAATTGATAACTATGCTCAACTCAGTTGGGTCTATTTTGATAGCGTATAATGCTAAATTCGATATCCGATTCTTACAGAAAGAAGGTTTAAATATTAATGGAAAATCAATCTTTGACGTGTTGCCTATGGTACGACTTATAGAACACAGTAATGTTAATATGCTCTCTCTAACTGAAACTATTAAAAGACGATATGGAATAGAGCATGCACAATACGATATAGATACCAAAAAAGCATTACGCCAAGGGGGATGGACAAAAGATTTTAGTAAAGCTCCCATTGATATACTAGGTCCTTACTGCGAAAAAGATGTGTTCTATACTAGGAAAATATATTTTGAGTGTCTTCAACAATTAGAAAAAACTAAGCAATTAGATATATGGACACTACAAGTAAGACTTACCCGTGTCTTATTTGACATGGAAAATAAGGGTGTAAAGGTTGATACGAACTATGTCAAGAAAGCTACACAACTTATAGCAAGTAGAAAACAAGAGATAGAACAGAAGATAAAAGATATTACTACAGGTGTATTTGATGATGAATATAATATTGCAAGTACACAACAGATGGGGCCTGTATTTCAAAGTTTAAATATTTCATCTCCTGAAAAAACTGCTAAAGGAAATGATTCTTGGAATGAAGCAGCCCTAGCTCAAATAAATCATCCTATTGCAGGACTAGTTAGACAATGGAGAACACTAGAAAAACTTAGGTCTACATATTTAGAACCTTTTGAGAATGAAGATGGCTTAGATTTGCATACAGATTTTTGTAATTGGGGAACAGTAACAGGGCGTTTATCTAGTAGAAACCCTAATTTACAAAATGTACCTAGAAATCATTTCAAAGTAACTGATACTGATTTATCTGATGAAGACCTAGCTACTGTAAAGAATAGAGTTGATGCAGTTATAGCAACTAAGGGTGGGAAAAGTGTAGAGTTGAGCAATGATGTAATAAAAACATGGGCATTTATTGGCGATGAGTCATTTGATGAAACTGATGATAGTCAAATCTCACTACGTAGATTAATTGTACCTAGAGATAATACCCATCTAGTAAGTTTTGATTACTCACAAATGGAAGTTAGAGTCTTTTTAAGTTACATTGCTATGCATAATGAAGCAGTTAAAAAGATGTTACAGCAAAGTGATGTTGATTTTCATGGAGAAGCTGCAAAACTTGCATTTAAAATTGATGAAAATCATAAAGATTATAAATATTATAGACAAACTGCCAAGGCAATTACTTTTGGAACCATATATGGAATTGGTAATGCCAAACTTGCTACTCAATTGAATGTATCACCTACGGAAGCTGGGGAGTATAAGAAAAGATACTTTGAAGGAATTACAGGTTCTAGGGAATTTTTTGATAACGTAGTTAAAAAAGTAGAATCACAAGGTTGGGTAAAGAATAGATATGGTAGAGTTTATAGAATTGATAAGAACTTTGGATATAAAGGTGTTAATTATTTAGTACAGGGTACAAGTGCAGACATTATGAGTGAACGTATGATAGAAATACACAAATATTTAGATGATAAGAAAAGTAATTTATTATTACAGGTACATGATGAAATTATCTGTGAGGTACATGAAGATGAAGTACAAGAAGTATTACCTAAGATTAAAGAGCTATTAAAGATTAATAGTTTGGGTATACCACTAGATGTAGATATGGAAGTATGCTCCCCTTCTTGGGCAACTAAAGTAGATGCAAGTAGTTTAATAACAACAAAACAAGAATCTGTAGAAGAGGCTTTAGCTTCAGCAGAGATTAATCTTCTTCATAATAGAATAAAACCTATAACAGAAGAAAAAGATTTAGAAGATAAGGGTTGGGTAGAATGGTAACATTAAATCACAGCTGGAAGGACCAGAAAAAGCTAGGGGAACGTGGCGTATTACATATAATAGAATGGTTGTATACTTTAAATAGTACAACAGGTGTTTGGGATGTACAGGATGATAGGAAATATCAGATTAAAGATATAGATTTGCTTTGGACAATAGAACCAAATGATGAAGAAAAAACTGTTGAAGTCAAAACAGACACATATAGAACAGGTAACTTCTTTTTTGAGACTGTTAGTAATGTATCAAAGAATACACTTGGTTGTTTTTTAAAAACTGAGGCTGACTTTATATTTTATTATTTTATTGAGATGGGACAATTGTTCGTATTAAACACAGGGGCAATTCAAAAATGGTTTCTAGAAAATAAAGACAGGTATAATGAAAAGATATTAGGTACAGATAATTTATATCAATCTAAGGGATATGCTATCCCCATAAAAGATGTACCAAAAGAATGTATTAGATACCATGTAGGAGATTACACATGAAACAAAAACCTAAAGAATATAGCTTTAGAGAAGCATACAATAGGAAAAGGGAAACCCCCAATGCTATAGACCCTGTTCATTATCATTTAGACATAGAACCTTTTGATTACATTCATGATAATGATATGGGATTCGCAGAAGGAAATGTGGTAAAATATATAAGTAGGTGGAGATATAAAGAAAACGGTTTACAGGATTTATACAAAGCAAAAAAGTATATTGAAATGTTAATAGAGAAAGAAGAAAAGGAAGAGGAAGAACGTGGCAAGACGTAATTGGACAACCTGTCCTTCATGTTTACGAAAATTAAATAAGAAAAAATTTGAAGGGCAAAGAACAAAAGTATGTTACCCATGTCATTTAAAAGAATTAAAAGATAAGCGAAAAGGAGTCACTCGTGGCAAAAATAGGCGTTAAGATAGGTTTTACTTTTAGAGTAGGAGCCTTAGATACAAATCAATATGGTCGAATGGATATGGAAGTACATGATATAGATACTGAACTTTCTATTGATGACCAATTAAAAGATGCAGGTCTTGCAATAGATAAAGTTTATAAAACATTACTTACTAAAGTAGATTCTGAAATTGAGGACATCATGTCCGAATCAAAGGAAGCCCCAAACAATGGATGATGATAAAAAATGGCGTGGACAAAACGCGGCTGAAATAGTTACACAAGATTTTTTACAAGAACTAGATAGAGCAAATGTACTCGAAGATGTATTGTTTGAAAGACTCAGACAAGATGAGTTGTGGGGAGACCAATCAGGACACGCTAATGAAAGATGGTTGGTTATATTAATAGAAGAAGTAGGTGAAGTTGCAAGAGCAATGTACGATGATGATGAGGGACACACATACGAAGAAATAATACAATGTGCGGCAGTTTGTATGGCTTGGGCAGAAGCAATGCAGAAAAGGAAAAATAATGGAAAGCAATAGAAAAAAAGTTATTGACCAATTATTAGGCAATAAAAAATTAAACATCGTCAAAGGTAATGATGAAAGTTTTGAATACAATAGAATAGAGTTTGGTATTCCTAACTTAGATAAGTTAACAGGTGGGGGTATACCAAAGAAAAGAATGACTTTAATCTATGGTCCCACTAACGTTGGTAAGTCTTACCTTGCATCACAGATATGTGCTAACGTACAACGTGAAGGTGGTTTAGCTGCTTGGGTAGATACAGAACTATCTTGGGATGCTAATTGGATGAGTAAGTGTGGTTTAGATGTCGGTGAAATGTTATTGTCTCAACCCGAAAGTGGTGAACAAGCATTTGAAACTATCGTAGAAATGATGAACGCAGGCGTTGATGTTATAGTACTTGATAGTATCGCAGGGTTAGTGCCTGCACAAAACCTTGATGAAGATTTTAGTTTTAATCCTATGGCGTGGCAGGCAAGATTTGTTAATTCATCTTTACCTAAAGTAATGAACTCCTTAAGACAAGGTAGTGCTTTTATTGCTATTAATCAAGTTAGGTCAAGTATCGGTCCTGTGGCATTAGCAAATATGCCTGGAGGTCTTGCTCAAGGATTCTTTTCACACTTTTTATTAGAAGTAAAAAGAAGTGGTTGGTTGAACTCTCCCGAAGATAAGACTCAAAAAGTTGGCTTCGATATGGAAGTTAGACTTAGGAAAACTAAAGTTGGTGGAAGTAATTGGTCTTCTGCAATCGTTCCATTCAGAGTTGATGGTGGTATAGATATAATAGAAAGTTATATGCGTGATGGTATTACACAAGGAGTGATTACAAAAGCAGGTACTTGGTATACCTTTGGCGAAGATAAAGCTCAAGGAATGAATGGTTTGAAAGAACTAATAGTAGCAAAACCTGAATTATTAAAGAAATTGAAAAATGACGTTACCTAGAGATTATACTGAACAAGAAAAAATAGTTCAGAAGTGTCTAGATGAAACAGGTTTAAGATACGACAATCAAGTAGAGTTTGATAAGTATACTGTAGATTTCTATATTGATGAATTAAAAATGGTTGTTGAGGCTGATGGGGTATACGGACACTTACAAAAACGTGACAGACTACGAGACGAAAAGCTATATAGCTTGGGTATAGAACATGTAGTCCACATAAAATCTAAGACTCACAAAGGAGTGTATAACGAAATATGGCAGGCATTAGACAAATTGGAGCAATTGGAAAAAGACGAGGCGTAGCTCGAAAAAAACATCGTCAAGATAAATGGTTAATTAACCAAATGGATGCCATGCTTTCATCTAAAAAACGAAATGGTATGAAGGGTAAGTTTCATGCATCTGTTATTGGAAACCCTTGTGATAGATATTTATATTTAGCTTATAATGGATTACTTCCTGAGCTGCCCTTAAGTGCTAGAGTTCAAAGAATATTCGATAATGGTAATTATTTAGAATACAGAATGGGAAAATATTTTGAACGACTAGGTATTTTAATAAAAAAAGAATTACCTTGTAGATTAGAAAACCCTGTTATATCAGGTAGAATTGATTTCATCTTAAGACACCCAAAACTCAATACTGTGTTGTTAGAATTAAAATCTATAAAAGGTTCTTTGTTTGATGAGTTAGATGGTCCTCAAGAAACACACGCAACTCAAGCACAGGTTTATCTACATTTAAATAACTTAGGAATAGATACAGGTTATGTATTGTATGAAAACAAAGATAATCAAGAGTTAAAATGTTTTAAGGTTGAGAAGGATGATGAAAAGCTCAATTCGATTTTAGAGAGGTGTTATGCTATAATGAGTCTTACTAGTGCTCCCACAGAATGTGGTGGGGAGTTCTATTGTGATTGTAGGAAGGTAAGATGACATTTAAATATATGACAGTAACAGGAGCAGATGATGACACTAATATCCGTGGGATGATTGAGTTATCAAAAGAGTATAATTTTTTAGAATGGGGACTATTATTTCCATTATTAGGACATCCACGTTTTCCATCTCTTGAATGGTTTAAAAAGTTAAAAGAAGAAGTAAAACAAAAAGATGTAAAGCTAAATTTATCAGCCCATTTATGTTTTGATATGTTAGATAGTGCTCTCGCTAATAAATTAGCCGAAGACTATTTAAAAGGTTTTAACAGAGTACAACTTAATTTCCATGGGATAGACCACTTCTGGCTAAAAGATGAGTTAGAGCCACTATTTAAATTTATAGAGACCAATGCTAACCGTAAAATTATTTTTCAATTTGATGGGGTGAATGACAAATGGATTTTAGAATATCTGGACATCAACAAATATCCAAACATTCAGTATCTGTTTGACACCTCATCAGGTGCAGGCATTTTACCAAACACTTTTCCAATGCCTTACTCAGGGGTAACCTGTGGCTTTGCAGGTGGCTTAGGTCCTGACAATCTTAAAGATGTTGTAACCACTTTTAAAGAAACACTTAACCCAACCAAATCATTTTGGATTGACATGGAAACAAGAGTTAGAACAAAGGGTAAGTTTGATTTAAATAAAGTTGCACAATGTGCAGAGATAGTTGCAAAAACTGTATGGGGGAGACATCCAATATGACACAACAGAGCTGGTTAGAGGATGAACCAAAAAATCCAAAAATAGAAAAGAAACTAAATGTCCCTTCATTAAAATGGGATTTAGAAGAAAAACCACACTTAGAATTTGCTCATGCATGGCGACAAACTAATGAAGGTTTACAAGAATATTTAACCATGTATGGTAATTACAAGTCATATTTAGAATATGCTCTATCAGATGTGCAAGCTCAAGCAAAATTATTAGCAGACCAATTTGATGAAGCCATGTCAGTAACTATGTATAAATTTGTAAAGCAAAATACTGATGCAAAACGAATGGTGAAAGAACAAGTCAAGGGTGCAGTCATAGATGGAAACCCAAGTCTTAAAGACCACGCACATAAACTAAGGGAAGCTCAAGCAGAGGTTCTAAGACTAGAAGGTTTATTAGCTTCTTACACAACAGCATTCAATACGATTAGCAGAATTATATCTTTGAGGATGACGAAATAATGCTAATGGGGGTAGATTGTTCATCTAAAGGGGCTCACGCAGTAATTCTAGACAAAGATACTCAACTAGTTCATCAATTTAAAGTTCAAGAAAAAAATCCTGATTTTTCTGAAAGATTGACCCAAATTTTTGATAAATTTCAAATAGAAATAAGTAAAATAAATATAGGGGAAGCATCTGTTGAAAAGGCAATATACATCCAAAATGCAAAAGCAACAATTCAAATTGCTTCTGTGGTCACTGCAATTCAGTTAGCTTGCCACATACAGGGCATCCCTTGTGGGATAGTCGATAACAAGACTTGGAAAAAAGATATAATAGGTAATGGGAACTCCTCGAAGCAGGATATTATGCAATATGCTGTTACAAGATGGGGAGATATTTTTACCGAACAAGATTATGCAGATGCCGCATGTATTGCGTTATTTGCTGAAAAGGAGAGTTAAGACAATGGCAGCACCTAGTAATTATAGAAAGGCTAATGATAAGCCGACATTTTACTATAACCAAAAGGCAAAACGAAAGGCTAGAGGAACTGAAGACAGTCTACCTAAAGAACCGGGTAAAAAGAAAAAAATGACTGTTGAAGAGTTTAAACAGAAATACGGTAAAGTCGTATGGTGCGATTTTTACAAATGTATTTATAACGAAACACCAAAAGGAGCTAGCAGGAAACTTGGTACAGTACTTGAAAATCCACACTATGAACCACTAGGTCCTAAAGATGAGGGTTGGATTGGTATATGTGGAACAAGGAAACCTGAAATTGCAATTAGATTTAAAGAGGTAACTTCTCCGGGGGGTGTTAAACAAAAAGTACCACAATGTTTTAATGGTACAAGTAATCAAACAGGAAGAGTAGATATGAGTAGATTCTTACAGGGTAACGGAACCCCACATGGTGGTAGCATTGAATCCCAAAGTGCTGACCAAGGATTTACTAATGTAGCGTTTGATATAGGGAGATAAAATATGCCTAAACAAATACCTAATGATGTTAAGAATCATGCTCGTGAATTATTTTTAGAAGGTAAATCTGGAAGAGAAATTTCTGAAAGATTATCTAAAGCTTATGATATGAAAATATCTACGCCTGCTGTCTATGAGTGGGCTAAAAGATTTAAGTGGAAGGACATGGTGGTGGAAGCAGAAACAAAAGCAAAAGAAGAGATAATAGAAAGCGAAGCTCAAAAGCTTCGGAGAATGCAAGTAGAACATCTAGATGACTATAACGTACTTCGTAGGAAGGCAGTCAAAGAACTAAAAGGTTTGGAATTTGTAAGAGCAGGTGAAGCAGCTAAGGCTCTCGAAACAGGTATCGAGGGAGAACGCAGAGTTATGCAGGGGATGATTAATTTATCTTTTGTACAAGAAGTTTTAAATATTTTAGTTGAAGAGATATCGGAACAAGAAACAATAAATAAGATAGCTCTTAGACTACAAACGTTAGTAAGTGATAGTACATCTAATGACAAGCAATAAATCAAATGAAATAACAACATATGGAGATGCAATACAAAGACTTGCGTCTGGACTCATACAACAAAAGAAATATCATGTAGGTAGTTTTTATGAGTTTCTTAGAGACGTATGGTCACAAAGTTTTGACAACCCTGAATATTTTGGAGCTTGGCATGTAGGAATACTTGCTGAAGATATCGAAGAATGTTTAGAAAAAGGTCTTAATTATGTAGCAGTATTACCACGTTTCCATTTTAAATCAACAATCATGGGCCATGCTTTTAGTGTGTGGAGACTTTTAAAAGCTCCTAGGGATTGTTCTGTTTTATATTTGTCATACAGTGATGGTATGGCTAGGTATCATTTATCAGAAATAAATAAAACTGTTTCAAGAAATCCTATTCTAACTGACATGATGGAAAATCGTTCTCCAAAGGCAGATTATTCATTTAGATATTATATTAATAAAAGACCTATGGAAATTATGCATGGTGGATTATTCTCTTTCAAAAGAGGTATGCACGTTAATGGAGCATTGATTGCTGATGACGTATTAAGAGACCCAGAAAATCCACTTAACACAAGTCAGATAACAAAAGTAGAAGACCACTTTATGACAGAAAGTATGTTCATTCCTCTAAAAGGTGTCCCTGTTGTTGTCTTGGGAACACCTATGATGCCTGGCGACCTGTTAACTAAACTACAGAAGGATGACCGATTTAAAGCAAGAGTATTACCAGCTTTAGACCCAACACCTACAAGAAGAGTGTTGATGCCCGAACTGTATTCTGAGAAATGGTTATTACAACAACAAGAAGCTAGACCTAAATCGTTTGCTTCTGAGTTTTTACTACAACCACACTTTGCAACGGAAGCGTATTTTAATGAGGATGAAATATCTGAATGTGAGGATGAGACACTAAGAAATCATCCAGCGTCAAACATTTATAAGAAACAAGAGGAAGAACAATTGTTTGCTGGATTTGACGTGGGTAAAAAAAGACACCCATCACATTTAGTTATTTTCAAAAGAGAAGGAAAGAGGCTAGTTCAAGTACACCAATCTTGGTTAGATGGTTGGAGTTATTCTGACCAGATAGAATATCTAAATGATATCGCTAAAAACTTTGACTTAGAGAAAGGTTATATAGATAATACAAGAGGTGAACTTGAAGACAGAGGATTAGACCCTGTTTGGCACGCAATGCACTTTACATTAAAGAGTAAGCGAACCATGGCTCAAATCTTTGAAGAGTACGTGAGCAAGCACAATTTAAGCATTATCCAAGATTCAAGACAGAAGTCACAGATTGTTTCAGTCAGTAATGAATTGAAAGCACCTGAAACCCCTATGGGACACGGTGACGCTTTCTTTTCGATTGCAATGGCTCTCCAAGCAGCTTATGAAACAACTGTTTATAGATATGAATCTCTAGGTAGTGCCACAGAGTGGTTAAACGCAGTAGACCCTACAGATACAGAAGATGGGGTGGAAGAACTAAAGAAGAAGATTAGCTTAGATTTTACTCCCGTAAACAAGGAGGAAACAAATAAGGAACAGGCTCCAAACCCAGATTGTTCGGAAGCTGTTTGTATGCCCAGTTTTTGGGTTCCAGAACGAAATTTATGCATATACTGTGGTCACAGAGGAAGGTAAAAAAAATGACAACATTAACCACGCAAGCAGAAACGGTTGCAAAAAGTAGATATTACTTAAAGAACAAAGACAATGAAACAATTGAAACAGCAGATGAGATGTTTGAACGAGTTGGAATTGCTATAGCAAAAATTGATACTCGCTATGGACGAATGGATGCTGACGCATCTTTGACAGCTATAGATTTTATATCAATGATGAAGGAGTTAAAATTTCTTCCTAATTCCCCAACATTAATGAATGCTGGTACTGAACAAGGAACTCTATCAGCTTGTTTCGTATTGCCTTTAGAAGACAGTATGGAAGGTATAATGAAAGCTGCCCATGATATTGCAATGGTACAGAAGTTTGGAGGAGGTACAGGATTCGCTCTTTCTAAATTACGACCAAGGGGGGACACAATAAAAACTACTCACGGAATCGCTTGTGGTCCAATTCAAGTATTACAAACATTATCTAGAGTATCTTCTATGATTACACAAGGTGGTAAAAGAGATGGAGCAAATATGGCAGTAATGTCTATATATCATCCTGACATTCTTGAGTTTATTGATTGTAAAAAAGTTGAAGGAGACATTCATAACTTTAATATCTCTGTTGGAGTAGATTCCAATTTCATGAAAGCAGTAATGTCTAAGTCAGAATACAATTTAATCAATCCTCATAGTAATGAAGTTACAAACACATTAAATGCGAGAGATGTATTCGATAAGATTATTTATGGTGCGTGGCGAAATGGTGAGCCCGGAATGATATTTCTAGACAACGCCAATCGAGATAACCATGTTAAAGAAGAATATGGTGAGATGATTGCAACCAATCCTTGTGGTGAACAACCTTTATTGGGAAATGAATCTTGTAATTTAGGTTCTATTAATTTGGCACAATTTTATCATGAAGACTATAATGATGTTGATTGGACAGAATTAGAGAAGACTGTAAAAGTAGCAACCCATTTCTTAGATAATGTAATTGATGCAAATCAGTATGCTACTCCAGAAATTGAAAAAATGACTAGAGCTACTAGAAAAATAGGATTAGGCGTAATGGGTTTTGCCGATTTATTAATTCAGCTTCAAATTAAGTATAATAGTATAGAGGGTAGAGAATTAGGAAAGAGTATCATGAGTTTTATTAGAACTGTTGCTGATACTCAATCTATTAAATTGGCTAAAGAACGAGGTACTTTTCCTGCGTGGGATAATAGTGACTATGATGAAGATGAGAAATATCGAAATGCTTGTCGTTTAACTGTTGCACCTACAGGAACTATATCTATGTTAGCAGATACTTCTAGTGGTATTGAGCCAACCTTTGCTTTGGCATGGAAAAAGCAAAATATACTAGAAGGACAAACTCTCTACTATGTAAATAAATATTTCGAGAGAGATGCAAAGAAGCATAATTTTTATTCAGAAGATTTGATGGAGCATCTATCTCAGGGAGGTTCTTTAGAATCAAGAGAAGATGTACCACCATGGGCTAAAGAGATATATGTTACAGCTCCAGAGATTTCTGCTGAAGACCACGTTGGGATGCAAGCAGCTTTCCAAGAAGATTGTGACTCAGGTATCTCAAAAACAATTAATTTTCCTAATGAAGCGACCATCGCTGATGTTGAGTCGGCTTACCTATCTGCTTGGGGATTGGGTTGTAAGGGAATTACAGTATATAGGGCTGGCAGCAGGGAGAAAGAAGTTTTGGTTAGTGGGAATGAAGAAAAAGAAGAAATGAAAGACCAACTCCCATTACCTGTAGATGTCACTGAAAAAGGTGAAACAGGAATTGAAACGGATAATGACTGTTGTAATAATCCACAGGTTGTAAATGAATCAGGTTGTAAGACTTGTAAGGCGTGTGGGTGGAGTATGTGTCATATTGCGTGATATAATAAATATATGAAAAAATTAAGGAGAGTAAATGAATAGTTTGCTTAGAGACAGAGAAGTTCAGTATATAGCATTAAGAGATGAAACAAGTAAGACGTGGCGTATTTTAGATACATGGCACGAAGGACTTAAGGATATCGACTTGGATGATGATATTCCAGACGATAATCCTGCTGTTTATGTCTTAACTGAAAGTGCTTTTACAGCTTTAATAAAAGAAGCTGCGAGATTAGGTGTCTTAGAGAATGTTGACTTCGGTATGGATAGCTCATATGAATTAGCAGAAAAAGATGCTGAAATTGAGAAACTTAAGGCTGAAATTAGTAAAATAAGAGAAGAGACTACAAATACTAAGGTAGACCCTTACAAAGGAATGAGTGAGGCTACTATTATAAAGTTAAAAGCTATGGACTCTAATCTTAAGATTATATCCACAATAACAGACTTTGACGAATTAACGAAGGAATAATATATGAAGCTCGGAGATTACTTACCCGAAGTTCCTAAGATTGCACAACAGATGAGTGATTTGAATAGTCAAATCAACATGTTGCAAATGATGCAGAAATCAGCAGGAGACACAGGTTCAGCACCTACTATGGGATTAGACCATGTAGTTAATACATGGGTTCGACATCAAATGGCGTATCGCCAACAGATGGTTCAAGATATCCAAACTATTGCATATTCAGTAGAAGAAATTAGAGCCCCTTTAAACCATATTACGGGTGAAGTATTTAGGCGTGGTATTGAATGGCACGCAACTGTAGAAAATCCAGACCCTAAACAAAAAGAACGTTTAATGAAGTTTATGACTGATGCAAACGTGTTTGACCAGAGTATGGAAGAACTACTAAGACAGTTTCACTTTGATTTAAACTCTATTGATGATGCATTCCTTTACCTAGCTAAAGAATATAAAGATGTAGGTAATGGTGAAATTAAGTCTAAAGTAATCGAAATCAGACGATTGAACCCTGCATTAGTAGAATTTGACCTAGATGCCGCAGGATTACCAAAGAATGCACATTGGATTTGTCCATTAGATAGAACTGATGTAGCTGAAGAACCTGGAAAATCTAAAGCAGGATATGAAAGAATCCCTGCTATGTATAAGTATTACCATAGAAATCAGCACATGTACTTGGCTGATAATGAAGTAATACACTTAACTAAGTATGCACCATCTGAAACTTATGGGTGGTCTCCAATACTTACTATATTTGAAAAGGCATTAACTCTAATTGGTATGGATAAGAATCTATACCGATACTTCTTTGAAAGAAAGATGCCTTCGTCTATGCTTATGGTGACTACAGATGACCCTGAAAGCTTAAGACGTGAAAGAGACCATATAGCAGCTCAAACTAGAGTAGACCCTAACTATATACCTATGGTTGCTGTTTCAGCTAGAAACAACAGAGGTAGAGTAGATATGGTAAGACTATTCCACAGTTTACAAGAGATGGACTATCTACCTGTACGACAGGAGATTAGAGAAAGAGTTGCAGCTATGTGGGGTGTTTCTCCTGCGTGGCAGGGTGCACCTGATGCATTTGGTGGGTTATCACAACAGACTTCACAACTAACTGTAATGAGCAGAGTGGTGGAAGGTGACCAAAGATTATTCCATGAAAAGATATTCCCATTAATATTACAAGCTTTTGGTATTACAGATTGGACATTAAAGTTACCAAATCCTGAAGAAAAAGCTGAAAACACTAAGTTAGCTATGGCACAGCAAAGAATTTCTATTGCTACACAATATTTAAACATGGGCTTTGATGTTAAGTTGGCTGCTTCTGGAGACGTTGAAATGCTTGAGGCAGAGTTTCTAGTTGGTGGAGAAGCAGTTCCACAAGCACAAATGCAAGGTGAACAGCAAGCTATAGGAGTCCAACAGGCAGAAATGCAGTTACAACAAGCTATACAGCAACAGCAAATGCAAGAGCAACAGCAAGCTATGATGGGTGGTGGTGAACCCGAAGAAGGTGAAATGGCTCCTGAAGAAGGTGGTGAAGGTGGTGAAGAAGGTATAGAAAAATCAATTCCTGCATCTGAAAGAAAATTTAAAGGACGAATGGGTGGTATAACACCTGATAATACTGATAAAGCAGGTGGAACTGATGAAGAAAGAGACCTAGACGAATGGGCAGAAGCTAGAACTAAAGCAGCTGAGGAACGAGATATGGGAATCAAAAAAGGTAATTCTTGGGTAGGAGACTTAATATCTAGAGGTTACACATCTCCTATAATTAAAGAAGTTAATCCTAATGGAACTCAAATGTGGTTTTCACAGGACGGAATAGACTATGTAGCTAAACTAGATTCTTTAGGTATTACAGATGTTGATAAGGCTACCTTTAATGGACCAAAGGTTGAAGCAGAAGATAAGAAACAGAAGGTACAAGATACTACTATAATGAATGATGGGGATGATGAGGATGAATAATCTACAAAAACTTCTTTTGTTTATACAGAAAGACTTTGGTGGTGGTGCAGGAACAGTTGCAACTACTACTGATGCAGGTTCTCCAGGATATCACACCCCAACTTTTGGGGGAGGTTTCTCAGGACCCAAGAAAAAGAAAAAGGAAAACGCCGAATTTAAATTTACATATTAAGGATTAACATGGATAAACCTTTACGAAGACCTGATACAGCTTTTACTTCCCGAAACTATCGCAGTACTCAAAAACCAAAACGAAAAACCGTAGTAAGAGATGGGATTGATAAGTTAGAAAACTTCTTAGATGAATACAGTCCCCAAATGCAAAAGAGTTCTTCTGCTATCATTGCATTAATTAATAGTATACTAAAGAATGATGGCCCTCCTATGACTAGTACTGTAGGTGAGGGCGTTGGAAATAAAACACCTAGAGGCAGTCTTGGACCTAAAATAGTGGACTTCGATAAAGAAAAAGAAAAACATACTGAAAGAAAAGGTAATCCTGAAGATTATGTTCTAGAGGAACAGAATGACATAGAACGAAAAATACGAGGATACCGAAAAGATGAAAAAGACCCTGGGCCTGAAAACACTATGGATGCTGGAGCAATGGGTTCGGGAACTGTAGATGTTGCGAAACAGTTTACTGGTTGGGATTGGAAAGGGCAGCAAGGTGAATACAAACGTGGAGCTGAAAAAGATAAGATAGATGATAATCCTGAAATACAAAAAGATAATGTGGATAGATTAATATCTGATTTGATGAAAGCAGAAGACGGTGATAAGTACAAAGAAGATGATGACTATGTAGAAACCCCAACTGACGAGGATAAAGAAATTTTAACAAGAGATAATGATTCAACTAGGGGAACTTATACAGGTAATAATGCCGCATATAACTATACCCAAACATTAAACAAGGCAGAAACCATAAAAGACTTAAAGTGGACTGATGATAATGAGTTATCCGAAAAGGCTAGGAAGAAGGCTGACAGAGAACTTGAACTATTTAACATGAGTCTAAACGATGTAGATGCAATAGAGTTACCAGGATTTGAATCAAACGAAAGTAAGAAAGTAAAATCTGAACTTGAACAAGTTAAAACAGCTAATGATAACTTCCATGAAAATGAAAAAAAGAAAAAGTGGCATGATAAAGCTATAGAAGTTCAAGATGATGAACTATTTGAATCGTTTATTGACTTAGCTAGAGTTTTAGATATGTATCAGAAATCAAAGGATAAACTGAATCTTAAGATGGAAAGCTTTAAAGCTCTTAGAAAAGAGACTGGAACTATAATATTACGTATGAAATTAAAGTATAACAGACCACGACCTGCAGCTTTGTTAGACTACCATGGAGTAAAGATATCTCCAAAGGATTTGCCAATGGCAAGGACACCATCTTATCCATCGGGACATGCTTGTCAGGCTAAACTGATAGCTATGATATTAAGTAAGAAGTATCCTCAATATGAGAAACGATTTATGAGTTTATCAAAAGAGATTGCTCAGAATAGAGTAATCGCAGGGGTACATTTTCCAAGTGATTCAAAGGCTGGTTGGTTCCTAGCTGATGAAATATATGATAAACTAAATATAGATAAATTAGATATTTGATTAAATGTGATAAATGTCGTGGACTAATGCGACTTAACGAAGATAAAGACTTACACTGTTTTACTTGTGGTAAGATAGTAGTATTAGAGATAAGGAGAGAGTATGACTCATATCCCAGAAGAGGCAAAAAACGGAATAATAAAGAGGAAGCTAGCAGGGTGGAGTTGGGCAGACATAGCAGTATGGGTGAAGGAGAATTACCACTTCGAGGCTCATCGAACAACTTTTCAAAAGTGGTACGACAGAGAGGTTTCACTAAGAGAAGGTCTCTCTGAAGAAGAATCTAATGAGATGCCAACAGATTTTTCCCCTGACGCACACGCTAAACTCATAAAGAGGATTGAAAAATTTAAGGGCGAATCAAGATATTGGAAAAAAGTTGCCGAATCAGCTCTTAAACAAGAGGCAAAAAAAGAACTATTAGTAGATGCAGTAAAGAAATTCACTCCTTCTTATAAACAAATTGCAAAATACCAGCATCGAAAACCATCAGGTAAGATACGAGGGGCCAGTAAACAAACTGTTGTCGCACCACTTACAGATACTCACGTTGGCGATAATGTAGAAGCAGACCAAATGGTAGGCTTAAATGCTTACAACATAGATATATTTAATAAAAGATTACATGGGTGGGCGAATCAACTTTTAAAATTAGTAGAACTTAGACGAAACTCTGTAGAAGTAGAGGAACTTGTCATTCCTATGTTAGGGGATATGATTAGTGGAGACATTCATGATGAGTTAGCAAGAACTAATAATGACCATAATATGGGACAGATGATACGAGGAGCCAATCTAATTGCTCAAGCATTACTGTTTCTAGCTCCCCACTTTAAAAAAGTACGTGTACCTTGTGTAGTTGGTAATCATGGTCGTATGACTAGGAAACCCCCTATGAAGAATAAGTATATGGATTGGGATTATATGTTGTACCAATGGGTTGCGACTTTCTGTAAAAAACAAAAGAACATAGAGTTCCATATTCCAAAATCATTTATGACTACAGTAAAAGTTCAAAATAGAAATATACTTTTATCACATGGAGATTTCATAAATGGTGCAGGAAGTGGTACTGCTATAAGTAAAGGTATAAATAATATGCGAAATGTCTTGCAGTTCAGAAAAGGTTTGCAAGAAGAAATAGGTAATTTACGAAATGAGTATGCAGCTTTACCAGATTATTTTGATTCGGTATTAATTGGACACTTCCATAGAATTGATGAAATAGATATTGGTACAGGTGCAATACATATATGTGGTTGTATGAAAGGTGGAGACGAATTTGCTATGCAACGAGTCCAAGCTATTAACAAACCAAGACAATTAGTACTATACTATCACCCAAAATATGGAGAGATAGGTAAAGATATTATTTATTTGAACAGATATGATGACACTTCTCAAGCATTTAATGATGTTTTAAGCGAAGTTTGGACCTCTAATTAGTATAATAAGATAAGGCAATTAGTATTAGGGGGCTGATTGACGATATGTCTACTAACGTTTTAATCAAAATAAGTATGTTTGTAGCTGTGTGTCTATCCCTTTTGCTAACTATTGGCGAACTTTATAGCTAGGGAGAAAACATTTATGAGCATCATTAATGCACTGAAAAAAGTTGGAAATACTTTATTGAGTCTGTTTACATTCTTCACCATTATTGGTGGAGCTTTTGGTCTTACCTTAACATTAGTTAATCCAGTTAACTTATGGTGGTCAATAGCACCGATAGAAACACCATTCGGAATAGTTACCTATTCTAGTGTCATGACATATTTAGAATATGTTCAAGCAAACTATTACTATGCACTTGGTATATCTGTAACCACACTTCTACTAGGACTAATTGTCCATATTAGAAGCTTTAAACAAATAAAAGATATAATAAAAGCAGCTCCAATGGCTATATTAAAATCGCCTCTTTATATATATAACGATGTAAAGACTCTTAGAGATTGGTTATTTGAAAAGATTGAATACCTAAATGGTGAATCTGTTAAATGGAGACGATTCTTTGCAGTAATGAAATCACCGTATAGTATGCTTAGAGCTATGGGATTAAATCCTCAAATGGCTATTGGTTTATTAGTAGCTGGTGGTACTGCATCAACAGCAGTAGCAGTTAATGAATTAGTAATTGAAAGAAGCTTTGCTAATGGTTCTCCGGGAATATACGCTGCTCCATCAGAATTTCCTGATGAAACACTAGAAAAAGAAATGGCGTGGAGAAAAGATAATCCACAAGACAATACATTAAGAATTGTACTTGGGACTACTCCAGTTGAAGAAATAAATATTTCTAATGTATCAATCGGTAC
>Ga0098061_1000313_pt1 | contig 22442 bp, 13 predicted proteins | sample 22_taG_FD_92579 | JGI IMG/M metagenome (GOLD analysis project Ga0098061, IMG submission 92579) | Marine viral communities from the Subarctic Pacific Ocean - 22_ETSP_OMZ_AT15343 metaG | ecosystem: Environmental > Aquatic > Marine > Oceanic | place: Subarctic Pacific Ocean | collected 2015-01-20
AGAAGGTAGCTCCCCAGGTCATGGAGAAGATCAGCCCGGTCAAGTACACTGCCAGTGGCATTCTGGTGGCTGCTGTTCTTCGGCGCGTGCCTGTAGGTGACAAGAAGATCCGCGATCAGCTTGCTGTTGGTGCTCTTCTCGTCGGTGGCGCTCTCGATGTCTACCGTGCCCTGTCCAACAAGATGGGTGACCTCGGTGATGTGGACTTCCCTGAGCATGAGCTTCCCTATGGAGCCCTGTACGAAGATGGGATGATTCTCGACGGCATCGCTGCTGACATCATTCCTCCTGCCTATGATGGCCTCGCTGTCCAGACCCCTCCGCGCTCCTTGGCCGGAATCTATGCCGGTTATGGTGATGGGGGTGCTTACGACGTTGTCCCTTTTGACGGACTGGCAGGTGAGTACGCAAGCTCCAATCTCGGTGATGCGTATGCCCTCCCTGCCGATATGTCCTCTGCTGAGGGCGAAGCTGCGCTAGGTGGTCCCTGGCATTGGCGGAAGCGATTTGGGGGTCCTCCTCACATCCGTCGCCAGCAGGCAAGCATGGTAAGTCCTATGGCTCACCGGCCAGGACACCGCTGGGGTTGCATCATCAAGATGATCGGTTTCGACCGGTTCCAGAAGATTGCATCTCTGCCTCCGCAGCAGCGCATTGCTGTCATCGCGAGTCTCAAGACTCAGGTGCAGCAGGCGGCTGATGAGCAGTTGGCTATGCGGGCGCTCAATGCAACTGCTGCCTCTCCCATCGCCCCTCCAGTCGCGCAGCCGGTCGCTTCTTCCGATCCCTCGGGCGAAGTGGCAGGACTTGGCATTGATATGTCGGGACTCACTGCTGACTTGGGCACCCCGCTCTATGCGGGTAGCGTCCTCTAACTACCTTTCTTGACCCTCCCCGCTGTGGGGAGGACTCAAGAACTCACTTCCCAAGACTTTGGAGAAACAAATGTCTTATTACGGTTCACCGGGCGTCCCTCTGATCGCCCCGCCGAACGAGGGTATTCCCCCCGTTCCTTTCCGCCAACCTACGAATCTTTTCCGTTATGGGGAGCAATCGATTTGGTCTACCCAGCAGTTGACTGGTGGTGGTGCTCCTACGGCACTTGCCAGCGCCGGATTTAGGCTCTTCGCCACCCCGCTGGGTCAGACCGGTCAGGGCTTCGCCGCTGCAATGAGCATCGGAGAGACTAGCCTAAAAGAGGGGGGTAGAATACCGGCGGGCGTTGCATTCGACTGCTTTGGTATCAGTTGCTATATCTACGAGTCCTTGACTGGTGTTAATACCGTCTCTCCGATGGATAATGCAGTCAGCATCCAGAACCTTCTGAATGTGCAATCCCACGGTGTCTTGAGTTGGGACTTTACACAAACTACTGTGGATGTGTGTCCTGTTCACATGGCAGGAGCCGGTGGTGGTGCCTTCGGTGCTGTCTCTCAGAACGCTGCTGGAGCCAACTCTGGTAACATGAACAATGGCCCAGGAACCGTCTGGATGTACCGTAAGCATGCGATTGCGCTTCCGGGTAATTCGACTTTTTCTATCCTGCTTCGGTTCGGTTCTCGTGCCTCCAACGTCGATGCTCTCCACGACCTGTTCGTGAAGATCAGCCTCCTGGGGTACTACAAGAACGTCATCGAGATCGGCTAGTAGTATAAGACTGTTCTGCGGTCCAAAAAGGCCCACTCTCGCTTATCGGGCGTGGGTGGGCCTTTCGCTGTCTGATGTGATACACTCACTCCACCCTTTTTACTTTCTTTGAGGACGCTCACATGCGCGACGATCGAAGCCCTGTTATCCAGATGCCGAATATGAGCGAGCTTGGAGGAAAAGCACCTTCCAGGCCCCCTTTCGTGCGGCTTCCTTTCTTTCCCACGGCCCCCTATTACAGCACCAAGCCCAACGTGGGCTACCAGACGCGCTTCTACGGAGCGAGCCTGATCAGCACTGACGGGGACTATGCTCAGAACGTCGAAGCGATCCGTACTGTCCAGTTCGACATGCCGTGTGTGCTCGTTGCAATCAACGGAGCCGCTACGGATACCACTACCTTTGCCAACAACTTGGGTCTGGATGGTTTGGGCACTTTCCTATTCCGTTTGGAGTACAGCACAGGCGATCGTCTGATGACGGCTGCTCGCTTGGCGAGCACTTGTATTGGTAACGGAGAGAACCCCGGTGAGATCGGCGGCTACGGTTACACGATCAACCCAGGCGCAAGCGTGGTGTTGGGTATCACGCCCCTGTTCGCAGCCGGGCAGAACCTGCGGATTGACATCACTCTCGTTTGCCTGGAGGCCCGAGGCCCGAGCAACTACACCCTTGGAGGGTAGTGCGAATGGCAATCATCAAGACGCCAGGACGTATTCCGAATAAGTGGACTGATGCGGGCTACGTCAATGATCCCATGGGGACTTCGCCCTTCCCCTACCCTACGGGTATGCCGGAAGGGCTCTGGATGCAGACGAGGTTTGCCCCTACGTTTGCGCTCACCCCCGGTGTTCCTAACGTAGTGGCCCGCGCGTCTTGGTCTTGTCCTATCTTTGATCTGCGCCCCAACTTCAGAGGGCTGCTGAACACAGGTTCTTCGGGTCAGCGAAATGCCGCTGCTGCGACTCCTATCTGGATCAATCGAGGAGCCGCAGGCAAGCTGTGGGTGCAGATCCAAGGATTGAATACCTTTGGCAACACCCGTGCCGGGTTGCGAGTCAATGCCCAAGAGTCCGCGAACATCATGGACGCCTCCGACATGCAGCCGGTCACGGATGAGGAGGATATCACCACTGAGTTCATTGGCACACAGAACTCAGTCATCGTGTCTTACCTCCCCACTGGAGCAGGCTACCCACTTCGCTACTGGAGTGTGCGTATCCAGTTTGATTACCTGATTGACCTGTCGGCCTTGGGCTATGCGTGGTGGACTCCGGGTAACGCTCCTCGCCCCCAGTGGGTTATCAGCGCAGCTTTCTACTAGGACGATTTCATGCCATACGTTGCCAATACCGGATCCCAGGGAGCGGGCGGGCCAGTAGCTTCTACCCAAATGGCCCAGAAGTTTCAGGACTTCGTCTTGAACGCAGGGGTCAATAACCAGACCGATGCCATCCTCATGCGGGGTGCTCCTCGCGTCCTGGCCTTTGTCCGTCAGACTGCGGGAGCCGTAGCGGGAAGTGTGCGCCTTCAGACCAGCATCTCTAACATCGACAACGGTGTAGGTCTGCCTGCGCTGGAGTGGATTACGATCGGCGTACAGACCCTCACACCGCTGAATACGAACATCACCTTGGATGAAGTCATCCCCGGTAAGTTCGTGCGCCTCTTGATCAACGCGCCGGGGGCCAACGCTATCACCCTTTCTGTTGCCATCATGGCAGCACAGTAGGACTTCCCCATGGCCCTCTCAGCCCAAGAAAAGCAAGCCCGAGCCACCGCTCGCACTGAACTCAAGAAGCTCACGATCCCCGAACTCAAGAAGATCGCCCAGGATGTGGGGTTGATGGGCTACTCTTCCATGAACAAAGCCGAGCTTGCTCGCGCTATCGTGAAGAAGCAGGGAGGCGAAGGAGCAGGCTACGCTCGCGACTGGCATGGTCGCGTGGTGACCGAAGACGCTTACCGGTTGATCATCACCCTCAATAATGCGATCTATGGTGACCTGGGGCCTTACGCCTCAGCCCGTGCGGCTCTGGTGGATGCAAAGACATTGCTCCGCACCCGCGCCCCTACGGGCAAGTACGTCCTCTCTAATGCTGAAGGAAGAAAAGACGCCAAGGATTTCGGAGGAGTGGACGGCTACACCGTCCAGAATGACATAAAGAATGGTTGGGAGCGGGGCAAAGACGAAGACCTGGAAGGGATGGGGCTGGCTGCTTTCGTGGTTCGATCTCCTAACTCCAAAGCAGCCTTTGCCCCTGACCGCATTGGCGGGAAGAAGATCACCGAGTTCCGTCTGAACAAGGGACGCGGGAGCCGTCGCAACAATGGTGATCCCGCATGGGAGATTGCAGCCCGAGTGGCGAAAGCGGCTCATGCAGCGATGAAAGGCGGTGGGCGATGGGAGTTAGGGTACACCCCAACAGTATTGGCTAAATGGGAGGGCAAGCTACTACAGAGCGGGACCATCTACATTTCCCATGAAATGGCAAAGACTCCGAGTAAAAACTACGAGTATGTCATGCCTCTCCCTGGCAACCTTACCGAGAGCCAACTCAAGAATAAGCTGTATCCGATGGCACGGCGTTGGCCCGTCTTGGGACCAAAAGGGGGTCTTCCGTCAGTCAAGGTTCTGAGGCAAAACACCCGTCGCAACAAGAATGTGAGCTTCACCACTCGCAGTGGTGAGAAGGTCAGCTTCAAGACCAAGAAGAACGCTTCACGTTCCCGGCGCATCTCGCGGGCTGCTGCCAACGCTAATGTGGCCGCTCACGCCGCAGGCCAAGACGCGGGGTTCACCTACATGGAGAAGCAGAGCCTGGGCAAGCGGCCTCGCAAGCCGAGTGCGCCTCAGTCATTCCGAGGAGCGCAGCGCAAGGAATGGCAGAAGGGCTTTGATTCCTTCGTAAGCCATTCCCGCAACAATCCGCTGCAAAAAGACGCCCGACACGCGCTAAACTTGGATTATTTCCGGGTAAAGCCGAGTGCGGACTACAAGATGTTGGGTGCTGGCTGGATTGTTCTGGACAAGACCAAAACCTATTGGGCAGTAAACGCGACCAATCAACCGGGATGGAAGAAGGAAGAAAAAGTCTTTCTCTTGGCTCGCGATGACGGGTCGCCCGCTACCAAATCCGATTCTTCCAATCGGGACGCTTACTCATTCCTTCTCACGAAAGGAGAATACACCCGAGTGAACCGCAACAATCCGCGCCGCAATGAAGCGCGTTGGATTCGCTCTGTAGACCGGGAAATGGAAGAGCGGGGCACTGTCGGTGCGTTCACCAAGCAAGCCCGTACCGCAGGCTATGACGATACGATGGAGTTCGCTCACAAGGTCATGGACGGTTGGGATTCAGGCCGCAAGACGGTCTACAACAAGCGCACCCGTCGCCAACAGAAGATCAGTCTCAAGACCATGCGGCGAGCAAACTTCGCTATCAACGCCCAGAGGCGGTGAGTGATGGCGAAGAAGAACAGCTACCATATCCGCATTACGAAGAACGGAGCCTCTTACGGTCAGTTGGGTCCATACAGCACTCGCGCCTTGGCTATGACGGATGCAGGGGCACTGAATAACCCTGGATTGGGTGTCTCCGTTCATCCCGGCCCCCCTGATTACACCCGCAACAACAGCCGTTCCAACCCCCAGCGCCTTACGGAGCCTGATGGTGTGCGGCTCCTGCGTCCGCGATGGAGTGAAGACGGGAAAGGACGGGGAAGAACATTTCGCATAGCGAAGGATATTGGGGGCGTCCCTATCTACTACGATGCGGAGTACGGGGGATTCGTGGTGGCTCCCTGGAACAGCCCCATGTCGGAATGGGCATACCCAGCCTCCCTAGAAGAAGCTATTGGCGTAGCAGCGACCAAGAAAGGCGGGAGCAAGAACCCACGCCGCAACCCCGTGCGGGTAGGGGACACCATCTACTTCCCACGCGGTGGCGAGGGAAAGGTAGTGGAGATCTCCAACAAGTGGGCCTATGTCGGAGAGCACCACAACGAAGGCTGGTTCCCTCTCCACGCAGTGGAAGAGATGAAGATGCGCCCCAACAAGGGCAAGCGCAAGAACGCTGGCGCAGTGGGTAAGGCTCAGAAGTTCGTCTATGCCTATTCCCAGGCGCGACCGGACGGCTTCATGCTCTCTGAGATCACTTACCGCGAGTCGAAGATGCACTTCGCCCAGCTTATGAAGGGTGCGGAAGCACTGGCAAAGAAGGGTCTGATTGACTTCGACGGAGCCCGAGTCACCCCGAAAGGAGATCGAAAGAATCCATCCGACTCCGTCTCAGGAACCTTTCCCACGTTTGCCGAGTTTGCTAAGGCAGTGAAGCGTGTCCGGTTGCAGAACAAAAACTCTTGGTGGTCCGCAGACGCAGAGGTAGCCGGTCGCCCTGTTAGGTTGAGGGCGTATGGCAACTCTATCGCAGCAGGTCACTATCGCATTGGGATGATGAACTACACTCCCGGCTATGGCGACGAGTCAGTAAAGCACTTCAATACATCCTTGGCCGCACCCTTCAAGCGGGCAGGCGTGAAGAACCCGAAGCGCAAGAATCCAAAGGAACTCAGCTTCTCGGTTGATCTCCCCAGCTACCACCGCCAGAACTGGGATGAGGAGTTTGAGTCACTGCACTGGCTTCAGCCCGCCTTCCGCTTTGCTATTCTTGGGGGAGTGGGGGACGTTCCTTATCTCTCCATTACCAAGAAGAAGGGGATAAGCAACGCGGCGTTTTTGGACGCTATGAGAGGAGACTTCAGCGAGATCGTAGAGAGGGTAGCAGAAGTCTATCGAAAGAGGGGTGTGAAGGTGGGTAAGGCGCAGGTAGTGAAAATGATTGCCCATCGACACTCTAACCAACCCTTGATTGCGGCTCTAAAGAAGAAGTACCCCAAGCAGAATCCTCTCCGCAACTACTCGACCAAGTATAGCTCTTATAGCGGAAAGAAACGCTGGAGCCTCTTGCGCCGTTATCCTCACCAGTGGACTGCCCAGAATAGCTCCACGGGAGCCGTAGTGATGGGCAAGCCTTCTGAGTTCCAGAACCAAGCCTGGGCAGCACGCCACGGGATTCCCAAGTACATCGTGGCTGAAGCAAGCAGGTAGGAGATGAGATGAGCCTCGCAGAACTAAAAAAGCACGTTCGATCGGCCAAGACGGAATCGTCTGAGAAGAACGCAGTCATAAAACACCTGCGTAAGCTGGGTCATCGGACCATCCCCTCTGTGAGTTCGCATAAAAACGGAAAGTATACCGTTCGCATCTACCTTTGGAAGAACACGCCTATTGGCGATCTGGCTCTCATGGCGGGTCCATCCTTGGAAGGTGATCTCCACAGTGTCGTTCCGGTAGTGGGTGACGTTCACGCCGAGGATGTGTTGCTCTATGTGCCTAAGAAAGGCTCTCAGCCCGCCTACGCTGCGTTTCGCACAGGAAAAGGCCCCAGCGCCCAGGCAATCGCCAACACCGCCCCTGCACGCCGCAGAGCGCGTTTCTCCGCTACCTCTCCTTCCTATGATTTTGGGAAGAAGGCTTCGCGTTCTCGCTCCAACCGGCGAGGACGGCGCAATCCGATTGATACCGACAAGGTAAAGCGGGCTTACAAGGACTATGTAGCTGCCCTGGAAGAGATCGTAGAAGCTGCTGAAGCGCAAGGACTGGAAGCCGAGACTTCTCGCGTCTGCCCCAACGGTGTCATTTACTGGACCCTGGGGCCAGATCAAGCCAAAGAGCTTGCTGAGGGAAGTCCGTTTCGCGCTCCTCACCACACGGCCAGTGCGCGTGCAATGGAAGAGGAAGTATCCCTCGCACAGGGGGGGATTCTCTACCTCGATGGAATAGAGAAATACAGTCGTTCTGTGATAGCCTCCCTCGCTTCGGCGCTGAGGAAGCAGCCCAATGTCGTTGTCCTTTACGCCATCGAGTTTTTCCGTGACCTTGAGAGACGCCCCAACTACGCTACTTACGCCAAGGTAAACGAGTATCGGAAGATGCTGGGCGTTTCTCCTCTGCATCCTGAAGAAAGTACCGCCGTTCTCTCCTCCACTCCTGCCGGAAGGCTCGTTGAACTGATCCAAGAGGTGAAGCTCCACGGAGATGAAGCCTCTGCCCTGGATGCTATTGATGCAGCGGCTACTCCGGTACTTGGTGAAGCATACAGGTTAGAGGTAGCTGGTGGGCGCTCCTGGCCCGCGTGGGCTAGAAGAAAGGAACTGGTTGACGAACTGAAAATGAAGGTCCATGAGTATTACAACGAATGGTCCGACTCAGGGGGCGGTTCCGTTGCCGTGGAAGAGGTAGAAGAGGGATGGGAACGGCACTTTGAGCCCGGTTCCTACCTCTACAACTTCTTCAAAGAGAAGGACATCCCCGAAGTCACCTTCACCCCAACGGATTCTACGGGAGAGAAGCACTTTATTCCCAACGAAGTGGTGGTGGAGCATATTGCTAAGACTTACGGAAGCGAGCGCACGCAGATCGAGGACACGCTGCGTAAGATCGACTTCGCCAACGGGGACGTAAATCACTTCTTGGAACACCTTGCTGGGGCGATTGCAGAGAAATATGTGAAGTTTGCCCCGCCTGGACAAGTGGGGCCAGAACCTGTAGAAGACTTCGATGCAGATCTGGCTCGCGAACTGGAAGCTCTCATGGGAGAAGAGGAAGCTCCTCCTCCTGTGGAAGCTGCACCGGCTCCTCCAGCCGGATCGCCCGCATCCCAAGGGACTGGAGAGCTAACCCCTGCCGATCTACGCGAGAAGCTGCGTAAGCGACGGGCAGCCAAGAGGGAAAGCTCTGCGCCTAAGACGATGGAAGAGGAAATGCTGGAGGTCATGGGCCTCAATAAAAACCCTCGTCGCCGCAGAAATACCCGCCGGGGACGCTCTGCGCGTCGGCGCGGAGGCTATCGCTCCAATCCGGCCCTGGGAGGAAAGGCCCGTACTACCATCATTGCCTACATCACCCGCCAGGGGCACGGAGACGTAGCAGAAGGAGTGGTGGAAGCGGTCAATACCGCTGTGAAGGACCGAGACGAGTCTCCCGCTGAGATCGCAAAGCTCATCATGCAGCATGTCCCCAAGCTGGTCGAGGTCTACAAGCGACGAGCCGCTGAAGCGGTGCCTGAGCCTGCTGTTGTACCAGTACCCTTGTTGCCTGGAGGAAGGGGTGAGGTAGGTCGGCTGTTGATCGAGTTCCTAAAGGAGCCGCGTTCACAGCTCCACGGGCGAGTCATCACTCATCTGACCGCCGACGATGTGGCGGACTTTATCGTTCGGAATGATGTTGCTATGCCTTCCCTCGATCGTACACAGCAGATCATCGCAGCGGTTCTGCAAGAGGTAAATCTTCACTCCGTAGTGCGGAAGCTGGGAATATCCACGTTTCAGTGGCCTTATGGCGGGAGAAGTCTTTCTGCCCTTACTAAGTGGATGGATTACGATCCAGATCTGGCTTTGGAGTTAGGTAGTGAGCTAGCGAGCGCGATCCGAGGAAGCAGCCCACAGGAAGCAGTAGCCCTCATTCGCCTACTTGAAAATGAAAGAGCAGCCCTAGAACAGGAACCGGGCACACCTGTTCCTGCTGGTAAGGCTGCTGGTGAGGCAGACGCGGAGATCAAGCGTCGAATCATCGCAAAGATCAAAGAAGCCCAGGCAGCAGGACAGGAAATCCGTCCCGTTGGCCCTGCCGCTGCTGCTCCCCAGGAAGCCGCCGCTCCTTCTTGGATTAAGCCGGGAGCCCGTGCTTTCCAGACAGCCCACCCAGAATACGGAACTTGGATTCTGGAGCGTGACTCCCACGGACAGTGGAATGCCAAAAAAGCCTATCCGGGGAGTGGATCTATAGCTACTTCTGTCTCGGACCTCGTAGAGTTCTGGAAACCAGGAGACGCGCCCGCAGCAGCACCGACTCGCACAGCCGCACCCTCCCCCTCTACCAGTACGCCTTCTTCTGGTAAGCTCACTCCCGAAGACTTTAGAGCCAAGCTCGCAGAGCGGAGACGCAAGAAGCGAGCCGCAAAGAAGAATCCCCGCAGACGCACCCGTCGCTACTGAGAGTTTGATCATGGCACGCAGAAGACCTTTTCGCCTAAACGCACCGCGCCTCGCGCAGCGCCTCAATCCCCTCTTCCGTCGCAACTCAGATTGGGCTGAGTGGGGTGCCGTCTTTCGGGAAGAACTTGAAGAGGGTGGTTTGCGAGGAACCGATCTGGAAGAAGCTCTGGGTGACTTGAAAGGTATGTATGACGATGGGGATCTCGTCCTCACTCAAGACAACATTGACACGCTTATCGGAATGATTGATGACATCGTGGGCCTCTACTCGGAAGGGGACGAGCCGATCGCAGAAGTGGAAGTGATCGAGAAGGAGGAGTGGGAGAAGGCTGCTCCTGTGCCCGCTCACTTGGCAGGCTATCGCGCTACTCTGGTGGGCCTGATTGAAGATCTACGCGCAGAGGGACTCGTTAATATCCCCCGCAAGAAAGCTCGCAGAAACCGCTCTCGCCGCAATCCGTTCAACGTGCGGGACCAGACCCCTCTCATCCTCTACGCAGCCCGTGTGGGCCGTCCTGGGGAGGATGTATCAGTGCTCGATGACTTGCGTGCAGCCCGAATGCTGCTCGCCCACGTTGATGAGTTGGACATAGATGGCGCTGAGCTTCAGAACGTCATTCGCCAGATCGAAAACCAAGCCCGTAGTCAGGGACTGGCGTTTACTCCTACCCCTTCCCCCTTCGTAGAACCCGGAGAGAAGGACTATCTGATTACAGATCCGCGAGGGAATACGGTCGAGACTTCCGAAGGACGCTTTGATTACTACTGGCAACCCGGTACGCCAGTATTCTATGTGAAGTTTGAAGGCCGCATGTTTGGGGGTCCGACAGCGTTTCTTGAGTCCATACAGGGGCAAGGCTACCGCATCAAGGAAGTCTCTCGGCAGGGCGGAACAAGCATCTTTCCTGAGTTTCAGTTGGGGCTGAACGCCGCTCCTGCGGTGCTCGACCTGCTGCTGAACTACAACTTGGATGAAGCAGCAGCCCTCTTTGGCGCTGCGGCAGCAGAGTGGGCTCGTCTTGTTCCCGCAGTTTACTCCCTTCCTCCGGGTGAGGGGCGTGCCACAGAGTGGGTGTCTGAGGAAGACCTCCGGTATCTAAAGGACTACTATCGGCACTTCGCCAAGTCTCCCTACCTGAATAGGACTTACCCTGAGTTTGAGAGGATCATCGGTAAGATGAGCCCGGCGGTCCAGAGCACGATCATTGAAGTGATGCGGGCGAGTGTACTAAACGCAACCGAGTTTGTCCTCTACCCCCATATCGTAGAAGTACCTTCGGGAATCCCAGGCGAGATAGAAGTGCGGGCTGCGGCTATGGACCCAGGAGGAACCTGGAGAAGCCGATACGACAACCCCTCTTACCAGTCTTTTCGCTTCCTGCGCGGAAGCCGTGAGTTGAAGAGCACAAAGGTAGGAGGGAGCAGCGATATGGCGCAGTTCAATACTTACTACTGGATCCCCAATGCTCCCTGGCTGGTAGGAAACCATCACGTACAAGGTACGGGTGATGCGTCTCACTATACCGATCTCGCAAGGTACTTGGAGTTAGGGCAGGCTGGGGGACGTTCAGCCATTGGGGATATTAAGGATCCGATGAAGTGGGAAGTCATGTCTTCCCGACTCACTCCCAAAGGTAGGGAAGATGCCGCCGCCAATGTCGGTGATGGAGGGAAGTATAGTAAGGGAGAAGGAAGTAGATGGGACGGGCAGGGGCGCGGAATGGTGCTCTTTTCCCCCTATCGCCTGAAGTTCACTTCGATGGACGAGCGTCAACTCAATCGGTTGGCTAATCGGTTTGATAACGCAGGGTTGTGGGCACTCGCTGCTTTCGTCCGCATCGCGTGGGGGGGACTGGCACTGGGAGCTGCTGATTGCAAGGAGCAGTCAGACCTCGCAGGAGCAGTACGCATTGCTGATACTACTTTCGTCGGAGCCCGTGGAACCCGCGATATTCCCGGCATTGTTGCCACCGAAGACGGAAAGCCCGCGTCCGATGAGGCTACAACCGCCCTGCGGGTCTTGGCGACTGCCTACCAGCCCCCTGCGAGCTTTAAGGCTCTCCACAAGAAGCCAGAGTCGGACAAGATTGGGGCCAAGATGATCACTGAGGTCTATCGTCCCTTCCCTTACCAGGAAGTAGGCATTGCCTTTGCTCAGATAGCGAAGGGCCGCTGCATGATTGGAGATGAGATGGGTCTGGGTAAGACCATCCAAGCTCTCGGATTCCTGGCTACCAACCCATGCCCCACCACAGGTAAACCCGTTCTCCCCGCTTTGGTTATCGCTCCTGGTAGCGTGGTTGGGAACTGGAAGAACGAGGTGCAACGATGGCTTCCTCACCTGTCTGTGGAGATCTACGAAGCGAAGGGGGGAAGGGCTCCCGTTCCGAATACTGACGTGGTAGTGGTTCCCTGGAAAACCAACGGATTGTATACCAACAAGTTGATCAATCGCTTTCAGACCATCATTGTAGATGAGGCCCACTACGGAAAGCGGTATAGAAACACCAAGCCCGCGAAATCAAAAAGAGTGAGTATTGATCAACTGATGGGAACGGCGCCCCTGGATAAGGGGATGAAGATCACTTCGGAGTTCGTGGGTCGAACTTTGGGGATGGTACGCATGTGCCACTCTGCCCCTCACGCGATTCTCCTCTCAGGAACCCCTATCGACAACTGGCGCTTTGATGAGTTGTGGTCCCAGCTATACGCTATTGATCCACAGACTTTTCCTGACTTGGATGCCTTCAAGGTGGCCTATCGTCCTACAGACGAGGACGGGTATTCAAAGCTCGTAGAGGTGCTCGAATGCTACATGGTGCGCCGTCGAAAGCAGGACTGTGCAGACCAGACAGGTCTGGGAGAACTGCGCTTGGGTTTCGTGGATGGGTTTGTGCCCCTGGAGGTCGGACCCAACAAACGCATTGAATACAAGCTCATCGACAGTGATGATGCCATGGAGATTTATGAGCAGCAGAAGGAAGGGATTGACCAAGTCATCAAAGACAACATCCGTCGCGATCGAATCGAACACGCGGTGCGGGCTACCCTCGCGGGGCGCGATTGCTTTGCTGCTATCGAAGGGGCCAACAGCATAAAGCGATCAGTAGAGGACACCAAGAAGCACCAGATCGCTATTATTGGCTACATGAGGACTGCGATTGCGAAAGCAAAGATTCCCTCTGCCATGCAGTGGATCCAACAGAAAGTGGGGATTGAAGGAAAAGCTGTTGTTATCTGGATTGCCTATACGGAAACGCGGGAAGCCATCGAAAATATCCTCAAGTCCATCATGGTTCGCACTCCCGAAGGTGTGCGGGCGGTGAAGTACGGCATGATTGTGGGAGGTGTATCGAATCTCAAGCGCACCCAGATTGTAGATGACTTCCAGAAGGGAGAGATAGATGTCATCATCGGCAGCACTGCCATGGCTGAGGGGGTCACTCTCACCCGCGCCAATGAAGCTCTATTCATTGAGTATTGGTATCTCCCCGGAAAGATGACTCAGGCAGAAGACCGCATCTATCGAGTGGGGCAGAAGCGGGACTGCACGATCACCTATCTACATCTTCCAGTTCAAGAGGAGGAGTGGATCAAGGGTAAGTTGGACATGAAACGGATGCAACTCGATCAGATTCTTGGTTCTGACGTATATATGGAGCAGTCGGAAGAGGATATACTTGTGGACACGATCGCCGTCGAAACTGCGGAGATAATCGTTGATAACATCGAGGAGAAGCTCGATAAGCTCAAAAGACTGAGCGACAAGATTACGGTAGCCGATGTAACTGCGGTTCTCAAAACCAAAAAAGCCGCATTCCAGAACATCTATACTCTCCTACCTCCATACAATCAGCCTCAAGTCCTCAATGAAACGATCGTCCTCTTGCAGTCACCCGATGCAGCCGATCTAATCTTTGAAAAGGCCGAAGGGGTAAACAAGGGAGGCACGCGCCGGAAGATGACGGAGTGGTTGGAAGCTCAAGGAGGAAGTGCTGATCGCGCAGACCTCCTGGCTCACTTCAAGACCCTCAAGCTCGAAAAAGCAGCCCTCCAACAACTCTATCCTGATCAACCCTTGACAAGTTTGGGTGTCATCGGTCTTCCCCAAGAAGACGCCAAACTCCCATTCCGCGCAACGAAGAAGCGGTCAGTCGTTCAGTTCCTTCAGGGCCGAGGAGGGGTAGACGATGAAAAGAATATCAAGAAAGCCTTGGGTTCAGGCATCAAGTCTGTTCTGGGGCAGTTGGTGGTTTCGGGTATCTTGGAAGCTGAACGCGAGCAGGTCATCAAGTGCGAATCCCAACCGGAACGAGAGAAGGAAGAGCATGAGATCCACACCAACCCACGGCGCGGGGTTAATCCCCCCCACATTGAACGCAAGCGTCTTCAACTCCTCGATCGCCTAAGACGGCAGTGGGGGGCCGCTGAACGGAAATCTACCAAGACGAATCGGTCCCGCAAGCAGGGATCTTCTCTCCAGACCAAGTATAGGGCTCTCCAGAAGGCTCTCAGCGGCAGTATGAGTCTCGCCAAGGCAGACAAGGCTCTGGTTGCTTACAATGCCCTTCACGAAGCTGTAAAGGCGGCTGGGAGGCAAGGAAGCCACGTTCCTGAGTCTTACCATCGCTTGCTGGACCGCGCTTATTCTATGATCTCTCGCTATGTGGGATGAGGATGGGCGCGTTGTTTATCAAGTCCAATCCTCAGCTCGCCTATCCTCCAAAGACTGAAGCTGCGATCTGGGAATGGGTGGAAGAGAAGGGTCTTCCTCTCTTTAAGAAGAAGACTGCCCGCAAAGTCCAGCAATACATAGATAAAGACCAGCCCGTTCCGGTCCCTTTCGATAAGTTTCCTGTGGGTCCAGAGAGGCAGATTGCTATTGACCTGAGCGGAGTGCCTGACCACTACCCGAAAGATCGAATGCTCACTATCATGCCTTCCGTGAAAGTGAGGTTGGAGGAGCTTCCTCCCGTCCAAGGCGGCGTAGGGGCGGGCGCAACGTGGACTTACGCGCCTTTCAAGAAACGGGGGGTGACTCTCTTCGTACCCGAAGATGTGATCATGGGAAGGCAAAGTATAGGGAGTTATGTCACCTGGGCCAGATCGGCCCTTCAGCACGAACTACGTCACATGATGCAGAGTCTCCTGGCTGACGCGATGGGTATAGACCCCTATGAGTGGGAAGAGCACTGGGCCGCGCCTGTTGGAGTGCCCCGTGACCCTGTAGGGAGTCTTCCTCCCTCCGAGCGCCTTAGACGCGCCATGAACGAGGTGAAGAAAAAGCTCGAATCTCTATCCCCTTACGCGGAGGGGTACGGCAAGGTTAAGAACCGTCTCGTCTACCTGCAAACCAAGGGGAAGTATTACCTGGAACCCAAGGAGTTTTACCCTCACTTGGGAGACAGGAAGGATGAACTGGACGGAAACTACGGAGCGGCCCTGATCCCAGACGCTGCGCTGGACGCCTATCTCCGAGGCGAAGGATACAGCGGTCACGCCTTTGTGGCTATCAACCGAGAGTTCGCCCCGGAGCGGTTCAAGGTGCTCGCAGGAGAGTTGAAGGCGTGGCAGCAGAGGCGCAATGAAGCTCTGCGGTCTAAGCTCGATGTTGCCCAGGGAAAGAAGCCTCGACCGACAACGACAAGCCGCTTAGTCTCCTTTGTGCAAGACGATCTGGATCGAGAGGACGCAGTGCTCGCTCGCTACCTTCGCAAAGACCGAGAGAAGTACATGACCTTCGCCAACAACATGGCGCAGTATGGAGAGGAACCGCTATGAGCAGACGAAGGAATCCCCATCGACGAAGGAATCCCCATCCAGGTCGCCCCGATGAGATAAGAGAGTCTCTTATGCAACGGATACAGGGGGCGGGCGCAACTCGCATCTTGCGTTCTGTTCAGAGGGATCTACGTCGAGAGGGGAAGGATGATCTGCTCGCTTACTTAAAGAGTAATAGGGACACCTACCTTGCTTTCATTCAGGAGCAGATGAAGAGCCACGGCCTCGTTGCCTCCCCTGCGAGTTTAAGCCCCTATCTGCCCAGCATTCCCGTCGAGGAGAGCTATGTTGACGCTCCTGCGGGCCTGACGGACGCTCAGCACGTTCAGATCATTGAGAAGACCGTGCAGGCCATGAAGAACCCTCGACGCAACAGAAGGCGTCCTGTGCGGCGTAATGCCTATGATCCCGGCACAGGAGAGATCACTTACGGTGTGGACGTGGGAAGGGTGTGGAAAAGCTACTCGGATAATACCTACACTGCCAAGAGAAGCAACTTAGTGGTCCTTGCGACCCGTGAGGCTCTCCAGAACGGAGTAGATGCGATTCGTCAAGCGGTGAGAAAGGGGATTATCCGCAAGGGATCTGGAGAGTTTCGAGTAACTACAGATCACGAAAACAGTTCGATCACTTGGGAAGACAACGGTATCGGAATGAACCTTACCGTCTTGGGTAAGTTCACCGACATGGGAGCCACGCACGGAAAGGAATCCCCAACCGGTGAACTGGACCTCCAAGTCCGACGCTATAAGCGACCCCCAACGGAACCCAACGGGAACTATTACTTCCGCCTCAATGGACTCTTCCAGTTCAAGAGGAAGCCATATAGCGGAGATCTAAAGTACGACTATGTGTTTGACTGGACTTCTAAGGGAGCAGGAGGAGGCTTTGGGATTGCCAAAGCGGTGTTACTGGGTATCTCCTCCAACTTCAAATGGGACATCCACACCAACGATATTTTCATGGCGTCCGAGTCGTTTGAAGGAGCTTCGCGACCAGAAACCGTCACGCCCCGCATAGGCACCAAGCTCACCGTCTACAACGTGGACCTGACGGATGAGAACTATACCTCTGTCGAAGAGCGTATACGGGACATGCTCGCCTACAACTATCTCCCAGACATCAAGCTCTACTTGAACGGCAAGATCGTTAAGCCCTACTTCAGCGGAAGGCGGGGCACTAAGGTAGGGGTGGAGAAATACGGATTCTGGGGAGATAATCCCGTGGCCGGGGAGCCAGGGTATCCTTTCCTGAGTAGTCGGGAAGGATTAGACGGAGACATAGATGAGCGTGCGTTTTGGGGCTTTCAAAAGATGGCCGAGAAGGACGAAACCCCGGTGCGGTCAGTAGAAGACGAGGTATTCGACCCCGGCGATCCCTACGCAATCCAGGGCATGAGTGCCGCACAGCGAAAGCAACTCCAAGAGATAGAAAAGGGAGTAGAAGACGCCCTGGACAGCCCTGACATGAAGGAGCTGCTTCAGAGCGCAGCAGAAGTACAGGTCGCCTTTCAAAAAGCGGGCTGGAAACAGCAAGAAAACCTCTCAAAAGCCAAAGGCGAGAGCAGGGCACCGGGCGCTCCCACAGTAGGGATAAAGGGACCCATCTCGCGTAGCCCTCTCCAGTCCGACGAAGACGAAGCGGACCTGATTCAAGCTCTCAATGAAGGGAAGTCTCTTCAAGATGTAGCGCAGAAGCTACGAGAAACGATCGAGTCCCAAGATGTAGTCTCTCGGGAAGCAGAACGCTTCCGAGGAGAGGCTACCGTAGTGGCGACTCCTGAAGCTCGCGAAGCCCTTAATGACATCGCAGAAGGGGTAGAGATAAGCGGGGAGCAGGTCGAAGCCTTGGTAGAAGTGCTGACCAATACTGCCACACAGGCTACTACCCCCGGAGGTGGAGGACTCCAGCAGGTAGCTACTGTCCAGACGGCTGTCACCGCTTTGATTGAAGGTATCGAAGCAGCGGTAGACGAAGCCCAAGGGACCGTCAGGGCCGAAGAAAGCGACACCCCAGCTCTCCCCATCCGGTCAGTCTACAAGGTCGAACATGCCCTGAAAGAGGCAAAGAAGAGAAAGGAACTCAATCCTTTCGGCAATCTCGCGGGCCTCTACATTGCGAAAAAGTATTTCCTCAATAGCCAGGGGAAGTATGACTCCCAACGAGCACGGAACTTCAAGAAGAACTATGCGAAGTGGTTGCCGTACCTCATGTTCTGGGACGCCACTCTTCGCTTTATTGCCCGTCGCGTCGGCATCAATCAAACAGTGTATGTAGACCCCTTCAAACCGGGATTCATCCTGAATGATGAGTTGTTGGGTCTATACACCCTCTTGGAGAGCGGAACGCAGGTTATCTACATCAACCCTTACTCTTTGCGCGATGCGGCCAGGATCTTTAAGAACGATCCTCTGGCTCTTGCTCAGTTTGCCATGAACATCGGTGTCCATGAAATGGCCCACATGATCACGGGTACAAAGCACAGCGATGATGAATATAGCAGTCACGGTTCAAAGTGGGCTATCGAACGGGAAGCAATGGGGAACCTCATGGCTCCCGTGCTCCCCGGAGTTGCCCTCTTGGCAGAGCAGTATCTTGGCCTGAAACGACCCCTCAGCCCTGACACAAAGCGTGCTCAGGCCGAAGCAAAGGCTGAGTTGAAGAAGCTCAAGGCCCAACATAAGTCCGAGCTTGGAAAGCTCCAGCGCAAAGCTGCAAAGCTCGAAACCAAGCTCACTACCTCATGCCCGAAGTGCTACAAGGAGTTGATCAAAGCTCTCAAAGAAGGGGGCAACCTCAGCACCGTCACATGGCTTCAGCAAAAGGCTGGATAGATGCCCACCATCAAGCTCACAGGGATTTCAGGAGGACGCCCCACCACTATCGGAACAACCGATGACGCCATCGTGGACGGTTCCCTTACGATTGGGGACGCAGACACCGATAGTATCGTAGTCAATGCCGAGTTCGATTCTGATCTCGTACCAGACGATACCAATACCTACGATCTGGGCTCTTCTACGAAGAAATGGAGAGCGGGATATTTCGAGCAGGTCAGAAGCAAGCTCCCCCACATCAACACTGCCAAGTACACGGAGGGTTCTGCGGTACAACGGTATGTGCGTTGGGATGCTGCGGGAAGCAATGGTAGTCCGGGGGTGAACAACAAGTTCGTTGCTCCTGCAAACGGTCAGTTATTGAGCGTTCATATCCGAGCCACCAGTGCTTCCAACATGACTGCTGTTGCCTTTCATAAGGCGTCCAATGGGACCGAGAATCTGAACACCACCGCGACCGAGTCCGTGAATGTCAACATGACATCGAGCGACACAACCTACGAAGTGAGTTTCAGCAGTAGCACCTTCTCGGAAGGAGACATCCTTGGCATCTCCCTCACCCCCTCCGTGGGGTTCGGAAACGTCAACATCACTTGTGTTTGGATGCTGGACTGGAGTTGATATGCCCGTGAACGTAGTAAAAACCCGTGCCGATGAAAGGTTGTGGGAGAGGGCCAAGGCTCAAGCCACAAAGCAGGGGCACGCGGGTAACTATCCCTACATCATGTCCATCTTCCAGACGATGAGAGGCAACCCCGGAGCTTCTCTCGCAGAGATCCAGCGTGTTCTCGATGCAGTGAAAGCGGACCTGGAAGCGGAAAACGAGACTGCTCTACTCGATTACTTCAACGAGCAGATTGCTCACTTCACGGACTTCACCGCAAAGCAGCTCGCTAAGACTTCTCCCCCCGTTCGGCCCCCGTTTGAGATCCAAGCACGCGAGATAGACTCCTACGAAGACTTTGCTCGCCTTTACCGCGAAGCGTGGGTGATGGTGAAGAAGTACGGTGGACAGGTGGGGGCACAACTGGGACTGGAGCATATGGCGCTCTTGGCTGACCTCTACCCCGAATGGGAAGCGAAGTTTGAAGACGCGCAAGGTTACGGTGCTTCTCCGGTGACGGCTGTTGTTCCTATTGTCCCCACTGCTGCTCCTCCTGCTGTCATCGACCCGCCTGACTCAGCAGCAGTCCGAGAGGCCAAAGACAACGTGCTGGAGTGGGCTACGCAGTTGGCAGCATTGCCTCCTCCCAGCGTCGAGGACTTTATGGGGTTCTCGGCAGCGACAGATCGCCCCATGCGAACATTCCTGGGGAAGGTAGGATCTCGTCCTGTTCCTCTGGAGGACTGGCTGAGAGCCTCTCGTCTGCTCATCATTCATAGTCGTACCCAACTACCCCGCGCAGGGGTAATGAAGGCTGTGCGGGCGTTTGAGAGAGCAGTTTTCGAGAAGCACCTTGCCCACTACAACAAGCAACGCGATCCAGACTTTCCTATTCTTGAAGAAGATAGCTACGAGCCTCTGTCTGATGACTTCAACATCGTAGACGAGGAGCAAGGCCAAGCGGTCGAAACGGGCTTCGGAACTGTGCGATGGACATGGGGAGGGGGCGACACTGTCGAGTTTGCGCTCCCCAAGAAGATGGGCCGAGAGAATATCGTGCGGGATAAGCTCGTAGACCAGGGCTACATCGCTGCTATCAAGGGGTATGCGACGGGTGGATCGTATAGAGGAAGACCGCAGAAAGTGTGGAGGTTGGTTCTTCATCTTCATGGAGTTCCTGCTCTGATCGAAATGATCCGCAAAGCAGGAGGAAACCTCGCAGCGCGGCGTCTTCAGGCTGCCCTCGCTTCCTGGGTGCTGGCTCGCCCCGAAGCCATGAACAAGCCCCGGCAGCGTCCTACGGAACAAGAGAAGGAAGACCGCACCCTACGTGTGCGTAAGCCCCGCAATGCAGGAGGGTGGTGGAACGTCTATTGGCATCCTCCAAACGTGCCTAAGCAGGAATACGGATGGAATGCATCCGAAAAGAGATGGGCACGCCGAAAGGTTCCCCCCTACGAGATCATCCAGAAGCTCCAAAAGAAGCACCCCGAAGGGGGGTGGGGAACGGGAGGAGAAACCTTCAAAGTCGAGGGGGTAGGGTATGTGTTCTACACTCCCCCGAGTGCGAAGAAGTGGTATGGGGTGTTTGTGGAGTCTGCTGAAGAGGATCCAGAACATCCCTGGGATAACTACAGCTACAAGCCCGGTAGTGGGTGGTGGGATCAGAACGAACCGCGCCCTCGCGTGCAGGCTGCGCTTGCCGAGAAGGCCCCCAATATCTTCCGGCCCCCTTTCTAATGCGCTCTACCGTTCAGGCAGTAGTCTGTTACCAGGACAGAATCCTGCTGCTCCTCCGAGGACTCTCTGCTCCCTGGGCTCCTGGTCAGTGGGGACTCCCAGGAGGTCACATAGACCCTGGAGAAGCGCCCCTGGATGCCATGAAGCGGGAGCTATGGGAAGAGACAGATATCACTCCTCCTTATACTGTGAGACGGATACGAGCAGAACCGGGGCGCTTTCTCTATGTGGTCCTGGTGGCGACTCCCTTCGTTCAGCTACTGGACGGAGAGCACGATGACTCTGCGTGGGTACGCCTATCGCAGATCCAACGCTTCGATCTGGCTCCTGGCGTGTGGGAAGCTCTATGTATTGCGGCTGCTCCCCTTCCCCAGGAGGTCGCAAGAGCTTAGATTGAGTCTATGGCAAGTGTCCGACGCGCAAAACGATGGCCCAACGCTCCTAAGAAGAAGCCGAAGGCCAAGCCGAAGAAGGTGGAATACAATCCCTTCAAGGACGAACCCACGCCCGAACTGCGTAAGTTTCAGCGGGACGGGGTGGACTTCCTAAAGGAACACAACTGGAATGTCCTCTTAGCAGACGCTCCAGGTGTAGGGAAGACGCCCCAAGCATTGGTAGCCCTCGGTGAGAACGCCCAGAAGCTCTGCCCCGCTCTGGCAGTCGTTCCGCCGTCTGTGCTTGCCAACTGGAAGCGAGAAGCGAAGCGGTGGATTCCCGGTATTCGCGTTCATACACTGGGAAAGATGAAAACTCGGCTGCGTCCTCGCTGCCATCTCACTATCACAACCTGGGATGTGCTCGCTGCGCGGCAGACGGAGCTTCTCTCGCGGAAATACAAGTGCATCATCGCTGATGAAGCTCATTACGCAAAGAATCCAGAGAGCCAGAGATCTCTCGCCCTCCAAGCCTTAGCAGATAAAGCTAACCATCTCCTCCTGCTTACGGGCACTCCTATGCTCAATGACGTAGAAGAGTTGCGGGTGCTTGAGGGGCTCTTTGGGACACCAGACCCTCCCATGCTGAGGCGGCTCCTTGAAGACGTAGCGAAAGAGATCCCCCCTAAGAGACGGGTCACGCTCTATACCGACATTCCTGCTGACGTGCGTGCGGAGTATGAACAGGTCGAGATGGAGTTCGATGGCTGGCTGGAAGAGTATCTTCCTCGCCTCCTTCCCAATAAAGAGGAAGTGGAAGGAGCGGTAGATCGCGCCTTAGCTGCTGAGCCCCTGGCAAAAGTTTCTTATCTCCGTCGAGTCCTGGGGCGCGGGAAGGTTCCTGGTGCCGCTGCTTGGATCCGCGCCATGCAGAAACGCAAAGAACCGGTGGTGGTGTTTGGTCACTTCAATGATGTAATGCACTTGCTGGGGCAAGCCCTGAGCAAGCTGGGAATCGCTTACGTCCGGTTGGACGGCACATGCAGCCAGGAACAGCGGCAAGCGGCTGTAGACGCCTTCCAGACGGGTCAGATTGACGTATTCCTCGGAACCTCAGCAGCGCGGGAAGGAATCACTCTTCACCGGGCTGCTCACATGCTCCGCTTGGAGCGAGACTACGTTCCCGCTTACGAGGAGCAGGCAGAGGATAGGATTCGGCGTATCGGGCAGACGAGAAGAACGACGATCTGGTACATGCACACGGAAGGCACGATTGATGACCGCATCGCAGACGTTGTAGATCGCAAGCGAGCCATCGTGGCGCGAGAAGTGGGAATCGAAGACATTGAACACATCGAACTCGATGAGGTGATGAACGTCTGGAAACGCATTCGAGAGCTA
>Ga0098061_1000322_pt1 | contig 22191 bp, 17 predicted proteins | sample 22_taG_FD_92579 | JGI IMG/M metagenome (GOLD analysis project Ga0098061, IMG submission 92579) | Marine viral communities from the Subarctic Pacific Ocean - 22_ETSP_OMZ_AT15343 metaG | ecosystem: Environmental > Aquatic > Marine > Oceanic | place: Subarctic Pacific Ocean | collected 2015-01-20
GGCCAGCTTCTCTCTCATCTTATCCAAGTTAATACCCATTTTGTTTCCTTTCATAGTTGGGTTAGAGTACGATCAGCCAATATCCTGATCGTCTAGTTCGTTTATATATGATTGTACCACAGAGCTATACTTAATGCAATAACAATATTTTTGATCATAGTTCGTTTGGTAGACTCCATAAGACACATTCATGCTCTCTTCTACCTTGTCTTGAACGTAATCTTTAATCTTTTTAAAAAGAGTGCCGTCGCTTCTCAAGTCATCCTCATTGATACCATAATAGTATACCACATCTCGTGGCATTTGCAAGTCAAAAAACCATTTTTCTTCATTTTTTTCGATGTCTAAAATCCCCACCGTTGCAATCCTCGCAATCTCATGCGGCTCCGTAAACGTACCAAGAATTGGCTCTGAATATTTAAAGACCGTCACCATGTGCAACGTGTTTACAATCGCCTGGTTGATGGTTTCATAGTAGCTAATGATGGGAACATCGCCGATGCACTTTTCGATTTCTGCATTTGATACTAGATACATGCGGTCAAACATGCCGGAGCGCGCGTACTCTTGAAATACATTGCTCACGATCCTTTCCTGTGTCGCCTCAGTTTCGCTTAGCATCGTCAAATCCGGCTGGACGTACAGGATGCTCACAGAAACGCCTGAGAGTTGCTCTAGGAGCCTCAGGGCGCACCCTGAGATGTTGCCAGCACCACATAGTATGAATATAACATCTCCTGAGATGTTTTGCAAGCGTTTTTTTAGGTTTGGGAACTTTTTTTCATACTCCTCGTGTGACTTTTGTTTGGGAATACTAAAACAGTTCTCATCTTCTGCAATATCATGATCAAACTTGTACACATCGTACTGAGGAAACTTAGAAAAGCAATCAGCAATTGCACAGCCTGCTCGGCCTAGGCCTATAACATTCATTCCTCGTCGACCCAATCTAGTACTATGTGTTGCTCAAAGGCGCCGCGACTATAGGCCTTAAGACCCATTTTGGCATAGCGATTGAGACCCATTACCCTCTCAATGGTGCGAATGACTTCCATGACGTCCGCCAACTCCTCATTCGATGGGTTCTCTTGAAACTCTTTGGCTTCTTCTACAAGCTTCTTCCCCAGATAGGTGGGCATTGCTCGGTCTTGCGCCTTGTGCCACTTACATTTCTTGCCCGATTGCTCGATGATCTCTGGAATCAGATCCCGTACGAGTTTGTTATATTTCTTACGCCCCATTAATATTTAAATCTTTCATGTCTCCGAAGTTTTTTCCGAGAGCCACGTTCACTTTATACTCTCCGAAGGGAGTTGCCCCAAACATCTTCATGAGCTCTGGGATCATCTGTCGGTCTGCGTGTTTTAAATCAATCACAATTGAGTCATGCAGCATAAAGGCCACATTGCTTTCTAGTTCTCTCAACTTGTTGTGAATCTCCACTGCTTTCGTCATGACCAAATCACTAGTTGTACTCTGTACAGTATAACTCAAAGCGTGATGATCGTCAACCTCTTTTATTGTTCTTCCAAACTCTGTATAAACGCTTTTGCCATCCCAATACTTTTCTTTAACAAGGTTCTTATCATAAAAGACGTCGGCCTTTTTGTTTTCCCGATGAGAGTAGAGCCACTCAAAAATCTTTTGCTTGGCCTCGCGGCGATCCACTTTTCCATCATAAATATTCTTAATGTTCCACGCGTGTATGTCTCCCGTTGGCTGAGGGGTGCCTGATAGTCCTAAAAGTGTCCTTACTTCGGCTGCGTTATAATCCAGCTCCAGAAACCAATCATTCTGCGGATGGAGACACCCGCGGAAATCCCTATGGAGGGTTAGAATCGGAAAAGTTTTCGGGTGGGTAGTTAGGCGCCCCGTCACGGTACCGAAGGGATTGTAATCACAGATGTACTGTATCTCTTGAAGTTTTCTAATAAAGTTCTTTCCCTTTACCGAAACAAGCTTCGTCATGATCGGCTCTATATCTATATTTAAAGGTTGTTTCTTAATATCTTCTAACATCTTGATCACCTCTACCATAAAATCATGGTTTGTAGGTCGAGGATAGTTTTCTATTATGTGCTGTGTAATTTTATTCTTTGCATCACAGAGTTCGTACAGAAAGAACTCGGGGATCAGATTATAGATGCAAGTCTCGTTGAGATTTATTTGCGACGTCTGAAATGATTTAAGAAATGACCGGAGTCTCGTCGTCACCCCTTCCCACACAGGGCGTAGCTCTTCGGGGCATGCCTCAGCGAGCGTTAGGCCTCCGGCATAGATGCGCGCATATTCAACATATCGATCTTTGAGTGGTTCTGAATAATGCCACGTTTTATCCGCACTTTGGGGGAGGGGTTCGTAGCGAAGTTCATTGTTAGCATAGTAGCCCAAGCAGTCCCCTTTGTTATCCAACGTTTGAAAATACAAAAATCCTCCTAGTGTCCGTGACCACTCGGGCCGCTGTAAATACTCTCACCGTATTCGATCACGGCTGGGGCGGTGGGAGCCGTTGTTCCGAGATCCAGTGAAACTGTGCCCGCCGGGGGGGTCGAGGCCGTGGGCGTTGGGCACGGCGGCAACAAATCTGGGCACGAAGGCCGGAATCGACTAGCCATGGTACGCTTCCGTTGCGGTGGGGGTTGTACGTCTCTCACTGTTCCTATTCTAACAGGGCGCTCTTCCTTTGTCAAGGGTTTTTCTCCAACTCTTAAATCATAAAGGTAGGGCTTTATTTCGTTGTTAATGTATCGCACTGCTCGATTGAGATCGTAGGTCTCTAGGATTTCCAGAGCCATATTATACTTATATCGATAATCGGTCATTTCTAGCTGGGATTCTTTGAGGCGAATCTTAAAATAAACATCAAGCCAATACCGATCGCCTAGTGTGTCTACAGCCGCCGCATCAGTAGGAAGACGGTAGCTAACTTCTTGCTGAGTGCCACGTTGGCAGCGAGTGTGGCGTGTAGTCTCTATAGTAATCCGGGGGAAATCCGTAGCAAACTTATTATACATTACACGTAGGGTGTCTTTCAGCCCAGCGAAATCTTGAAGATAGGTCTTCTCATAATAATGACTGAAGAAAGAAACACCAGGAAAAGTAGGAGAAACATTTATATACTTAGACATATACCTTTGCATGGGGCACGACAGGGGATCCGCCGTAAGCTTCCATGGTCCATTCCTGTCTACATAAAAGCCAAACTTTCTTGCTGCTTGTACGAAGTATCTAAAGTTGGGGTCTTTCATATATTTGCTCATTTTCACTGCGTCTGTGGAATAATCATCCGTTTGCAGTTCAATAGAAAGACCGGAGATCATTGGAGAAGAATAGTTAGACACCACATAACCGGTGAAAGTAAGCGGCATATAGTTAACCCGGGAGTCCATGTAGCTGAAAAGTTCTTTAATATAGGCTTGAAGCCCGGTTACTCGATTAGAGATCTGACGGTTAGAGTTTATTCGAGTCGTAAAGCGCCCTTGCCAGGTTTGTTTGAGGCTGACATAAGGAGGGCTATAATCTAGAAGGCCATTAATCGGATCCAACTGAGTGTAAACGCTGTTCGTGCTGATCAAGCCCGCGGTTGCTGCCATCAACAGATGTTGCTTTAAGTCTTCAAAGGCATCCGCCACAAAATTTAATACAAAGATGTTGCCGGCCACAGTGTTGATCTGTTTTAGATTAGAAGTCTGTTGTTTTATGACCACCCCGTTTTGAATCAGATCTACTCTGCCAAAATATAACTTATCATATAATGATTTGAGAGGAGTAGGAAGATCTATAAAATATGGCACATCCTTGTACATCTTCCGCTGCTCAAAAGCTTCGCGGCTCGATAGCACATTGCTCCCGCGAGGGTTCATTAGCTGTGCTACGCTGTATGGAACTGAGCCATCAAACTCTACTACCATGACTTTTCTCTCCCTATTGCTGTAGCTCTCATTACTGTGTCCCTACTTGTAGATAGCCGGCAGTGCCTGATGAAGAGCTTTGACCGTCGTTTCATATCCATTACGCCCAATAGTAGACTCTACCGAAACTACTAAATGGTACCCTCCAATCCCCAGCATCCGTGCGTGCGAGCCTGCAGCCGTCAAGTCTCCAAATCCAAACGTTGAGGGGCTTACATATATATATTGTCCCGGCTTTAATATTGGTGTCCCATAAAGTTTTAAACTAACATTATATAACTCTCGCAGCTGTTGGGTACCGAGCGTTCTATTTCGATTAACTCGTGCCTCACGAAGATATGGGGCATCCACGCGTTCGAAGCGCGCTTCCTTCAAAAGCCCACGATCAAGTCCTACAACGAAATGTTGTATACCGCTGTCTATATTTTTTGTGTAGTTCCCATCCATATAGTTTAGCCTTGTAGAATTAAGATGAATATACCTCATGATTGTGTGCCCAGCGTCCGTCTCATCAGGGTTAATGGTTGCGGGTACTGCGCGAGTCTCCTCAAGGTAATCGATAGTTGGTGCATGGGTACCGGAGTCGAGGGAAATAGCTTTCGGGCCCTTCCAGCGCTTTTCGGTGCCAGGATAGCATATCTGTGCAAGAGTACTATTTTTAGCCACCGGAAAATCCAGCATTGATACCTGGACATTATGCTGGGGGATTCCATAAAAGCAGCGCGCAGAGAGGGCTGGTGCAACAAGGTCAGTGAAAAGATCGCGGACAAAGTGGGAAAAAAAATACCGTTGTCTCTTGGCTTTTACAATCTTTCTCAGGTACCAGTCTATAAAACTATCCCAATGAATAGGAACATGCGCACTGTTGACCGCTATAAATATACTTTCTTGCTCCGCTAGAGTCCACTGCGTCTCTCCTATTTGGAGATTCTTCAAAAAAGCCAATGGTTCTATACTCGCAGTCTTCGACCTGTTCTTGACGGCCCCATAAAAATTCTTTATGTTATAAAATCTAAAATCTCCCATCAGGAGCCCCATATCTCTTGAGAGTAATAGTTTCTCAAGGCGCCCTTTGCCATCCCCGGCATCCACATTCAAAACCTCTATAGCGGCGTCTATTATGTCCCCCACATAAACAAAAGGGACCGCGATATAAGGATCATCCTTGTCTTTTGGGACGTTAACGCTCATGTCGCTGGCTTTGGAGTTCTTGAGGGCTTCAGCTTGGGCGCCATCATCATCTCCTATAGCCGTAATATTTTCCATGCTTCCTCTCATCTGGCGTCTAGTGACTGCGGTCATATTCATGTCGTACGTATCTGCTGGCAAGTCACCGTTTAAATAGGCTAGTGCCCAGTTGTCGCTATCTGCTGCGCCGCGCGCGATCGATGTTTGGGTTTTACCATCCCCGAACAAGCCCCCCACGTGCTTGCTTCCGACGGCTTCCCCCAAATTCTCCCTAAGTGCAGCAGTGCTGGTCTCTGTTGCTGCGGCATCACCAATATCAACCGCTCGTAACTCTAAAGGTGTAGCCCATGCATTGTATACGCGTGACGGTAGCTTCAAGCGTCTTAGATATTCGTCTCGCATCTCGATCTGTACGGAGCGAGTGCCCGAGAACTGAGGTTTCGATAGGTGCTCGCCATATTTTAGTATGTTTAATAATCGACTATAGCGGCCCCCCAGGCTTTCATTTAACTCCTTTTGCGCGCGGTCTAACTCCTCCTGTGTGGCTTCTGTCACCTCTTCGTCGCCGTTCGCCGTTTCTTTTAGCGCTTTGAGATTTTTTTGGAGTTCTTTTACCTTCGCTAACTGATCGGAGGGTACGTTTAAAAGATCGTATCCGCTTTCTTGATCCGAAAGGCGCGCTCGATAATTAATCTTTAAATCAGCTGAGCCGTCTTGGCTAAAGTCAAACTGATGCTTAGTTAGCTGCAAAAAGAGAGGAGTTTGTGACTCTCTAATCGCTTCGAGGTCGCTAGCATTGAAAAGATCATTATGACTTCCCGGAGGTGCTGCCCAGCCTACGACCGCTTGAATTTCAAAAAACTGGCCGTCATAATGAAATACATTGTTTGGGAAGTCTTCGAGACTTAGATCGCTGGGGTTATATAATATTAAATCTAGAAAGCTGGCTTCTCCCGGGGCATTTCGAGTAAGCACAGATACATCGTTAAAGTGGATCACAAGCTCTGCGGTTATATTGGCGTCTACTTCAGCCGGATTAACCCCCTTCAGTGACCATTTAAAACTTTTAATTCCTATCCCGGAGGCGCGCCCACCGCGGTTCTTAAAAATGTCATCAAGCTGGGAGGCGCGCGTAAAGTCATCAAAGAGAATTTCTTGCACGTCTGGTTCTATGCCTCGATCTATTCTCAATGTGTCTCCGTCTACTTTGTGTTTATAGACGAGTTTATAAATTCTTATTTTAGGAACAAGCATCGCCATTTGTGCGGGTGTAAAGTTCGCTATTGCATTGGAGCTTTTGGTAGCCGTTACTTTACTATAAACCTGTTCCGGTTTATATGTACTACTAGAAAAAATAGGAGATATATGTTTAAAACTACTCGGAGCCAGACCCGGGGTACTCCCACCCAAGCGTCGTCGACTAGAAATCGAGAGCATATTTTGAATCAGAAAACACTGACCATTAAACTGTATTGCGCTTGTTAAAGAGTCCCCCGAGAGGGCTTCGCTGCTCTGTTTTAGGTTATCGAGTGGACTCTTTTTTTTAGTTACTCCGCTGGCCATCTTGTCCTACCTCTTATACAATCTTATTATGTGTTCAGGGGGTCCTGGTATGGAAACTATGTCTCCGGGTTTAAAATGTGATTCGGTGGGGCGCCCATTCCAGCGCGCGATTATCCACCAATATCTGGGGTCTCCGTAATATTCCGACGCCATCTTAAAGAGGCGATCGCCGGTCGTCCATATTCTCTGGGTGGTGGAGATGCGTTCAATATCGCTCTTTTTAAGTTTCTTAAAAATAGCTGTGTCGTATTGAACAATTCTTTCTAAGCCCCGCTCTTCTAGAATATGAAAATATATATCGTCCGTATTTGTAAAAATTCGTCTATCATCGTATCGTGAAGGCATAACAGTTTCCTTTTACTATGGGGCTAATATGCCAACGGTGCCGGCGAGCGGATCGAGGACGCTATCGGTGCCTACTTCGTCGGCCTGGGCGCCGGGCGAGCCTTTCGGGAGCCCGGTCTTAGCTCCCCCAGTTGCCTGCTCTGGTGTCCGATATGTGTCGACGGCCCCTCGCTGACCGTAGGGGTATCTAGCTCCCATCTTGGTGCCAAACGAAACACTGACGGCGTTCTTGCTGTCCTTCGTCCAAACCCAGCCCGGCTTTGCGTCTTCGTGGAATACAGTGCCTCCTATAGTGATAGTATATTTGATGGGAAGTATACCGCCGGCCGGGAGGCGCTTTACATCGAACTTCTCGCCTGAAGCTGTATACTTTTCAATGTCAAACGAGTCAACGGCTATTAGAAATCCCGTATTGCCCCCCATAAAACTCGAAGCTTTTGATTTGTCACCCTCGCCAACCCGGTAAGTGACCATTGATATTCTCAGCAGCGGCGCTGCCGTCATGGTGCCGGTACCAGCATGGGACGCAGCGCTATCCTCATATACAGGATATAAGAACTTTATTAAATCTCCCACTCTGCCCGCAACGATAGCCGATACGTCGGCCGGCGCATCCACTTCCCACCCAATCGTCACTTTTCGTGGAGTCCCTTGATATGTGATTATCGGATCCATTCGGCCATATACCTCTTCTGCCTTCCATTTGGGAGAGTAATCATCTTTAAAGTGCATCAGGTGTCCCGGAAGATCGATCGATTTTCCGATAGCCAAATACTGTACGCGCAGCGTATCTTTGTTGCCCTGTTTGTCGCCGATGCTTCGGAGCGAAGCCAGCCTTTCCTCGGGGGTCTGGTTGCCGTGGCCATCGTTAGCAAGCTTTACCTGGGCCCAGCCTAGGACCATGCGCGCGAGGCCGCGCTGTTCGAAGTTATGTTTCGGCTCCTGGGCCAGATCTTCAAGTACAGTAAGTGTCTTCTTGCCCGTCGGGAACCCATACTCCAGCCACACCTCCAGCTGTCGCTCATCGTTCTCCTTAATCAGGGTTTCTATGTTTACTTTTGGTTTAGCCATGATTTCTTACGCTCCCGTCCAGCCGTATTTCTCTTCAAGCCACGATGCCGTAGCTTCTCCAACCTTGTCTCGATCCAGTTCCATCGTAACCTCCACTGCCTTTTCTTTGCCGCCGCCCTTGGCGCGCTCTTCAGACTGTGTTATCATTGTATTTAGTTTCGCGACCAAATTATTGATGGCTCCTATTAGTTGTTCTTGGCCTTTGTTCTTCGTGAGACTGAGCTGTCCCTTGGCCTCGGCATCTGCTACGGCCTGATCATCCGATTTCTTGTGAGTGGGGAGCACTGTTTCGCCGCCGTGGACAACGGCCGCCTGGGCCTTTCCTTTTTGGCCTCCCACGTTGCCACCATTGTCGAAGGCAACAGCGCCGATGGCGCCTAGGCCCCCAGCGATGCCCACGGCCCCTAGTCCTGACACAATACCAACAGCCGCAGTGCCCAAAGATGCGGCAATTGCAAACGCAGCCGCGGCAATCGCCATGATGCCCAAAATAACGGCAAAGGTCTTCCCTACGGGGCTCATTTTTTTAACCCACTGGTACATCGCGACCCCGGCAATAACGACCCCGGCGATCGCGACTCCCACGCCCACAAATGAAGCGGCAAGAGTCCAGTTGGCAACTGCCAATGCAGTGGTGGGCAGCCACGCACGGAGTCTCATAAACATACTCTGCTTTTGTACGACCACTTCCGCCTGCTCAGAGGCTGCAAGAACATCCGTAGATACAGCGTTGCCGACTTTGGCTACGGCATCTTTTTGGAGCGACGCGGCATGGGAATTCCTGATGAGGATACCGCCCTTTGTCTTTGTGTAGCCGGCCACCTCGGCCTGATTATTGACGTGGGTAGCCGTGGTATTCTTGCCTTTTGCGGCTGTTTCAGCTTCCGTTGCCATGGCCTTGGCCTTCTTTGCATTCGAGAGTTGAATGTCTAGTAGTTCCTGGACCTTATCTGCCTTGATGGAAGCGGCTTTGTATTTGAGGACGGTGAAGAATACGCCTCCGAAGAATATGAGCGCAGCAGCGGCGCTCATGAACGTGGCGCCGACGGGAGAGGCGGCTATAGCGGTGAGGGTGTGGGAGAAGGGCAATATAACATTATCAATAAGAGGAGCTGCAGCAACGGCTATGCCCTCCATGGCGCGGGCAATATTATCCATAGCAGCCTGGGCCTGCTTGGCGCGCTCGGCGAGGGCTTCCTGGTTTGCAGCCGCATCTGTAAACTCGGTTTGAGTTCCCCCGAACAGTTGGGCTGCCTGAGCCATATCGCTAATACCGGCGGCGGCCGCAATCGCCTGTTGTTCGTGGCGCCCCATGTCTTTCCACACTTGTCCAGACAAAGAAATGGTTTCGCGGAGGGCCTCAATGCGCTGGTCTTCTGTCATGTATACCATATCAATGGCATTTAGATATGGGCCTCCCAATATGGCGTTGAGTCTGCCGACCGCTTCGCCGGCGGTGTCAAACTGATCAAACTGTTTCGCAATTCCAAGAAGATCCCCGACAGCCAGGCCTGTATTCTTGGACTGGTGTTCAAGACCTTCTAAGACGTCTACCATTCCATCGCCATACTTCATCAACTCTTTTGAAGAGGCCTGCCAGTCTTTAAAAATGACGTCAGGGGGAACTTTCAGCTGTTCCGACATATCATATAACTTAGCGGTATAGTCTTTAATCTCAGGCGCAGACATTCCGAGCCCTTTATCGAGAATGTTCATCATTTTCGCCGTAGTTCCAAGCTCAATACCTACTTCATTTAAAAGCGCTGCCTGGTTTCTTAAAAGATTTTGGTCGGCTTCCAAACTGTGGGAGAAGATGGCCATATCTCGATACAATGCTTGAGCGGACGCTCCTGCCTCCTCAATGCTGACACCAAATTCTAGCATTGCCCGATGCGAGTCATACGCTGCTTGCTCAATGCCGGTTCCTTTGCCGGCAATCTGACGAATAGAGGCAGCCGCCTTATCATATTGCTTGGCTGTGAGTATGCTCATTTCTACAATCTTTGACAAAGTAGACATTAAGATGTTGGCCCATCCCGCGGAGCCCTTGAGCGAAGTCAGCAGAGTGCCCATTCCTTTCTTCTGCAGGAGTATCGCGGCACTCGTTGCTAAAGCGCCGGTGGCGCTGCCCTTCCAGCCATCGCTAATACCAAGTGTGGATTTAAGTAACTTATCAGCAGCAGCGTTAGAATCCTTCTGAACCGTAAGAGTCGACTCTTCCAGTCTCAACCTCTCCATGGCCTTGATCAGAGACTCCTTATCGGCCTTAAGGCCCATTGCTTTTAGTTGGTTAATGACCTTCTGACGCTCTGTGGATCCCTCCTCCAACCTTTCCAAGTCTACCATGGCCTTAGTCATATATGCCACTTCCTCGCGCTTCACTTGCACTGTTTGGCTTTGAAGATCTAAGTTTTTTTGAAGAAGGTCGCGCGCATCTTTTGTAAAGCCCTTTTCTACCTCTAGCAGCTTGAGCCTTGCGCGCATTCTCTCTAGTTGTTCGACCTCAAACCGTGAGGTGTCTTGGCGGTTGCTTTCGTCAGTCACGTATTATCCCTCTATTTGAAAGGCCACTTAATGCCGGTTTCGCGCTCAAAGTTAGCAATAGAGCGTTCAAGTTCATGCCGGCTTCGGAAGCTCTGCGGATTATTTAGGCCGTGTTTTTGAAACACTTGCATGTATTTCTTTTCTTTTGAGAGCGTATCTCCAAAAGCGGCAACTTGAGATGGGGTACCACGAATAACAGCGGAGGATGCAGTAGTGACAGGACCACTTCCTCCAAACATTTGGCTTAGCATGGACTCCACCGCGCTTCCAAACATCGTAAGAAAGCTTTCGTTCAGCTTTTCTTCGCGGGATGCATTTAAATTAATAACTACTGGGACTAGTTCACTATCGCTCATTCTGTAAACCTCGCATCTATACAGAATAATTAGTCTTTAGTTTGATTAAAGCTTAGGTGGATTTACACCGGGGCCTAAAACAGTTCTTTCGCTTTTAGAGCCTTTAGAACCCTTAGACGCTTCTTCTGCGGCCTCTTGTTCTTGCTTCTTCTGGTCGATAAGTCTTTTAAGGAACCACTCGCGTAGTTTAATGGGCAAACTGTATGCCTCAGTAAAGCTCCAACCGCCGTGATACTTTAATATAAAGAACTGCTCATAGACATTCTCCATGTACTCATGACTGAGGCCAAAAAAAGTCGGTTGTAAAGGGAAACTCGATTTCGTCCTCGTGACCACATTGGTCACAGACGAACTCCTTTCGCAACTCGATGTTTGGGGTTACCTCTTGGGCCCCTTTGCGCAAAATCTTAACATCCGTAAGTGCCATGGTGTCAACAAACTGTTCTATTAGGTCTTTATCTGTATATCCATTGATCGAAACAATCATTAGTTTTAGCTGATCGGTGATTAGCTGTTGCGCTAGCTTCTTCTTTTTTCTCTTCTCGGCCGAGCGTAGCAGATACATCTCTTCCTTACCGGTAAGAAGGCGAAACTCTACAGTGACTGGGTTTTTTTCGAGATCTATAGTGAAGTGGCCATTTTTGCTCTTTCGTACGTTAAGCTCAGCTAGCTCATTGCCTTCAGGAACGAGACTAACAACTGCCTCATCAAGATTATAGTTATGAGTATCTGTTTCGCCGCAACTGGGGCACGCAACTTTGGTTTCGTATTGCGCCCCATAGCCCGACTTTCGGGCAGCGATTAAAATGGCATTGCGATCGCCGCTCAATAGATTATCGGGCTTGATGCGCTTGTTCACAATAAGATTAGCCATGAGGCGCTCCAGCGCAAGTCCCTTTTCCAAAAGACTCTGAGAGGTGAGAATATCTTCTTCCTTCGCAGTCATATATTTAATCTCAATTGTTTCTTTGCCGTGCAAAGGGTGCGTCGATGAATAAAACTGTCCACGACTCGGGAGATCTACAAACTCCGTTGGAACAACAAACGAAAAAGGATTAGGGCCTAGGGGCTCCTCTTCTAGAACGTCGATAGGGATATCTGTATCTGGTTGGGGTGCCGAAAATCGGTCTTCATTATTACGGGTTGACAAAAGTCACCTCTCTTTCACAGTAATTATATCACTCAATAAGTTTTTATTTAAATTAATATTACTCTCACGGAGTGCCGCGAGGAAAGGGGTTGCCTTCGTTCATCCAGTCCTCTTCTTCCACAGGTGTCGGTTCCGTCTCTTCGTCCACCCAGCCGCCTCCGGATTCGCTCTCTTGCCGGATACGCTTGGTCTCTTCGTCCAAGGACTGAAGATCACCACGAGGCGGGTGCAGCGCGGCCCTGTTGGCAGCGCGCTCAGACTGCTCATCAGCGCGCTGTTGCGCTTCGAAGTTGCCCTGGCTGGCATTCCAGTCATCGGCGGCTTGAGCGCGCTCAGCGGGGGTCATTGCGGCGATGGCGGCAGGATCAGCACCAGCAGCCTGCGCGAGAGCCTGGGCGTTCGCGCGGTCGGCAGGGGACATGTCTTGAATCGCCTGGGTTCTGTCGAACTCGGCGCGCTCTGCGGCTGTAGCGGCTGCGCGGCGCTCAGCAGTTACTTCACCGATGGTCTTGCCTTCGAGCGCGGCCTCCCTGTGAATCCCTGCGGCGCCGATTTTGGCGGCCTGCTCGTTTGTTAGAAGGCGCGCTCTTCTCGTCTCTTCGAGACGCTTATTTAACACATAATCGGTACGGCTCAGTTCTACGTCCAGGCCAGTCTCGTTCGCGCGGTGAGCATAATACTCATAATCAGCACTATCGTATACAATCTGTACCTTAACAGTAGAAAAGTCTGTTTCTTTGTAGCTCAATGTCCCTAATGTTATTCCTGCAATATAAGGATTGTACAATAGAATCTTACGGGCGATGGGCGATCTCTTCCCCTGGTTCTCCATGATGTCCACAGATACGAACGGGTCTTCGCCGGCGGTGGTGTATCTGCTTTGGTCTAACAACTCAATAATCTCAAAGACGTTGTCACCTGTGCCATCTCGGTTTCTAATGGGTATAAGCTTACCGGCTGCCTGCCGTCGAGGATCGTCTGCTTTTCCCGCCTGTGGGGTGGCTAGTTGACCATAAGCATATAACATAGCCATCAAGGAGGCCTCTATATCATGACTATAAGTATCTAATAGCTCTATTTCTACAGGCGCAAAATCAAAGACCGTCGGCTGCTCACCGCGGATCACGAAGACGCCGCTGGCCGGGTCTTTGATTCGAAATGCCTCTGTGGTTATCTGTGGTTTTGTAACCGAAGTACAGAACATGGGGAAGTAACAGTCTTTACCAAACCTAGATCTCTTCGGGCTCCGGAGATTGCCCGCAACTCCGAATATCTCGCTGATTTTACCTGTTCCTTTCGGAAGGAAGATAGGAAACGGTACAAGAAATCTATACGGGCGCTTTGGCTCGTAATAGGGATTGGCCCAGCCGTCGAAACTGGTCGGCATCGACTATTGCCTGCTAGCCGGCAGCGGCGCTGGATTTCTTATAAGTGGCCCAATCGTAGCGGAAAACCAGATCTACAGTTAATAGATCTTCTGAAGAATAATCAAGCTCTCCATAGCTAATGGACTTTATCCACGCATTCTGCAGTTGATAAGTGCCGAGTGTTCGGCCGTCCCCATCAAGCTCTTTAATGAGGACACTACCGAGCGAAGTAACAGCGTCAAACTTATTGAGAGTACCAGCTTCATCGACGTTGCCCGTCCTTGATATCTCGTCAGGCTGTATATAGCCGGCCGAACGCAGGAGTGCCGCCAAAACGGCGTCAAAATCGGGCGTCGCGGCATTCACTAGGGTGGCAGTCACATCGGTCCATGTCACTGCACCGGGATAATAGTAAGTCTGGCCAAGGAACTTATGCTCGCTTTGACCAATTTCAAAGGCTGGCTTGCTTACCTTCCTCCCGTAAATCTGAGATGTTCCCAGCCCGAGCAAGTCAAACTGAATCAAAAAGCGATGTGATCGCTTTGGCTCCATCGCGGCGTTGTTCCAAAATTCTCCAGCCATTGTCTTAGTTACTCCCGTTCGTTTTAAATAGTGGGGTAGAATAAATCCACCTAGTTTTCTTAGTCATCAAATGATGCCCCTTGGCTTGTTACTACGAAATCAAGTGCAATAAACTCGATTGCCTTTGTGGGCTTAAGTAGCACCTTCGCGTACATGATGTTTCTGTCCACAAGATCCGGCGTTGTAGTAGTACTGTCTAGAATGACTCTATACTCCTGCAGCCCATAACGCGCCTTAACCGACCTGAGCAGTGGCTCTACCGATGCCAAGAATCGATCCCACGTTACCTGGATGTTTGGATCGAACAGAATTGTAGTCGAGATTATAGAAATCTGCTTCTTCAAGTAGATTAGAAGTCGTCGTACATTAATACGATCCAGCGCAGAGGGGGTCGCCTGTAGCGTCTTCTGGCCGAAGACGACGATTCCTTCTGCGGGGAACGACGCGATGGGGTTAATGTTAACCTCATAGAGATCGTCCCTTTGTTTGCTTGTGAGCTTCTCTAGCACCGATACGACCGGTACCCCTGCGGCGCCTCTACTGAGGCCTCCGCGATTAAACCCTGCGGGCGCAAACCAAAGATCAGATGTCCGTGCCGAAGAGGCATAAGTTCCGAGCGCCGCAATGGACGGCGGAAGCCATATGCTGCTTCCAAGAAGCGTGTCGCGTGACTGTACCCATGGATAGTAGCATGCGCCATAACTGTTATTAAGGTTTCGTGCCTTCAGATAAGTTATGGTATTAGCCGTACTGCCTGCCCTCGCACTGAATGCATCAGTGTTCTCAGCCTGCGGGACGAAGCCGCCCTCTAGGTCAATGATAGCTAAAGTATCAGCGCGATCCTGCGCAACCCTCAAAGCGTGGTTCGTAACTGCTCGTGGAGTCATTCCAGGCACTGTTAGCAAGTTAATGTCAACAACGTCAGGGTCCGCTATCGTATCGATTCCCTTCTTTACTGTGTAAAGCATTGGAAGTGCACGATCGTTAGGTGCGGAATCGGGGGCTTCGCCGCCGAGTGCCCGGACATTGTTGAAGGGCTCCTTCTCGGCAATATCGAATCCGTCGAAGCCACCAAACATGGGAACCGTAAAGCGGTTATAGTTCTGGTCTAGGACCTCTGTATAGGCGCCACTCAGGGCGGTCATGGATTTGTTCGTGGTGCGACCATTATTATACACTCCAGCAGCCTGGCGGTAGCCGTAGAAGGGGGCGCCGACGGTGCCAGCCGGGCCACCCTGATAATAAGCAGCCTGAGTGTCAGTATCAAAACAGACGTTGTCTAGAGAGAACCCCGGACCTCGTTCGGCCCAATCGTCATCTGAAGGATCAAGACGGTTCGTGCCAAGCGGACGCATGCGCAATAGATCGATAACCGACCGATCAGCTATCAAAGAAGTGGCCGTCGTGGTGTTCTGCATGCCCCAGTATGCCTTGGTAGTGTCTATCATCTGGCCATCTGAGGAAGAGTGGCGCAATGGAAGCATTGGGAAAGCGAAGCTCGCCGTCAGTCTCTGGTCGTCTGCGGCGTGTGAGCCGCTGCCAATGTCAATAATGGCCCCGTCTTCGAGCACTGAGTCGCCGTACGATGCGCTACAAACGCTGCCGCTGCCTTTAGCGTAAGCGTCTGCAAAGGCCGTGCCGGGCGTGCTGGCGTTGGCCAAGTCCAGCTCTCTAAAAGTAGTTGAGCCAGAGTTAAAGTTAAAGCCGATATTCTTTGGAATTCCCTTGAATCCGAAAGGCAAGAGGGACGGATCTACATTGCCACCATCAACAGAAACGTCCATATCCATTCGAATATACCGAGAGACATTGTCATATTGTCCATACTCTCGATACTTCCTATTGGTCGTATCCCAAGAAACATACTTGTCGCCAATCCGGCGTCCAATATAGTTGGGAGAGTTAGGATTGAGGGATAAATTGTTATACTGTTCCAGAATAACCGGATTAGCATCAGTGTCCATCATGTCCCGAACTAGTAAGGAAAACTTACCGTAGGGCTCGAAGGAGGGATTAGGAGATTGCTTAATATCCAGCAGTGAAATCTTAAGATTATTCTGCGCCCACTCTGCCTGATCGCGAGCCACTATGCTGAAGAGTTCTTTTGGTGTGCTGTTGATATCAAACAGCGCATAGTTACTATTTTGGTCTTGCGCAACGATGGGCGGAGTCTGTGGCATCTTGAAGCCGGTTGCGAAGTTGTTGGGGTTGCCGCCAGCAGAACTTGACAAGGCTACAATACACCCAAACATATCGTCCGACCCATACGTTAGGAGGTCTGTGACTCCTCTTTCGAATGTTTCGCCTAAGAAATAATATTCTTTATTGGCGGTCGTTGTAATGCTGTCATTAACGAGTTGTGGGTTTGTATTAAAGACCTTGCGGATGTAGCGACCACTTGTTTCATTAAAGTTAAAGGTGGACTCTACAATGGTGCCGATTGAGCCGTCGCCGGATATTCTAACTTTAAACTCTTTCTGTCCTGCGGTCGTTGCGGGCTTAAGTATCGCGGCGGTCGACGAGGTCGTCGCGGTGTCTTCGGGGGTGAAACCGACCCCAACCAGCGCAATGTTAGCAGAACTACTAAGATACCATACAGCAGCAAGAGTGCCGGTAATATGCATGCCCGCGGCTGGTGAACCCGCGCCGGCGCTCTGGCTATTAAAGACGAAAAGGCCGTACGCTCCTCCTGGGTTGTCGGCGGTTGAGGCCGGATATACCCAGCCAGCACTGCCAGCAGCAGTCTTCTGGGGGCTTTCGTCTCCTAGGAGTCTAACAATAGTTACAGGTGCATCATTCGAGAGATATGCCTGGGCCGCATAGGCAGCATACGTGGGAGCAGACTTGTTTCCGTCTCTCCAAACATCGCCGCCCTGACCGCCCGGGCTTGGGTTTCCAAAAAAATCTACGAATTCGCTAAACGAACTAACCGTGATCGGTCGCATTGCGGGACCTTTAACGGTTCGGCCGATAATAGCGGGGCCCGTTCGAAATACCCGTTGTTGGGGCACTTGCGACTGATCGATTTCGTTAATAAAAACGCCGGGCGATACAAATCTAAACTTATCTACAGACATTATTTGGCATCTCCTTCTTCATCAAAATTAAATAGTTAATTTTTACACCAATTTCTTAAGTAAATAGTGAAGCGAAGTAGGAAGAGCCCGACTAATCTCTATAAAACCCCTCATCACTCAAATATTCATTTATATCACCCAAGATTACATGCTCGCGGGGGATTTTCACCTCAACTGCATTTTCTCTGATCACCACCTTTGGTCGTTCCTCGTTGGGGCCGTCGCCGATCAAATATCCAAGGACCTCCATAGTTATCACGGTTTCATACATGCGTTGATTCATCTCTAGGGCATTTGTATTAGAATTGTTCACAAAATCGCCCTTTATAAACGCTTCATATTTGTGGCCATCTCTCTTCAGGCGATGCGGCATGCTGTTCATGCCTCCTTGCCTAATCATCGGAGTCACCAAGTCATTCATTTGCTGTTGATATTCGCTTTTAAGGCTTATTTCATAGGTAGCCGTGACCCACACAGGAAGGGGAATCGTAATGGTCTCATAAACCGTCCTTTTGTCAACAATCTTAGGAAAAGTATTCTGACCGCTGCCTTTCCCGGTAACGGTTCCATCGACGTATTTTCGTCGAGCCAAGTTATCCTGAAACTCTGCCGTCTTTTTCTGGTTAATGCGTCGGGCGATAGTGATGCTTCCCCCTCTGACATCAGCTTGTGGAGGAACATTAGCATATGGAATGGCGCGCTTATCTAACTCCTTTGTTACCGACTTGCGCTCGATGGTCATCATCGGCAAAATAAGGGTCTCTTCTTTGTCCCTCAGATTCTTGTTTCCTTTTATCTGGAAAGAACGTTCCGCGGAGGCCCACACAATAGGAATCTTTTTAAAGCCACTGTTAGACGTCGTAGCTAGTTTCATTCTTTCATTCATATAATCATAGACAGCATAATCAATAGTCTCCAGTGTTGACGACATGAACTCTATTTCATGTAAAATAGATTTATCCTTGACTCCTGTGTTGTCATACTTGTCAGGATGTTCAATTTCTTCTTGTGTTAATATTGATCTGCTACGTGGCATCGAAGGTCCCCTTTCTGGCTCTCACGCACTCGGCGCTTACTTGGAATTTGTGGTCTACCTGTCCGAAATAGTATCTGGTATCATTAAATGTCTTAACTATTTCATACAGTTTGTCGCCATACTGTACAAAGTCACCGGGTCGCACATACAGATTCTGATCCGCTGTGAGCCTCTTCCGGTGAAAGTGAACCGTTAGCTTGCTTTGGTACTCGTACCCATACTTATCGTTGGTTTGTTCGTTTTCAACCTCAACATATGCATACACACGCACGGGCGGCAAAAATGTTTTATTAACAGCCTCCCCATAGAGATTGTGAAAATTAGTTTTTTCCACATCAATAGGATAATAGACTACAGTCTGGCCAATGACTCGTTCTGCAAGTTCATCGTTAACCTGCTTAACCAGATCGCGCTCCTTCTTCCCAAAGAACATGGGAGGAGGCGGCGCTGCGGGCTGCGTCCATTTATCGTTCGGATCATTGGCCATTTAACTACCCTACGTAGATGCCGGCTGGGATATCAGATAAAAGTTTTTCAGCATTATCGGACAAAGCAGCATCATTCTCCGCCAGCTTCGTATATGTAAGCTCATCAAAGGTAGTCTTGAGTTCCTCGCGAAGGGCGTCTTGTTCTGCTTTCGCTTGCCCTAGGAGGTCTGCAGCGTTTAAGGTCACTGATTCCCCTGGAATCGGTACTGTTGCGAACTTGCCGCGGACCTGACCTAACATTTCTTTTGCTAGCGCCAAAGCAAACCTTCGAATCCACTGCTTACCAATGGAGTTAATACTGGTGTATGCCACATTTTGAAACGGCAGCGTATTAACATTATTAATGCCCACAACAGATTTGCCGGCGGATCCCGACGCCTCCCAGGGCGCGCTTTCCACCGTGAAATAAAACCAATATTTTGGAGGGCTTGTACCATCGGGCGTAGGCTGAATACGAATCTTATTATCTTTTATTTCGTAAGACCAGTGAGATACGCGCACATTCAGCGCATCCTCATAGGCCATTGATTGAAGCTTGTTTTGCCAAACGGGAACAATATCGAAAGTGGAGTCGTCCGCATACTGGCCATACGTACGCAAGTTGCCTACAGCGCTGAAACCTCCATAATAACCATAGAATCGCCACATAGCGTTAGGGGTTTTATAAAAGACTTTTCTAATAATAATACGCTTATCGCCAACTTTATTATAATACGGCATCGAACTAGTCAACGCCGAAGATGAAATAATACTCTGAAGATCATAGTCCGATTCATTTACAACCCGCGCAAACGACCCCGAATAGATTGGCTCAGTGCCTCCTAAGTTTGTTTCGGTACTGACTTTGTCCGAATATCGACGTAGGTACCCATAATCATAGCGCGGATATCGGAGTTCTATATTGGAACCCGAGAGGCTATCTCCGCTTTTGATTTGTCCGTCCGAATTAAAAGAAGCCGTCGTGTGCCCCAAAAAGCTAGATAGAGAGTTTTTTGATTGATGAATATTTAGAAGATAAGAATACTCCAATACCGACTCTTCGTAAGCTGCGTAAACATTCCCTTCAGTTAATTCAATATCAAGTATATCTCCGCCTAGTTTCTTATAAGTAAATGCCACCTGATCAGCCGCACCGGAAAGAAAGTCGGCCGAGTCGGCATACATTCCAAAGGGCAACGTAGCCGACACGCTGGTGGTTGAACCTGTTGCTGATAAAACGTTAGCATTGGTTGTTGAAGCAGGATTGAGTTTTGGTAGGGCCATCGATGTTCCTCGTCTTGACTAGTGGTACTACCCTAAATAGAAAGCCCCGACTCATAGAGCCGGGGCTTTCACATTTATTTGTCCTTTGTGGACTAGTTGTCTTAGCCGATAGTCATATCAGCAATAACAACTACGCCATACATATCGGGACGCACCATCTTCTTGGCGTACCGAGTCATCACGCCCTTGCGGGGCACGAAGTCTTCGACACCGAAGATAGTAGGCGTGGTCTGTAGCGGCACATAGGGAGCGTATACATATCCGCTCTCTAGGAAACTACTACCCTTACGGCCTACGAGTACAACACTACGCAGGAAGTAAGGATCGACATAAATGTCCCACTTCTTGGAAAGGCTACCAACCTTCACAGCACCAGCGGTGCCCCTGTCACTGTCAACAGCAACATTGGCACGGAAACCAGCCGTGAACTCAAGGATGTTAGCAACTTCAGGTCCGCAGACGATGAAGTTAGCACCACCCCGGAGGGTCTTGCGGTGGATCTGAGCAGAGACATCATTGATGGTCTCAATCAGAGTCTCATACCACTCGCTCACGTTACCGGTGAAGTCCGGAGCAACAGTGTTGGCTCCAACTTCGACGCCCGTAACGCGATCCAGGAACTTGCCGGGAGCGCGGGACCAGTAACGAGTACCAGCCTTAGCACCAACGACGAGGTCCTCAAGGATCTCGCGATCAATTTCAAGAGCGATCTGCTCAGATAGAATCTGAGTAAGCTCGACCTCGGCGTCAAGGTTGTGATAGGCATTTAGATCCTGTCCCAACTCTGGCGTCCACTTGGCCTTGAGCTTCTTAGTAACCGCGGTGACGGCTACACTGTCGACCTTGATGTCGATCTCGGGAATGTTGGCCTCATTTTCCAGTGCCCATGGGGTTGAACCCACGATGGCTCCTAGGGCGCGCGTACCAACATTATCAAAGTTGTCCTTTTGAGGCCAACTTATAGTATTAGCAGCAATGTCCAGGCCCGCGATCATGCCCGTAGCCAGCTGAGCACTCGTCTGAGCGCCCGAGACGCCCTTCGACCCGGTGCCGATAAACACCAGATTCCATCGAGTAGATGAGCTGATATGAGTGAGACGTCGCACTAAGCGGCCGGACCACACATCTGCTACCTCGGCGAGAAGGCCATTCCCCATAGAGTTGGAGAGCTGAATACCCACCAGATCATCAAGATTGAACTGATTAGAGTCACCCTCCAAGACGCTTCTCAAAATGCTAACAACCGAGACGAGCGTACTCCCTGAAACAAAATCAGGATCAAAGCTGCAAAGCCTATCAAGCTCGCCACCAGCACCGAAGGTGCCGTTGACAACATTCGCTGCGCTGAGGCCAAAACTGCCCATCGTCGAAGATCCGGTAGCCGAAGCATAACCGTTGTTAAGTCCGTAAGGACCAGCGCCAGCGTTAGCAGCATTTGTACCAACACCGTCAAGATTGACACCGCCGGTCAGCTGTTCACCAACCACGCCACCACCGAAGAGTGATTTACCGGCTGTGTATCCCAAACGACTAGTCTGGGTAGCGCCTGCACCAATCTCGGCGGAAACCGTGAAATCAAGGAAGAAGATGAGGCCCGAGGGCAAGCTCATCGGCTGAACACTTACAAGATCATTAGCAATTAGGTTGCCGAATACACGACGAACCAGAGGGAATGCGACAGCCGCAAAGCCCTCGACGTCGCCACCCTTCATGGTGGACGACTCACGGAGTAGCTCACGAGCCTGGTTCTCAAGCAAGCTGGCCATTCCGTTTCGAAGATGATCGTGCTCTAGACCCTCAAGAAGGCCGGTCTTTTCCCACTTGGAAATAAGAGCCGCGCCGTCCTTAGATAGGTCGCGATTAACGATACCTTCGGTTAACTTTTCTACAATAGACATTTTTATATAACCTCCTAGTATGTTTTATTGTTTTAAACCTGCCAAACGTAACATTCGATCCATATTCGGATCAACAGTAGTAGAAGCATTACTGCCTCTGTTTGAACTTAGAAGCATCGAAGTGGTTGGTTTGCTGACGGCTTCGCGAAGTGATTCTGTACGGTGACTCTTACGAGTGCCCACTGCGCTTTGAAGCGACTCAAACAACATTTTCGTCTCTTCTACTGAGCTGGCGTTACGAACAGCTTCGACAATATTTTCTTTTTGTCGCTCATTCAAGGAGGCGCTATTCAAAGCCTTATTTTGATATAGAAGTTTGGCGTTTTCTAATATCAAAAGATTTAGTTGGCCC
>Ga0098061_1000324_pt1 | contig 22145 bp, 33 predicted proteins | sample 22_taG_FD_92579 | JGI IMG/M metagenome (GOLD analysis project Ga0098061, IMG submission 92579) | Marine viral communities from the Subarctic Pacific Ocean - 22_ETSP_OMZ_AT15343 metaG | ecosystem: Environmental > Aquatic > Marine > Oceanic | place: Subarctic Pacific Ocean | collected 2015-01-20
GCGTTTTTATCACCTAATATTAAATCATCTGATGTTACATCAGGTGTGAGTATGAGTGAGTCGAGTAACTTCTCAATTACGACACCCTTCTTAATTAAGTTTTGTGATGTTAAAATATCTTCTTCCTTAGCTGTCATGTATTTAAGCTCAATCTTCCCTGAATGCAGGGGATGTTCTTTTGGATACAATTTACCTTTACTTGGCAAATCAACTACTTCAGAAGGATATTTCTGTTTACTTTCAGCCATAACCTATCTCCTATAACTTATGTTTATATTTCTATTACTTTGTATGATCTTTCAGTTGTGTCAGATCCTGACAATTCAGCAGCTTTGGCGTTTGCATTAGCTTGTGCTCCACTACCACTAAATTCCCATAATGTTTCGTCTGCACTTAGTCTTCCAACATATGCAACGTTAGTAACGTCCCAAGCCCATTGTTCAATGTCAGCCGGTTTACCAACCGCTTGTTTTACTACTCTGTAATTCGGCATTAGACCTCCAAGGCCCTGTTGTACCAACCATACCAAAATTTCTCTTGTTCTGGTTTTTCTAGAACTATTTTTGCAAATTTTAATACTCTGTATGATCTGATTCGTGCATTTCGAACCGTCTCAAGTGAATTGATAGTCTTTGGTCCTATTTTACCATCAACTATCAAGCCAGCACCTTTCGCATTAGCTGCCCTTTGTAATACCTTTACAGCCCCACTTCGTCCAAAGTTTACACACATATCAAAATAAATATGCCGTAGTCTTGGTGGGATATCATCACATTTAGCTGGTCTCCAGTAATCTTGATGATATATTTTTTTAGCTTGTTCTTTTGTGAGGTTTTTGATATCTACCTTTGGATAAAACCGTTTCGTTATACCAAAATTTGTTTCACCTCCACGATCGGTTGGATCATTCACATATCCACCTTCGTGTTCTAACACATATTCTATGATTTCCTCAAATGTTGTCATATATATAAATATAACGAAATTAAACTTTCTTCATTTTAATTTCAAGTTGTAACAATAAGAAATTTATTTTCTCTAATTTTGGATGTTGTGGATCTGATTTTGTGAGATTAGCTCGTGTATTTATCAGTTTCCCGTATGCTTTTTGTAGATCTATCATAGCGATACCTTTCATGCTACGTCTATAATATAAGTAATGAAGGGCTTCATCTTCCGCTTCTGCACCTCGAACTCCAGCAACTGCAGTTATTTGTTCTACTTCACCAACATATTCTTCACCAATCTCTGTAATTTCATTCCAAACAGTATTATCCCACATTGCATCTAAATCTAATTCTTTATCAAAATCAATAGCTGCTATTTCTTCTTCACGTCTTTTTTCTTCTTCTAATCGTTTTTTATTCCGTTCTTCAAGAATAATAGCAAATGTAGAGTCTTCCCAAGCTGACGCTAACGAATCACATTCACTTAACCATTCACCATAGTTTTTCCAAGCGGGTAACCCTGAATATCCTCTAACCTCTGTATCATCACACGGGCGCCCTCTAAAATGCCCATTGTATTTTTCTTGTGAAAATATAACACTTATCAATAAAAAAAATGTTATGTATTTCACGAGACTTCAATTTCTATAGACCTACCACTTTCTTGATAAACAGTACCAACTGTAATGGTATAAATACCAGGAGTTATGTTCTGAGACCATTCCGTTTTATACAATTTCCAATTATAAGTCATTATTCTCTCTCTACCGTCCCTATGCCTATCCAAATCAAATGGTTGTTCGTGAACTATTTTACCTTGTGAATCATATACACGAACTTTAGTATTCTCTTGCTCAACCAAATATTTAATCTTTACTATATCACCATCTTTATTTTCTGTCTGCCACGCTTCCAATGGGTATTGATAAAATGCTTCTTCAGAAGAAATGTTGGGTGCTGAGTGTGGTTTTGTGTCACCGTTACTCGATATCGTAAGAAATAAAACCAGCCCAATAGCACATATTAGGCCGGTTTCTTTCCAGGTATTTTTGTCTTTTTCATTCATGTTATTTACCATTCTGATGCTATGAATCTTAATCCGAGTTCAGCTAATTCAAAGTTTGTTGAATCATAAGTATAATAATATATCTCATCATCAGGTCTTCTATGAAATATAGCTGGTTCATTAACTGCATCTAAACTGAATTGCCATTCTTTATCTTCATCAGGTACACCGTATTCTAAATTAAGTTTTAGATTACGACTTCTTCCCAACATAGTTAAAGGATGAAAAGGCCATCTTTCGAGACCATTTGTTATCAATTCATCAGCTGCATATGATTCGCATCCTGCCCAAATTTGATTGACTACAGTTTGTTCTGCTACAATTTCCGCCTTAGTCAACGTATTCATCATCTTTGGCATTGCAACTGCAGCTAAAATTCCTAAAATGACTATAACCATAATTAGTTCAACTAAAGTAAAACCTTCATTTTTTTTGTATATTAAATACTTAATGAAGTTTTTCATATTATTCTCCTAAGTCTGATCTATAAAGCATTTCGGCTGGAACATAAGGTGGGTCTGAATAACCTAATTCCCCAGTTAATGGGTCGTATGTCCATATAGCCAAACTATCTTGTTTCCGCCTATGAACAATTCTGTTTGGATATTGTTGGTCATCTGTGCCTGTAAATATCCAATCGCTATCGTTCATTTCAATCATAGCAGTTTCACCAGTTTTATCATACGCTGGTGGTACCTTGTTGAGTGCATTGAATGGATTCGATGGCCATTTTAGTATCCCTTCTTCGATATACCGTTCGTGAGACCAAGTGTCTAAAGCAGCCACCATACTAATTAAAACCCCTTGTTCGGAGGCTACTTCAGATTGCCTTACGATACCAGCAAATCTTGGAATTGATACAGCCGCTAATATACCGATGATAACCATCACCATTATTAGTTCGACCATAGTAAATCCATTTCTGTTACTCACTGGACAAACTTTCTCTTCCTAATAGGTACCCTGTAGTATCAGCATCGGTGCCAGTATTAATACCAGCATCGTAAGCCCACTTCCACCTAGTATTATCAGATCTTTGGTGGGTTATATGAGCGGGATTGCCTTCTACAAATGTCCATTCTTGGTCCGAGTCAGCATTTGTTCCGTCCGTCGTGTAAGATTGAGGTGGTACTTTAAGAGCATCAAAAGGATTGTCTGGCCATATTCTACGACCACTATCAATCAACTTATGTATTGCATGATTCTCTAAAGCTGCCTAAATGTTAGTTATGACTACATATTCAGTGGATAATTCAGAATTGACAATAATATCTATGTATATTGGAATAGCTACTGCAGCTAAAATGCCTAAAATGATCATAACCATGATTAACTCAATAAGAGTAAATCCGTTGTGTTTGTTGTTATCTAGTTTCTTCATTATTTTCTCTTTCCGGGATCTTTCCCTGTTTTTAATAAAGTTTTAAGGTACTAACGTTTTATAGAATTGTGATGGATTCTCAGTATCAGCGACAAGTAATACTGGTGATTGTGCATCAGTACCACTACCAGTTCCTTGAATAACCAAGTAAATATATGAACCATCCTGAAAGGGTGATTGCATTCCTGTGTTACCAAAGTTCTTTTTGAAATCAGCTGCACCATCTACATCATATAGAAGTGTAGTATTACTTGGTGTCATCCAATCACCTTCAACGGCATCATCGTCATTTGATGCTGGTGAAAAGACATATACGAAATCTGATAAATCAGCGTCGTATGCATCTAATCCATCAAGTATTGTATCTACATAGACTTCAAGAGCTTCATCAGTAGTTACACCTTCTGAAAGTGTTACTCCACCTACTCCTTCGTCATACTTAGTTTGACCTGGGAATCTTCCACGACCTTCATCGGATATAGCTGCGTTGTAAAAGTTATTACCAACAGATATAATCTTGTCAATGTTGTTCATGGTTTTCTTTTCTTTGGCTCCCGTACCAACTCCACCAAATTTTGGAGCGGCGGTTGTAGCGAGTGTCGCCATCATAGCCGTAGTAACTGCAAATTCAGCAAGTGAATTTCCTCTATTACTCTTTAGTTTCTTTATTAGGTTTTTGAACATTTCAGTTCTCCTCACTTACAATTAATATTATTATCAATTGCATGCATATAAATAAGAACTGAGATTTAAAACAATTTTAGGATATGCACTAGTGCATAAAAATTGAACATAGTATGCAGTATTGCATACTTTTAGGTTAGCTTATTGCAGAATTAGAACTGTAAGATGGCGTAATCGTATCTAAGAGTAAGTGAAATTTCTACTGGAGCACTATCTTCAAAAGACATATCACCAAAATTTGCTGATTGTATAAAAGCTCCTTTTAGTGTCCACTCTTCTATTATATCGCCTACTGGACCAAGTACGTTGAATGTAATATCCTTTTTATAAAAATCTGAATATCCATCACGACCGGTTACTGATTCGTGTCCTAAACGAATCCATTCAAGAACAGCCTGAGATGCAGAAGGTACTATTGGATCGTATAATGTTATTTCTAAAGTTTCCCACGTCGCTTTCCCCTTAACGAAACGCTTCACGTTCATGTGGTGTAACTCAACTTCTTCAAATGAGATAGTTGGTCTATTAATTGCTTTTATCATATAAGCAGGGATACCATCAATCTGCATGATAAACCGATTTTTGAGCTTTGGCTCAAACGGTGTAAACATTATGTCAGTTGCATCTACTAAATCAGGCATTTAATTTCTCCTACATAGGTTATATTCTTGTTCATATATAAATATGGATTAATCAAAAAAATACCCATAAAATTATTCAGGGAACGTAGCCCCTGTTGGTTGTAATGTGAAATCAAGCACTATAAATTCTGCCGTCCTAGTCGGTTGTACGAATATTTGACCATATAGAATATTTCTATCTACTAAATCTGGTGTGTTGTTGGATGCATCCATAACAACCCTAAATGCTGTTAATCCTGAATTGGATTGTACTTGTTCCATATAAGGATTAACTATACTTAGAAATTGCTGTCTTGTTTTAGAATTATTTTGTTCAAAAACTAGAAACCTACTTGTGCTTGCTATAAACTTCTTTAACGTAATAAGTAACCTACGAACATTTACTCGATCCAAAGCAGATGCTTTCATCTGTAATGTTTTTTGACCCCACACACAAACTCCCTGACCTGGGAATATTGCTATAGGATTAACGTTGCTTTCATATAATGTATCTCTTGATGAATGTGTAAGTTTTCTTTCAACTTGCTGCACTGAATCAATGATGCCTCTATTTAAACCGGCTGGTGCAAACCATTGCTGACCGACTCTATCATTAAAAGCATACACTCCTGCTATTACTACAGAAGGTGGTACCCATACGCCTCCTACTACTGGATCGTTTATTTGTACCCACGGATAATACATTGCCGCGTAGCTTGAATCTCTACCTTCCGCTTCACCGGTTGCGGTTGTTATAGCGGAATCGTAAAATACCGGATCTGCTACTATAAAAGCATCACCTCTTTTTTCAACAGTCTCAATAGCTCTAGTCAAAATAGTTCCGCCACCAGTTCCAGCATCTACTACACCCGGTAGTAGAATTAAGTTAACATCATATTCATCTTGGTTACCAAGTAATCTGATAGCATCTATGTAAGCATCTTGTCCACTACCAGCTACGTTAAGATTTAAACCTTGTGAGTTTGTATCTGCAATCTTATCATAAAAATTCTTAGGATGTTGAACCGTACCGTCACTTCCTCCACTAAAACTACCACCAAATGAACCACTATTAGATCCACTAAAGAATGTTGGTAGTGACCCAGATAATGAATTGAGTCTGAGATTACCATTCTCATCAAGATAATCTACTGTGGTATTCAGCACTTCGACTCTAACATATTTAGAATTGTTTCGATATGATCCACTCAACGTTAAATATGGATCATCTGTCCCGCTACCTCTAAGTACTATCTTCTGATCACCAATTACTTTAGCTATGTAATTATTTGAATTTGGATCTAAAGATAAATTTTTCCAAGATTCAACAGCTTGCTTTTTCTTTATTGTATCATCACCACGACGTATTGCTAAAGAAAATGTACCTTTGTTTTCATTTAGTGAAGTAATTTCGTATCTAAAATTATTAGCTGATCCTGAAAGCAATAGTCCTTCAGTGCTACCGTGTAAATCAACACCATTCCCACTATTCAAAATTTCACCATCAGCATGAGTATGTAATTTAAATACTAACTGTTCAGTTGATTTAGATCCATCATATCTCAATGTGCTAGATAAAACACCTACTTGGTCACCTAGAAATGAACCAGTCATACATGAAGATGTGTGGAACGTAAATACATCTGTGCCGGCACCCTTCATTCCGTGTGAATATAAAACGTCTGTTTCACCAGCAACACTACCCGTGAAACCTACAGTAAACGCTCCGTCACTACTTGCTGACAAATGAGTTAGTTGGTGTAGTGATTGACTATTATTAATAGCATCTCTCAAGGCAGAAGCTGCAAAAACGTTAGCGTCTCCATCCGCTCTTGAAGATGTTACAACCCAAATTTCATTAGCTGTATTGTTCATAATGCTAGCTTGTGACCCAGTGAACCGAAAAGCTACTTTAGTAACTGCACCAAGTCTAGCATCTGATGATGTTACTGAAAATTTAATTGTATCTTTTTGCCAAGCTGCGCTTGATGTTCCAGCATCATATCCACCACCTAACAATAAAGATCCAGATCCCTTTGTTAATCTTGAATTTGATTCACCAATAACAAATGGGTCAATTGAAGATGATACTTCAACAGAAGCACCACCATATGATCCAGCAAGTACTCTAACAACCGTAAGTGCGCTACCATGCTTCAAGTATTCTCTTGCAGTTAATGAAGTCATGTACTGATAATCAGCACTACCACTTTCGAATACATCACCAAAGATTTGCTGATACTCGCTATAACTGCCGACTTGTGTTGGTACTCCAGCAGGTCCCCTAACTGTTGGACCGACTACAGCCGCTCCAATATCACCAACCCCAGCTGGTAGAAATGTTTGATCTATTTCATTTGTAAATACACCAGGACTTACTACTTTTTCACTTGACGCCATGTTGGTTTCCTATATCTTATTCAGGGAATGTCGCACCTGTCGGTTGAATTGTAAAATCAAGTACAATAAACTCAGCTGTTCTTGTAGGTTGTAAGAATATTTGACCATATAGAATATTTCTATCTACTAAATCTGGTGTATTATTCGTTTCATCCATAACAACTCTGAATGCATTCAGACCTGAATTGGACTGGACTTGCTCTAAATAAGGATTCACTATTGCTAGGAATCTTTTTCTAGTTGAAGCGTTGTTTTGCTCAAACACTAAGAACCTTGAAGAACTTGCAATAAACTTCTTGACTCTTATCATTAATCGTCTTACATTTACTCGGTCTAATGCTGAGGCTTTTTTCTGTAATGTCTTTTGACCCCACACACAAATTCCTTGTCCAGGAAAAGTTGCTATTGGGTTTACATTAGATTCATATAAATCATCCCTATTGGAATGTGTTAACTTACGCTCAACTTGAACTGCTACATCGATTCCACCTCTATTTAATCCAGCAGGTGCGAACCAAGGATGTGCTACTTTATCATTGAATGCAAATATACCACCCATTACAACTGATGGTGGTACCCAAACGCTTTTATTTAAATCTGGGTCTGCGATTTGAACCCAAGGATAATACATTGCTGCATAACTTGAATCTCTGCCTTCTGCTTCACCAGTTGCAGTTGTTATAGCTGCATCGTAAAAAGTTGGATCTGCAACGGTAAACGCATCCGATCTGTTTTCACACATATCAATTGCTTTTGTGATTAAAGCTCCACAACCCGTTCCGTTATCAATAAGTCCAGGTAACAATACTAAGTTAATATCATACTCATCTTGGTTACCTAATAGATTAATAGCATCTTGATATGCTGCAAATCCTCTACCAGTGTTTGATGATGCTCCACCTGATAAGTCATACCCTTGTGAATTGTCATCTGTTATTTTGTCGTAAAAATTAACAGCGGATGTATCACCCAGTTGATTTCCTAATGAATCGAATCCTATCCATCCATCTGATCCACCTACAAATGATCCACTATTAATACCTGGAAGTGAACCAGTAATTACAGCGTGACCGGCAGCGTTTTCTGTGATGTTTCCGTTTGTATCTAAATATCCTGCAGTATCTTTTAATACTTCAACTCTGACATACTTAGATTTATTTACATATGATCCACTTAATTGTAAGTACGGTTCAGTTGTTCCACTATCTTTTAATGTGTATGACTGATCTCCAATTACCTTTGCAATATAATTTGGTTCACGTGGGTCTAGTGATACGTTATTCCAAGTCTCAAGAGTTTGCTTTCTCTTGTGAGTGTCATTACCACGTCTAATTAATAATGTAAAAGTACCTTTCTTAGGATTGACAGTAGATACTTCCCATCTTAAATTGCTAGATGAGCCTGATTTATTTAAATTTGAAGTTGTGAGATCTCCTCCCTCATAACCACCTCCAGTTGGAACAGCTCCATTTAGAATTGAACCGTGTGAGAGTGTATGCAATTTAAAAGAATTCTGATCGTGAGCATCCCAATCTGTTGCTGTAGAACTACCGGTATTATACCCCGTCCCTGCAGGACCTATGCTACCAGTTGGAACATTAGCTACTGCAGTACTATAAGTACCACCTAGTAATCTTACTACTGTTAAAGAAGATCCATGTTTAAGATATTCTCTTGCTGTGTAAGATGTTAGATATGAATAGTAACCACTACCACTTTTAAATGTATCCCCAAACGTCTGTTGGTATTCTGAATAATTTGTTACTGTTGTTGGTATACCAGCTGGGCCTTTGACTGTTGGACCGATTAAAGCGGCTCCAATATCCCCTACTGCGGCTGGTAAAAATGTTTGATCTATTTCGTTAGTAAATACGCCAGGACTTACTACCTTTTCACTTGAGGGCATGCTGAGTCTCCTTTAAAATTTTTATTTGATAAATATATAGAATGGTCCGTTTCATCAAATATAAATATGATAAAAAAAACAAAACCATATATATTTATGGATTTAGCCCAAACTATTTTAAGTAGTTTCTGAAGTGTCTGAATCTATATCCGTAGGTTCGTTAGCTGTAAATTCTCCAGTTTCAGGATTTAGTACTCCTGGACCGTATTTATCATTTACTTGCCTAACAAACGCTTGTTCATCTTGTTGTGTTTTTTCGAATGCTTGTCGTACTTCATCTTCCATACCATCTAATTCTTCCATTCTCTGTTCGTTTTGAATCCTTTGCACAGCTATCTGTCCTAGATTATTTTGATGTTGTACATACTGATTTTGAAAAGTTGCGATTTGTTCTAGCTCTTTTTTTTCAAATTTGACTGGTTTAGCCATAATAAGTAACCTCCGTATTATTGTTTATATTAATATATATAATGATTTTTATTTTTTGGTCTGATAATCTGAAGCGTTTCCTTCATATCCAAAAGTGACTTTTCTTGGTGTAAGTATTTTACTCATCTCTGCAGATTTCCCAAAAATATTATCTGTAAATTCTGGTATCATATATCCCTTAATGGTTATTGATAATTCATTTTTTATAATTCTTTCTCCAGCACTATCCATTTCAGATGAATCTGATATATCTCCTTCTAATGCTGATAACAACTTATACTTAGTTGACTCACCAAAGTAGGTTTCTAAATGTTCAACCCATAAATCTATAAGGTCAGCCATTTGATCCATATACGCAGTAAACATCATTATATTATATGAAACAACTACAAAATCCGGCATCCCTGTTGCAATTAATTCCATACTTGGTTTCGCGCCATTTTGTACAGAAAATTTATCATAATGATTTTTCTTAGACCACTTATTGCCTCTTATAATTGATATGAATTCACCTCTAACATCGTGATCAAATGATAATGGTAAGTCTGGATTCATAGATAATCCAGTTCGTCGTATCATCATTAATGGTAATATTAGGCTGCTATTATTATCTCGTAACACCCCATTTGCTCTAACAGACTTCCACCGTTCTTCGTTTCCATACAACACAGGACATCTAACTATTTCTCCAGCTTCTCTAACAACCGGTTTCATTACGTTCTTTATATGAGTCATTACTGTAGTATCGATATCTTTAATACCTATACTTAATCCTCTACCAAAATTTAAACCCGGGTTTGCTCTTTCAGATCTATTTCCAATTTCAGTATTACGAAATGATCGCTGTGCAGCTCGATCCACAGAACCACCTGCTACTACTGATTTATTGGTTATCGGTTTAACTGCCACGTTGAGTTCTCCTTAATGTACGTAATTTTTGACTTTTTGTCATTACCTTTCCTTCATAAACATCTGATTCTACTGCGTTCTTATCTACATTTGAAATAGCAATCTCTCTTTTTATATCAACTTCTACTGGTGCTGTTTTTAAAGATTTTCCATTTGTAATTTTTCCAGCTATTGCATTAGCTAACTGATTTATATCAATATTTGGTTGTTGAGGTGGTAATGGTTTATTATCACCGTACAAATTTAGATCCTCTTCTACAACAGTATGTTGAGGTGCTTTCCTAACAATAGGTTTTATCGGTGGATTCCCTGATGTCCTAACGATCCGTTTAGTGCTTGCGAGTGGTTGAACAGCCATTACGTGAATCTCTCTTTACCAGTACCACTCAATTTTCGTTGTATGTATCCTTGTGCCCACTTACCAGCTTTCTTTAAAATATGTGTACCGGTATCTACTACATAATCAGCACCCTTCCCCTTTACAAGTAGATAATAGTCATGTTTTTTAATTCTATATTTTTTTCCGATGGAATGTCGATCAGCTTCATTACTACGATATAGTTGAACTTGTCTACCACCTTTTAATCGAGCAGTGCCATAATAGTCGTCACCAACACTCATCTTTTCTAATAATTCTTTTAATTTAATCATTTAATAATCCAGTTGTTTTTTTAAATTTAATTTTTCTTCACTTCTACTTTTTTTACGCTTATCTTTAAACACCTTAGTAGTCGGTATTGGAAAATCTGACATTTTAATTTTATGAATTCTTTTCATTATTTAGGTCTCTCTACTATTTGTAATGATGATTGACGTATTCTATTCGCTACAGCTTTTATCATATGTTTAAATGCTTGATGACCACCAATTAGCTGTGGTTCTGTGACAGCATTCATCTCCCAATAAAAATCATTCCAATATACGATGTCTCCTATTTCCGGTGCAAACCCTGCTTCAGAAAGTGTGGTCCGATGAAAATACATTTCTAAATTAGCATTTAGGTCTGGACCCATGTCACCTATATCAACTGTTGGTTCTTCAAAGGAAATCAAACAGTTAACTCTAAAACCGGTATCATAATATTTTGTGCTTGATTCACCATAAATATTTGAATCAGTATTTTCTAATGATATCTTATAAATGTCAACATATTGGCCTAAAACATCATCAATCAATTCTTCATTTAGAGTGTCAAAAAGATCTACTTCTTTTTGTGGTATAAAAAATGGTCTTGTTTCAGCCATAACACTATCCTATATAAATACCAACTGGGGACCTTGCTAAAATTTCTTGATTAGCTTGTGCTGTATCAGCTTCAGCTCGAGCTCTTTCAGATAATGTTACTCCTTCTAAAAATTCTTTCAGTTCTTCTAATAACGCATCTTTTTCTTCTCTACCTTCTGCTTTCAATGCTTCACCATCCATGGTTACTTCACCGTTTGGTAATGGTAATGATGCGTATTTACTTCTAATTATTCCTAATAATTCTTTTGCTAATGATAACGAAAATTTACGTATCCATTGTCGACCTGCCGCATTAATTCCACTATATGTGATAAACTTATACGGTACATTACTTGGATCCGTTACTTTATTTGTAGAATAATCTCTAGTAGTATCAGTTAGCTCATTCCTAACATAATATTCAAACCAAATTTTATTACCAGAATCATCTGCTGTTGGAACCGGGAATAGTTTTAATCTGTTATTAATTATTTCAAATGAATACGCTGATTTCCTAACTAAGTCATTTGTTTCTATAGCATTAGCTCTAGCTAAGTCATATGATATAGGACGCATAATGTATGAAACGGCTGGTGAAACGTTTCCCATTCCAAATTGATCTAACATATTACGTTGTTCAAAAGACCCTGCAAATGGATCATAAAATCTTGAAATTGATGACGGTCCTTGATTATATACTTTTTGTATCACAATACGATTTGAGCTTTCTGAAACTGCAGCCCAATCCACATTCAAATCATAATCTTGCTGTTCTGATATTAATGATATGGAACCGCTCTTCAGTGTAACACCACCACCTACTCCTGCCATAGTACCATATTGTTCTGATAACATAAATGTGGATCCCATATTTGCATGCACGGGTTCCATACTACCTGTTGAACTCATAACGGATCCTGAAACTCTGTCAACGTTTCCATATTGTTCCCACATCCAATTCTTAATATTGTAATGATTTATATGTAAAGAATATTCAGATATTGCTTCTTCAAAACAGGTGTATATTGATCCGGAATTAAATTCAAGTTGCATTACTGGATGACCCAGTCGTCTCGCAACCCACTTACATACGTTTAGACTATCATCAATAAAAGCTGAATCGGTATTGTACGTCCCATAAGGTGTTGACTGAGTGACCTCATTTTTGTTTGAAGGATCTGTGTATATGTAGCTAAATTTTGACATAAAATTATTCCTGTTGCGTTCTTATATAAATATACAGTAATAACAAAAAGCCTAACATAAAAAAGGGGTAGTAAAACTACCCCTCTTATTTTTGTTCGGTCTAAAGACTATTGATATCTTATGATTTAACTCATTAAGATGTAGCCCACGGAGCAGAACCCTGAGTATTTGCCATACCTACACACATGTAGTTTGTACCATCGCAATATACTTCGAGTCTATCACCAACCACAGAATTAACTGTGTCAGCATTATATCTGACTGTAGTTACTGTATCTGTAGTATGTGCTTGTGCTGCACCTGATGCGGTAAAGCTAGTACATGACATAATCATGTTGTCAGCTCCAGAAGTCCAGGTAACATCATTATCAGAAATAATTTTGAATATGAATGTTGCATGAAATCCTCCGGCACCGGCTACTGCAGGTAACGTATACGCGATAGTCCCATCAGTACTATCCATAAGATACGTTCTTCCGGAATCAGCCATCACCAACGTTGGGGTGGCCGCTCCAGTTGTCGTACTCACTTGAACTCTCGCACCAGCGGACTGGTGCGCAGCTATTGCGGATACTTTATGGATTTGCTGCGTATTATGCTTTTTGCCATCAACCGTAACTTGTTTTAAGATCGCCATTGAATTTCTCCAAGTTAAATAAGGGTTTGAGAGCTAAAATAAATTAGCTCTCAAACTCATTATTGTTGATTTTACAGTTTATCTAATCCATCAATATGGATCTTACCATAAAACTCAGGTCTGATCATCTTCTTAGCGTAACGAGTCATCACACCTTTTCTTGGAGTAAAATCACTTGGATCATACACAAGAGGTGTCATGATTAACGGAACGTAAGGAGCATATACAGCACCGGTTTCTAGGAAATTGGATCCACGGAATCCGACAAGAACAGTGTTCTCAGTCATGTAAGGATTCTTATAGACGTTGAAACGGTTGTTAATACCACCGATTTTCTGTACGCCCATTGCGAATTGTGCTTTATCACCATCTGTATCAGCCATATAGCCAGGAAGCGATTCAAGAATCGTCGCGACTTTAGGTGAAACAACACAGAAGTTAGCACCACCACGTAGTGTTAATCTGTGAATTTCATTAGATACTTTTTGGATCTTCTGCACCAGTGTTTGATACCACTCGAAACGTGTACCGTAGAAGGTTGTGTTTACGAACGCAGTTGAACTGGAGTTGTAATCGTCACCTTGGTTTACGGACCAGTAATCGACTGTGGAAGCATCACTGATTAACATATCAAGAATCTCAAGATCGATTTCCATTGATACATACTCAGAAAGCATTGAAGTTAACTCTGCTTCAGCGTCAACACTATGATAAGCGTTAAGGTCTTGAGCAAGCTCAGGAGTCCATACTGCTTTCAACTTACGTGTTTTAGCAACGATAGCACGAGATTTAAGTTCAATATCTACTTGTGGAATCTGTAAAGAGTCTGCAGTAGCATTGCCACCCGAATCTTCAAAGTCACCACGAGAAGCTTCTGAAGTGTACTTAACGTATGATGCTGTTATTGACAACAAGTGACCTACAGCGGATGCTGAGTAAATTGCTGACAATGTACCGGCTGTGCCTTCTGCACCAGTGATTTTAGTAAATTCAGGATAAAACGCATAAATCGGTTTACCTGAACCAATTGTATCACCGTGAGGGCTAGCTGCCGATGGTAATGCACCAGCACCAGAACCTGAATAGAATTGTGTAGCTCTGATTGACAGTTTGTCAATATCTGTTTCAGTAACAGCTTTTGTTACTTTAAAGATTTGACCTGCGTTCAGAGACTGACTAAATTCAGTGTTAAAATTAACATCATTCCAACTAGCAACTGCTGTCGTTAATGAATCGTAATTCAATGAGCTTGTTGCGGCTGAGTACCCGTAACGTCCAGCACCATAAAAGCCATCTTCACCAAAAGGTGCGCTTGACCCGGATGGGCTGTACTTACCAGTTTTACCTTGTAAACTTTCAGCTGATCCTTGACCCATTCTATTATTTCCATATTGGAAATCTAGATAGAATACAAGACCAGATGGTAAGTTCATAGGCTGAACTGAAACGAATTCCTGAGCTGCAATCTCACCAAAGATTCTTCGAACCAATGGGAGTGCAACACCAGACCATTCTTCATCACCTTTGTACCCACCTAAAGATCCAGCATTTGGACTTGTTGAAGAAGCCTCTTTGATCAATTCACGGGCTTGATTTTCAAGTAATTGGGCCATGCCACTTCTTTGAAAATCACCGTCAATACCATCAAGTAAACCAGTCTTGTCCCATTTACCGACTAGTTTTTTAGCATCTTCTTGCTGTTTCTTATAAGGCGAAGCGTCTAGTAATGCGTCGTTTATATAATTTGACATCTAACTTCTCCTAAGTTATTTGATTATACCAGCTAGTTTTCTAAACCTATCAGCTACCTGACGTTCTTCTGTAATAATTTCAGTTTTACGTCTTGTAGATCCAGCTTTAGCACTTGCTGATTCTTTTAATTTTGATTTGCGATTTGGTACAGTTTTATCAGAAAAACTCTCGGCAAGTGTAGCGTAAACTAACTTGATCTCACGAGTAGATTGAGCACGATCAAATGTCTCAACAACTCTAAGTTTTTGACTGTTGTCCAAAGCAAATTCTTTAAACAGTTTGTTTGTAAACAGAAGTTTAGCATTCAAAATGTTGACCTCATGTAGCTTAGCTTTCAAAAATCTAACTGCAGCTTTGTACTCTTTGAGTTCTTCACTGTCGTCTTCTTCTTTTTCAGCATCTTCACCTTCAGTCATGTCTTCATCATCATCTTCTTCTTTTTCAGCGTCATCATTTTCAGCTACCATTGCAGGAGTATTACCTACACCAGTATCCTTATCACCAACATGTTCTGGGTCTTCTTTATTCTCTACATCTTCAGGATAAGCATCATCTGCTTCTGAGATCTTAGAGGTACTACCCATCTCTTCTGGTGGTTGTTCTTTATTGACATCGCCGTCGACATCTTCAGGGTAAGCATCGTCCTCTTCATTTAGTTCAGACTCAAGCTCTTTAATGATAGATTCTAGGTCTAGAGTTTCTTGACCAGATCCATCAGGGTCATCAACACCTTCTACTTCCATCTCATGTTCATCTTCTACGTGCATCTTTTCGTATTTGATACCGTTGATATCAATTACTTCCGGTGCCGGCTCGTCTCCACCAGGAACTTCATCCTGTGCGGCGATCATGTCTTCCGGTTCCATCTCTTGTTCGATAGCTGGATCTAATTCGTCGTCTTCGACAGCTGGTTCACCAGTTACCGGATCCAATGCAGGCTCCGGAGCTAGTTCCATTTCATCATCCTCATCTGCCATTGGGTCGATTTCTGGTTCCATTCCTGGTTCCAGTTCATCGTCCTCGTCTGCCATTGGATCTAACGGATCTTGTTCACGCAATTTAGCTGATAACATAGATTGAAGTTTTGGTGCGAATGCTTCTTCTAAAGCCATCTTTGCATTTTGTAAAGCTGTTTCACGAACCGCTTTAGCATCAGCAATAGCTTCTTTCAAAATATCACTCATGTGATTTCTCCACTATATTAATTTATTGGAAATACAGTTATTACAAGAACTGTAATAATATTCTCATTTTTTTAGACTCTGTAATGAGCAGGACAGAGTATTTATATACGCATATAAATATGGGAAAATAAAAAAGTTGACCTAGTTTTCTTTCATTTTTTGATATTTTGCTCTAAGTATAGCCATCTTCTTCATATGTCTACGTTTAGTAGATTTTTTGGTGTAATAAGCACGTTCTCTTATCTCAAGTAAGAGCTCGCTATCTTTAACTTTTTGTTTAAACTTCGATAATGCTTTGTCTATATTGTTGTTATAAACCTTAACGTACAACCCTTTTGTCTTGGGTTCTTTTTGTCTTCGTGGCATATAACCTCCTAATTTCTTCTTTTATTATTTGTCGTAATTTCCGTTCAATCTGTGACTCTTTCACATTGCGTGATTCTAAAAATTTGTTTGCTAGATACCGTTCCTTACCATACTTTGCATGCTCCCATCTTTTTCGAAATGATTTTGGCATTGTCTCATAATCTTCCGACATTTGATTACGTACAAACCAAGCGACTCTTCTAGCATCCGCGTTTACTAATCTTTTATAACGATTTTCTTCAAGTGTTTTCATCCACTTCGAAATTTCTCTAACCGTTACTTTCATGTTACTTCCCCCTCTGACTGCGCTTCTTCTGCATCCTCTTCTATTAACTCAGCCTCTGATAAACATCCTCTCGATACAGCGCTATGTGCATCCTCTATTAAAACTATTTCCGAAATTGGAATTGGAAATGTGTCTTGATCAAATTGTTCGTTAAATACATCTAAAAAACCTTTCACTAGTGCCGTACCACCACCAATAACGATTGGTACTGAATTTGGAAATGCTGGTACGTTTGCAGTGCCCTCAAATTGCACTTTTAAATTTGTAAGTAAATAATTTACTAATGCCCCATAATATGATCTGATCGCATGTAAAACTGTAAATTCGTCTGAACCTTCGTCATAAATATCTTGTACTATACCTTTAGATAAATCTAGTTGATTTGATGTTTCTTTAACATTAGATACTTTTGCAATTGGAACTCCGGTGTCAATACTTACGTTTTTATCTATCCAATCACCACCTCTTGCTACTGAAAAGGATACTGCTGTCATTCCTTGATACATAACAGCTATATTACACATTCCAGCTCCCATAGATATACATACTCCAGTTAATTCACTATCTACTAATCCTTCATACCCTAAAGCAACTGCTTCTTCAATCTTCTTAACATTATATCCATAACTATCAATAATAGTTTTTAATACATCCTCGTGGTATGAAACTTCTCTATCTGCATCAATTGGTTTTGCTGGAACACAGTAAACGCATACTTCATTGTCTTTTTTAGGCGTTCCTAGTAACTCTCCTATTATAGCATTTAAAATTGGTAGAGCATCTTTTTCTTCTGGATTCAATAATCCACTTTTCATTGGTCGTCTCAATGTTGATGCACTAAATATCTGAGCATAGTTGAATGCGTGTTTTCCTACAATATGTACTTTATTAGCTTTTTCAACAAACGGAATATTTTGTCGTTTTAACATACGTTTTGCTTGACCAGCATCACCGTCGACGGTGAGGAAAGCATTTCTTTGTTTTTTTATTGAGTCATCGCGTGATGCTATATAAAACGATGTACCACAATCTAAACCTACTGCCATTTTACCTCCTAAACCCCATGTACTGGGATATTCAATCTTATTAAGACTTCGATAACATTATCAAAATGTTTAGATGGTATTGTTAATACACCTTTTTTTCCTTTTTGTGTAAAAGTATAACCATCTTTCTTTTTTGGACCAGCTACCGGTATACGCAATTTCTTCATTGCGGCTAGAACTCGTACTTTAGATGTACGATCTGCTGGTACGGAAAGCTTTTCAACATTAGCTTCTTTAAGTTTTTGGATCTCATCTGAGACGAGTTCCTTTAATCTGGATCTTGTAATTTTCGTTATGTCCATTTCATTAACACCTTGTGTAATTTGGAAGCTTCACGTTTGTCAAACTTTATTGTCGAATTAGATCGACCTCCTACATGGATCGTAATATACCCATTAGAATATTTGGTTATATATGCATTACCTATAGTTTCTTGACCTACTGTTGTCGCTTCACTGATTGTCTCTTGTTTAATCTGTGATGGAGTTTTGAATGGCGGTTGATCAGCATCCGTATAAATCTTACCTAACATTATATCTTTTAATTTAACCATTAGTCCCAATCATAATTTTTATCTAAATATTTTAACAATGTATCATTAGCTTTATACAATTTGTTAATCTGAGCTTTTAGCTGTCTGTCTTTCATGTAGTTCGTATTTCTATTTGCCAGCCATCCTAGATTTTCTATTGCATCACCTAATGCATAAACTGCAGATCTCATAGAGATTTGACCTTCTTTTAACATATCTTTTAATTTGATCATTTCTTTTATACGTTCTTCTTTTCTTACAAGTGGTTTAGGTCTATTCCAAGTCATATCCTTTAACATAGATTCTTTAATAAGTTCTTTTTCTAAACCTTCAAGTTGTAAATTCAGTTGTTTCCATTTATACCCTCCTTGTTTTCCGAGAGTCTTTTTTAACGAATCTTTAAAGAAATTAAATATCTCATCATTAACATTAAAATCCACTTCCATCTGCCCACCACCATAATCACGTACCTTTATGTGTTTAATACCGGCTTTTCTCATTATTGGTAATATCTTCTTTTTCATAAACTTTGTATTTCCGGTAAAAGTATGTTTTTGTTCTTGAAGTTTTTTTATTTTTTCTTTAATAAGTTCTTTTAATTTAATCATTTTACGTAATCCTCTGATACATTGCTTTAAATGAAGCAAAAAAAGTGTTATAATTTTTCAAAGCCTTTCCTACCAATCGATTCCCTCCGCTATCGAGATCTCGAGATCTGGTGTGCGCGTATTTTTTAAATAGTTTTCCTAACCTACTGAACTCTCTGACCAGTTCAGCTAATTCATCAGGAGCTTCGTTAAGCGGTTTAGGTCTATTCCAAGTCATATCCTTTAGTCCATATTCTTTAATAAGCTCTTTTAGTTTAATCATATCAGAATACCGACTTTATCACATCAATGTTGGAAAACTTTTTTGCAGCCCTTGCGAATAACAGCTTATCCAGTGCATGCAAAGCTGCTCTGGTTTCATTGGCCTGCCTAAGTACATCTTCCACGTACATGAGACCCTGATATGCTTTGATGAGTCTTTTATCCCCGACATGTCTTGCCAAATCTGCTCGAGCTCTTGTGTGATTGTTTCTATCTGTGAGCATCCGGATGGATTCAAGTGCGGCTCCACCGAGCTCTGCTTTTTCGTTAAGTAGGTTTTTTAGTTTAATCATTATTCAACTCCTATTAGTCATCAAATTGTATGTGTTTTTTAGAAGTTTGTTGTAAAGCCTTTAGAACTTTGTTAGGATTTTTCAAATTACCTACTACACCCATAGACCTACTGCCTTTAGGATGTATTTCTACATCACCTTTTTTAGTTATTTTAAGAAACCACCAATCTCTAAATTTTCCTTTTTTACCATTGTGAGCTACTTGATACTTAATAGCATAATAAGTAGGATGGGGAAACATTACTTCTGACGCAGTCTCAACATGCCCACTACCCGAACTACGAAATTTTTTCCAAATCTTATCTAAAGTTTTGTGAACTTCTTGTTTATATTTTTTGGGTACTCCTGTTCCTGACTTTGTTTTAAGTCTATATACCTTTGAAAAGTCCTCATCTAATAAATCTTTTAGTTTAATCATTTTCGTAAGGCCCTTAATTTATCTTTTTGCGTTTTAACTGTACCTTTCATCTCTTCATCCATTCTAACATGTTGAGTATCCGGCTTAATTAATTCTATATGTTTTTTGGTTTCCACTTCAACTGCCCTTATTGGTTCCTGAACCGTTGGTGTCGACTGTTGTTTCTGGCGACTGATAACAGTCGTACCGACCTGAGTTGGTAACGCTTGGGCGTGACTGAAATAATACTTCATAATCAATAGTATTCCGGCTATGCATTGCCAAATGATTATTGATATTATTAATAGTATCCACCAATCCATACATTACTGTACTTGAACAGCTTGTGTTACAGCGTCACGACGATTCTTTAAATACTCATCTGAATCGTCAGTATCACCATCATTATCCACATCACTATCTTCACCACCGACCGGATCCATTGCTTCTTGAATATCATAATACCTGTTCAATATGCCACCTATATCTTCATATAAAGATGATAATCTATTATTAACAGCACTGTATTCCTTTGCAGCAACTTTAAATTCTTTAACCATTCCGTTCATCGCTTTCATGTTTCTATTAACCGTAACTTTATCAAACCAATCATCTGATTCTGATAAAACGTGGTTATGAGCTTGTTCTGCTATTTGTACTAGTTGCTCAGCTATTTCAAGAACATTTACTTCAGAATAAATCGATTTTCCAATATTTCCATATTGAGACACAGCCTCTATAACCGCATGTTTATCAATAGGCTGCTCATTTTCTTCAAATACCTCAACTAACAAATCTTTTAAATTTGTCGCCATTGTTTTTCTCCTACTTTATTTTCCGTAGCGCTTTTTGTGCTACATTTAAAAATTTTATTGCTGCTCCAGGGCTTTTATAAACACCCTCTTCAGCTGCTCCTGGATGTTCAGAAATCATATATTCTATTTCTTCTTGAGCATCTCTCAAATGTTGTGAGAAAGGCATTGCTACTTCCTTCACATGTTCCTTCTTTCCTACAGCAAGCATTTTTTTCGATTTATCTACAAGTTTTTTATAACCATATAAAAAATTTAAGCTACGAGCTGCTTTACCTGCTTCTACTTTATAAGTTGTATTATTAATTTGTTTTTTCTGTTTCATTCTTTCAACATCTTGAGCGTATTTTTCCCAATACTTAATTAACTCAACTGTATTCATCTTTGAAAGTGGTTTGGCTTCTTTTAAGGATTCATACCGAAACTTTCTTGTAAGTTTATTGTGAATTTTATCAGCCTTAGTCCTATCTGTTATATTTCTAGGTAAATCCATATAAGCCTCAGCACCTTTCTTTTTTATCCAAATGTAGAATCTTCCTTTTTTATCTTGGAACATTTCTGTACTATTTCCCTTGTTATCATTATAACCACCTATATAATTATCGCCTCTTTTTTTATGATGAAACTTACGTTCATTTATGGATTCGGTTTTCCATTTATTCTTATCTGCCATTGCAGCTAATTTTTTCCAATCACTTCCCATTTTTCTCGTAACTCGAGTGAACGCCATATTATCGCCCTTTTTTAGATGCATCATAAACCTATACAACCCTTCCCAGTTTGGTTCTACATTAATAGTTCTGGCTTCATTTACCCATTCAAAAGATAATTTTTTAAATGCTCCAAGTGCGGATGGATGATTTGCAAAATAATCAATAATTTTTAATGCTCCCTGTTGATGTTGTAATTTTACAACACCCAATACCTTCAGAAGTTTGCGAATTGCTGGATTTTGTAACATTTTATCAACATCTATTTTAAATGCTTCATCTACAGATTCGTCAACGGACTTAACTATATTTTGTATTTTTTGTTTTACAAATTTTTCTTTAGCACTACCTCTGAGAGACTTATAGTGTTTTATTACTTTTTCAGCAGTTTCAACATCCATAAAAATACTATCAATTCTTTTACCTTTTTTGGTTTTGAGAATCTTTCTTATATCGGCTATTTTATTTTGTGCTTCATTTACGGATTCA
>Ga0098061_1000325_pt1 | contig 22130 bp, 9 predicted proteins | sample 22_taG_FD_92579 | JGI IMG/M metagenome (GOLD analysis project Ga0098061, IMG submission 92579) | Marine viral communities from the Subarctic Pacific Ocean - 22_ETSP_OMZ_AT15343 metaG | ecosystem: Environmental > Aquatic > Marine > Oceanic | place: Subarctic Pacific Ocean | collected 2015-01-20
CGGGAATTTATTCTGCGTCCTTTGCTTATACCAGTAGCGCCATTACTAAGATATTTCCTGTTTGGCATAGTAGCTCTACAGAATACCACACGGGTTCTGGAATTACGGTTAATACTTTCGATTCGTCTGATTATAATCCGAGCCCTACTTACGTTACAGCGATAACGAATCTCAAAGAGAGGTATTCGCGAGAAGAAGAAGCAAGATTCAGACTGTATGTGAGGCCAAAAGATTGGAATCCAACAATTTATACGAAGGCCAAAGCAGATCCGGATAATGTGATTATAGAAGATGCATATTATAAAATTATTAGAACAGTTGATGATCTGGATGTCGTTAAATATGGATCAGGCTCTCTTAGTCACACCAGGCTTTCGTATGACGTCTCAGGGAATTATTTTGATCTTCCAATTACGCTTCTAGAAAAAGATTACATGTATGGCATTAAACTAACCTATAAGTTACCGAATGGTCTTTATAGAGAACAACCACATATATTCAAGTTTAGGGTTGAGTAAATATGAGCGTAAAGGATTTTTTTAACTCAGGTGAAAGCACTAGCATAATAACTCCTGCTAAAAGCTTAGATGATCTAGGCAGAGAAGTAGAGTCACCAGAATATGTTGCTGCCCATTTGGAGGAAAAAGATCAGTTTAGGCCTCATATCGACTTTTCTAGTGCTTCTAACTTCGCCAAATTTGGCTCTGCAGAACAATACTATGAAGATGCAATAACAAGAATATATAAGACCTACCCCTATGACGGTTCCTTAAGGGAAAAGAAAGAGTGGCACAACTCTTCTTCTTATATCGATAAGTATATTTTTGATAAGGAATACCCCAGGACAAATGGCTATGCTAATTTGTCGGCCGAGGGGTGGGGTACACTTCAAGGAAGCATAGAGCAGGACTACGGTGCCCCTGCATCTGCCGATTACGAATATATCCAAGTCAAGGGCGGCCCGAACCGCGATTCAGACAATAAGACAGTTGCTCAGTCGTTTCCGGGTTTACATAAAGGTAAAGCAAACTTTTATGAATTATCAACCAGAAGAAAATCGAATTTAGCAATTGATGGAAATAACGGTGTCTCTGTTGAATTTTGGTTGAAAAAACCAGCATTCACAACTACAAAAACAAAAAAAGAAGTTATTTTTGATTTGTGGAATGGTGAACTTAGTTCTAGTGCAGATTATGGTCGCCTGACGATTGAGCTAACTGGTGCCACTAGTGGTTCACCTTTTCTAGTTACTATGCAGTCTGGTACTGCGACGAATGGGTTTTTTCAACAATCGATTGGTTCCACTCCGACAACTGGGACCCTAACTGATTGGAACCACTATGCTTTTACTTTTGCAAATTCAGGCAGCACAGTACAAACAAAATTTTATTTAAATGGTGCTTTAGAACAAACTACGCTTTCTGGCTCGACTGTGGGGGAAGTAACTAAGGGGTTGATTGCGAACATTGGAGCGTTGAGAACTGCTCCCTCTGGTGCTGCGTTCATAGGAACTAGTGTTACTGGAGGATATGGTAAGCTGTCGGGCTCTATTGATGAGTTTCGCTATTGGACGGCGAAAAGAACATCAAAAGATATTGGAAGGCATTGGTTTGCTCAAGTCGGTGGTGGCACCAACACAGATGCTGCTTTTTCTGGAACTTTGAACAACAAATACAATCAGGATTTTCCTGTTGATTTGGGGGTATATTATAAATTTAACGAAGGGACAACTACCGATACAGGATTAGATGCAAGGGTGCTAGATTATTCTGGGAGAATTTCGAATGGTTCCTGGGTTGGATATGTGGGAGATAGTTCTAGGGCTACTGGATCTGCCATGGTTCTCGCCAGCGCAGCCGAGACCGAATACGAGGATCCAATTATATATTCCTCCCACCCGGAAGTCGATTCTCTACTAACTGCTTATAAATTATCTGGCTCCACCCATGACCGCGAAAATAACGCGTTGATATATCATTCTATTCCGGCGTGGATATCTGAAGAAGACGACGAATCTGGCAAGGTTTTGAGGAAAATGACCCAAACGCTTGCTAGCTATTTTGACACCTTACATCTTCAGATTGAAAGCCTCCCGGGCCTAAAGAATGTAAAATACATTAGCTCTAGTTTTAAGTCTCTCCCATTTGAGGATAGGTTGCTGGATGATCAGGGGTTTGTGACTCCAGATATTCTAACCAGGGCAACAATTTTGGAAAATCTCGCCTCCCGCGATGAAGATAGGGAGTTCAAACAAAAACTTTATGAGACAAAGCAACAGATTTATAAGAACATATATAATAATTTAGTTTATATTTATAAATCGAAGGGAACAGAAAAAGCTTTTCGAAATTTGATTAGGTGTTTCGGTGTTGATGATGAACTAATTAAGTTAAATTTGTATGCAGATAACGTTACTCATGAGATAAGAGACAACTATCGTTCAACTGCTTATAGAAAAAAGTTTGTTTCTTTCAACGATCCAAACCACTTTAGTGCGACCGTATATCAGACTGCATCAACCGATGTAAGTGATTCTTTATCTTATATTAGTGGCAGTGATACTGGCTTGGTCGACACATCGGCAGAATTTTTTATTCCATGGACAATAGAAGCGGAAGTAGTATTTCCCAAGAAAGTTCAGGCGGGCACTGATGGATATTTTACCACCTCGTTTTTGTCTAGTTCTTTGTTTGGAAGTCACGAAGCGACAGCTTCCTCTGCAGACTATACTTGGGCTTCTGATGATAACAACAATTTTCAGGTTTATGCCGTCAGGGACGAATTAGAATCCGATAATGTATATTTTGTATTAACATCTTCTCTCAACGGTTGGCCCACCCTGACGTCTTCTCTGTATTATGATATATATGATAATCAGAAGTGGAATTTTGCAGTTAGGATGTATATTGATAAGACGAACAATGGGGGCTCGGTCAAAGGAGCCCCAGTTAATGATATTGTCGCAGATTCTGCTGCAGATGTCACTGGTTATATTGAGCTTTATGGCGTTAATTCAGTTTTAGACCAGGTTGTTAATGACTTTCATGTTTCCGGGGCCCTGGATTTTTCTTATGCAATTGATCCAGATCCAACGGTCAATAAACGTATATATGCTGGGGCTCATAGGACAAATTTTACTGGCGCCGTTGATCAGTATTCTGATGTTAAAATATCTTCTGTCAGATACTGGAATAGTTATCTTTCAAATGATGTCATCAAAGCTCATGCTCGCGATCCTGCCAATTTTGGTACTGAGCATCCCTATAGAAATATTGGATTGTTCAAGACCAGCCTCCTCGACCAACATGTTCCCTCTATGGAAACCTTGGCGCTGCACTGGGATTTCGACAATGTTACTGGTTCTGATGCATCCGGCGAGTTTTTTGTAAAGGACTATTCGTCTGGCTCTTCTGATACGGTCTCTAGGTATGGTTGGTTCGGAAACATAATTGGAAATCGCCACCCCGGGAAGGCAGAGGGTTTTCAAGCTAGTTCTACAACAGTCGTTAGTAATGAATTCCTTCATTCGGCCAAACAAAGGTTGCCAGACTCTATTGCTAGTGACAGCATGGTCAATGTTCTTAATCGAGACGACGAGATTTTTACTCGTGAAAGTCGCCCAATAAAATATTTCTATGCAGTCGAAAAGAGTATGTATCAGACGATTTCAGAGGAAATGATCAACTTCTTTGCGACTGTGGCAGATTTTGACAATTTGATCGGAGACCCGGTTAATCGATATCGCCAAGGCTATAAAGAGATGGGCAAGATTCGTCAATTGTTTTATGAGCGAATCAGGAACACTCCAAGTCTTGAAAAGTATATAAGTTTCTATAAGTGGATAGATTCAGAGATTTCTGAGATGATTCTTCAACTCATTCCAGCTTCGGCCAACATGTCGGAGAAGATGAGGAATGTAGTAGAAAGTCACGTGTTGGAGAGGAACAAATATTGGAGCAAGTTCCCGACAATAGAAATGAAGCCTCGCGAGCCCGAAGCGGGACTCAGAGGTGTCACGGAACTGGTATATGATTGGAAGCACGGACATGCTCCACTTAGTAATGTGGAGACTGATAATTGTTTGTGGTGGAGTGAGAGAACAAAAGGTACAAACGCTGTCATAACTTCAGGTGATTCTACCATCGATGAACAGAGGGATATCATTAATGCTGCCGACAAGCACAGAGCTGGTAGTGTTCCAAACCTTTCTTCAGATACTAGCACTGGTTATTATGGTTCAGCATATGCCCTCAATAGGTTTTCTAAGCATCTTAAAATGAGCATCGGAGAAACCCGGCAAATTCATGGTGGAATTAATTTCCATAAAAACAAAAAAATGAATTATCTGAACACTGCAACGGAACCATTTGGCGAACTGAGAATCGTAGAGAGCAGTCCCGGTTCTGGCCTTTACATAACAGCGTCGGTCAATTATTTGCTTGTAACTGGTTCGCAAGTATATTCTTTTGAAGATTGTAACGATACATTAGTGCCAAATCAGAAGAGACGACAAGCCTTTAATGTTAAGAACTCTCGCGAATATGGATTGGCCAATGGTTACGATTTTGGAAAAGGCCATTTACTCCTTCCTTTCAACGTACACAGTTCTTCTGTGACGACTGGTTATGCCAAGGAAATAAGCGATTCGACCCTGAGAACAAAGATCGGAAACATGATTGACCTGACAAATATGCATTCGGACGCATATGGGGAAGATAAAGAGGTTCCGATGCAGGGTCCATTTACAGAGAAATTTGTTGGTGGGCGCCAACATCGCCATGTTGCTATAAACAAATACGATTCAAGTTTGTCGACAACCAGCAAGCTGCAGGACCAATACACTAGATCTGAGGCTTGGTATGTCTTTTTTGGTTCCGATGGTGCCGGCGCCTCTTTTGGTATTGTAGGGCCAACATACACGACAACCGGTGAATATGACAAGGATGTTCCCCGTGCCACACGGATGCGGTCTGAGTTCGCCAAGCGCCCAGTTAATATAAGAAACATTCAACAAACCACTGGTTCTGGAATCGGCAACTATGAATCCAATTGGAACTTGGTTAACACTGTTGGTAGAACACAAAACAATGCTTATTTTAAAGATAATGGAGGAACCCCGCTGCCAGATCGGCTTACAATCGGCAATTACGGCCTGGATAATCTTCCGACAACAACTAACGTGCATACCATGGTGGCTGTTACCACCAACGCAGGTTCGACAGGCACCACCTCCCTAGGCGGTGTTTATTTTGGGCAAAAAGCAATAGCTACAACACTAACACCATCAATCCGATTTCTCGACGATGAGACGCAATCCCCCCGCGGGTCTAGTGCTACAGAATATACTCTACCTCGTCGCGATTTGACTGGCTCCAACTCAGTAATCGTCAGCCGTTTCTCTGCTCCAGGTGGCCCAGAAATCAATTCTAGGGGCTTTCTAGACATAATGGCAGAGGAGTACTCGGTTCATAATGCCTTGCCATTTAGGAACCTTTCTGTGCGTTCTAGCGGGAGTGGTGAAGACGGTACTATAAGAATGAGCATTGAGGGGCACACAATAGATACCGCAGCAAGAGATCGTGAAGGACTGAGGACTAGATTAACAAGGCATTGTGGGCAGCTTGGCTATGACAGCCAACATGGAAGTCCGTTTGCTTCTTTTCACAAAGTAAATCGAAATCCAATCAAAAGAATTAAAGAAACGTAATATTTATATTATAATAGAGAGTTAATATGGCATTTGCAACAGGATCAGTATATGACAACTATTGGGTATCACACCACATCCCACGAAGTGACCTTCAATACAGTTGGATAACTGCGTCTATTCTGCATTCGAACCCGTACCCAGAAAAAGCACAAACTTATGGCCATGCGCCCGGCGATGGATATGTATCTTCTTCTGTTGAGGGGTTTGTGCCGGCATACAACTTTGTTAGTGCGAGTGATTTCGTAAGTTATAGCCGAGACGCCGGCACAAACCCTAGGGTTTTCGGTGATGATGATAAAGATAATTCTGGTGTTGCTGGTACTGAGTTTGCAACAGACTTTGTTGGAATGAATACTCACATTGTTGAACCAATTTCTAGTTCTGATAATACTGTAGGTTATCCAAGTGAAGCGGTAAATGAATGTTATATTAATATTGGAGATATTGGTTCGTTTCCTGGTTCGGGAATCAAGTTAGAGGGCTCTTTTGTTGAGAGGTACAACCTTGGATCCCAATACGGGGGGATCCCTTCATCGTTAAATGCCACCCTCCTCCACCGCAATGGCCCTTATCACTACCCTTCTTGGAAACAAATAAGAACAGGGCAACATCCTGTTGCGAGAAAACATAGAGAAACCAATATATTGTCGGTTCAGGATATTCCAAAGTTTGATAACGTCCTTGAAGGAATCCTTTCTGCGCGAGCCAATACGTTTACACATTATAACGAACCGCCGGCAACTAGCAAGTTCAAGCCGCTAGTACATGTCTTGAATAGCGAAGAGGTAGTAAATGATAAGGATAGGAAGATCTCACAACGGGTCAATGTGCCGTATGCCTATATCTATACCCATGCAAACAAAATGAATATGTTTTCGTATTCTGATTTGAATACACGTTTGGATCTGGAATATGAAGGTGGTACGATGTATGACAAGATGTACCGTCAGTATTCGTTTGTCGGTACCTTGGCCGGCAGCGATATGAACTTGGATTATTTGATGTATCGGGAGGACATTTATCCAAGAGAAATCAATACGTTCTTATCTGGAAGCAGAAAGAGAGAAAAATATTATATTAATTGGAGAAATAGCAGAACAAACAGAGAACAAACGAACATCAGAAATGCTCAAAACCAAGTTATAGGTTCTGCTAGTATGTTTCCCCTAGATGGGAGGAGAGACTACTCCCAAGCTGCCGACAGTCCGTCCTTTGAACTCGGCATAACTGCTAATTCTAGCGACGGCGACGGCGCCGGCGAGTTACAAAATGGATATACAGTTTTTCATGAAGGTGACTCATGTATAACTTCGTATGTGAATGATAATGCGGTGTTAACGCTTAACACTTTTGACACTGACCAGAACGAGTTTATAGAAATTATATCTCCGAGGTCGGGAAGTTATGATTGGTTTGATTATCCATCTTCCGGTTCATCAATAGCAGGTGAGGCAGTCAATACGACTGCTAGCGGAAGCTTTTCAATCTCGGCTTGGTTCAAAACTACAGCAGAAACTGCGAGTGAAGTAACCAATCACATGGGTATCGTTTCAAAATATATACAAAAAACAAATCAGAAACAGTATAACCTCTGGATTAACTCAGACGGAACCTTAAGGGGTCAGTGTGGTAGTGCAAATTTTAATAGCGGAAAGGAGGTTACAGACAACCAATGGCACCATGGGTTATTAACATCGGATGGCGTTCAGGCGAATCTTTGGCTAGATGGGGTATTTGTAGCCTATAACGGCATTACTAGCTTGCACACCGGTCATACTAGTTCGGTACTAATTGGCGCCACCGGCTCGACACTTTTTGGCTCAGATGGCGTCGGTGGTTATTATACTGGTAGCATTAATCATGTGTCTTTTTGGAACACGTTTCTTACAGCTAGTGTTACTAACAACACTGCTTCCGCTGGTGACATTTATGACATTTATAACGGCGGTTGCCCGACAGACTTAATGAAAGATAAGTCTTATATATCATCATCCATCTTATTTAATGATGCTGCTAGCAGTTGTCCTTATTTACGATCAGACGGGTTGGCAGGCTACCTATCGACGCCCCAACCTACCGCTGCCAATCCACTAGGTAGTGATAATTATTCGATATCAATATGGTTTCGTTCAACTGGGAGTGCAGGCGGCGCTGCATACCAGTACCTTTATTATAATGGCGCCACAACTAATCAGATTGGAATCAATGCGACTAATGGCACTATAGGTAGTCAGTTGAATGGCGGCTCAGCGCAGTCGACGAACTCCGCCGTATACGGGATCATCAACGGAGCCGATGGTCGTTGGCACAACGTTGTGCTTACTGCTAGGTCCGACAAGGCGGGGTACATCTTTGTCGATGGCGTTCAATATGGTGGTAATATTTCAGTTGGAACAAATGAAACCACCAGCCCGGTTTATTGGGGAGCAAAAGACGATGGAACGCAAGGGTTTGGTGGATATATTGATGAGATTTCAGTATGGAATACTGAACTTGACTCAGACGCCGTAACCGAGTTGTATAATCTGGGCGCCCCGACGAACCTACACAACCATACTAATGCATCTAATTTATTGACTTGGTATCGCATGGGGGACGATCCCCGCGACAAGATTTCCGGGAGAATTTACGATCAGACTTTAAACAGATACCATGCCACTCCTGTTAATTTTACGGATCCATATGGGATTGTCAAGCATGGACCTGAGTCTTTGGATGGGTGGTATAGGTTTAACAAGATAGATCAATGGATACCCCCCAACGCCGAGGAACCTTCTTCGCCTCTCGATGTTCCAGCTTATATATACATGCAAAACCTTAAGGAATGGTCCGGGCTTTCTGGGCACACCGCTTCTTATGCTCAGTTAAAGGGCTTCAAGAGGAGTCCGTCAAATAATTTTAGTTTGGGAGCTATAGATGATTGCAGTCAACGATTTGTGACGTGTTCTGTAGGAGCGACATATGCTAGGAGGACGCCAGAGTTTGAAGTAAATACTGGCGTAGAGCTTGGATATTTTGCCGGCGATACATTGTGGGAAGCCAAAGCACAATCAGGAAAAGCTCCGTTTTACGATTCATATGATGACTATCGAGAGGATTTTCGAGGATATGCAAAAGATTACACGATAGTTCCCGAATTTCGAATAAGCGATCATATGGAATGGTATATGAAGGACAGCGCCGGCGGCGAGTATAATTTTCTAGATACGACGGAATATGGATTTTTGAGAATGACAGGATCCGCGATATCCTCTAGTGCAGATGAAAGGTTCTATATGAAATATAGTCATTCCGATTTCTTGAAATATTTCGATGTTATTGAAGATGATCATGAAAACTTCAGCAAGGAAGCTACTTTGACTTTGCGTATGAAGGCAATAAAGAAGTTTCTGCCTTATGAAGGGTTCTATCCAGCGGATAGGACTTTGCAATTAGCAACATTGTTTTCACAATCATATGAACCATATGTCAACCCGAATGATTATGCTGGCAACATGGTGCCATGGCCATATGGCACTCAACCTTCTTGGAGGACGTTCATGACGCCAATATTTGGGCCAGGTATTTTGTATAATTCAATTAAGTCCGGTGTCGCTGTGGAATGGCCCCAGATGACTGCTTCTTTTAAATCCACAGGTGCCCCAGGCTCGACAGAGCCCCTGGACATGGATTATGGAGGCCTATTATGTAGTCCTAGAATTAACGAATATTTTCATACTAGAATTCCATTTGAAGCGCTGGTGGAGCCAGAAAATTACTTAACTACGCCACTATATGATATGGAGGTTCATCCCTCTGCTGCTCTAGATTCACAGATTGCCTGGGACGGTCAGGGAGAAAAGTTATACAAGATGGCGGCTAACAACTTCTTGGCAGAGACTGTGGATTTTTTCTTGAGAGACGGGTCGGTCACAACAATTATATCTGAACCAGATGATGATCCAAAATATTTTAATGCTGAATCAACGAAGGAATATAGAATGAGGGTTGTTTTGAGAAATAGCACTCTTTCTAGGAAGGCTAGGATTCTAGAATATGCTCCCGGTTTCACTTTTGGCCAACTGTCTGGCTCTGCGATAACTCAACCAACTATAACCATGTATGATAGGGCGTCTGCTTTCGGGCCGCCAACTGTGGCCTATAACGTCTTCAGAAAGGAAAGCTATGAACCTTTTACGCCACCCTATTATGATGGATATGCAGATGTTGAGATGGTGTTTAAACCAACGGAGACCAGAAAATATTTTATCGATGAAATTGTATCTGAGATGGAAACCTCATATTATAGGATTGCTCATCAATTTAGTAATATTGGTTCTCCTGCCAGTGGTTCCAGGATGAATATTTCGGCCTCTATTAACTTTGACACGGTAAGAAAAACTAAAGCACTCCAGTATGACGAGACCGGCAGAGTAGTTCGGGCAGAAGAAAGAGAAGGAAATCCGAGCGTCTGGATGATTCAACCTAAGTGGGAGACACCTATACTGGATTTTTCCGACGTTTCAGTGACTCTTCCGGTATCTGGTTCCGGCTCTGTCTCTAAGGGTATGTGGCACCAGTATGGTTCTGAACCGGGTGCTAACAAGGGGATCTATCTAGAAGTTCAAGATTTGTTACCTAGTGAAATAGCTAACTCTTCTACAACCGGTTCTTTGGCAGATCTGTGTGGGTTTTCAAAAGATTCTCACAAGCTTGGTGTGGCGGCTGCCAGCAAGGTTGTTCGGGAAGCAATTGTCGCAATACCGTTTCAGATAGCTAGTGGGGAGCCTAAGTTTTTTAGCCTTACTAGGACTGAGATAGAAAAAGCTAAACATATTTTGGGTATGTCAGACGGTAAAGATTGGAACATCGAGGTTGGAGAATCGATTGTTAATATGGTTGATTCTATGAGAAGGTATGTTTTCCCTCCAAATTTTGATTTCCTGACCTATGATTTGGACACAGTCAAGCCGTTTGCTATGTACATTTTTGAGTTTGAGCATAGATTCACAAAACAGGACTTGACTGATATTTGGCAGAACCTTTCACCAGACATTGGTAGGAAATTTGAAACTAAAACAGTGCCCCTGCAGCATAAGTTGTTAAAGACAGAGTTCTTTGAGTGTTTGAATGGTCGCGTACCAGACAAGCTTCAGTGGATGGTTTTCAAAGTCAAACAGAAAGCACAAAAAAGTTATTTTGATAAAGTTGGCAAATCAGTATGGGATGGCAAGTTCGAGACATTTTATGATTATATCAACCCTCCCGGCTCGCGAAAATATAAGCCGCCTTATAGTTATAACTGGCCATACGATTTCTTCTCATTAGTTGAGATGGCGAAGCTTGAGGCAACAGTTACGATTGAGCCTGGAGAAGTAAACTTGATAGAGAAGACAAAAGAACCAAAGCTCAAAACGCCGCCAGTGGTAACTTCGCCCATGGCCCTGAGTAAGGGCCCCTCGAAACGAACCGGCCGATTCAGCTGGCGCGACGACACAACTGTTACGGCGACATCCGCAGTAGAGGATGTTGTTGAAATGCTTCGAGAGGAGTCAACATCTGTTGAGCGCGGCGGCGTATTTAGAAATGTTGGTAAGAAGAGGAAATAATAGATGGCTTTCTTAAATAAAAAAGAAGATGTTATTGATATTCAACTAACACAATATGGTAAATATTTAATATCACAAGGTAGCTTCAAGCCACATTATTATGCATTTTTTGATGATGATATAATATATGATTTGAAATACACTTCTGGTAGTGTAATAGAAACCCAGAACGACATTGAAGGAAGAATATTGGACAGCACCCCTAGTATGAGCACGCAGTATTTGTTTCATGGTGTTGACGATATTGACATACAAAACCAATTAAAGAGTGTTTTGGCTGGCCAAGGAGAGAAAATTCAACAAAAGCCAGAAAGGCACTTTGCCTTGTCCGAGCCTTTGTCTAATTCGGAACTAGCCAGTCAAAATGCCCCCTCTTTTAATATACGACTAGACAAGGGGACCATAACCGGCTCAACTGCCATCCTTACGGGTTCTGGAAAAAATGATTATGAAGTGAAAAATATCCCACAATTAAACTTGAGGGATGTAGTGTTTTATAGCTTCGTTGGTGATATGGAAAACGACCGCCCAGGTGACAGACCAGAAATAATGTTCAGCTTTCAGGATGGGACATATATAAACGTAGAGCCAGATCACATTTCATTAACGGTTATGGAAGACAATGTACCGCTAAGTAAAGAAAATTTTGATATTGAAGTTTATGTTTTGGATCAAAATGGGCATATCGAATCTCCCTTATATTTTCAAAAGAAGAAAGAGGTTATGAGAGATGGAATTCTTTTAGATCCTGAAAATCGAAATGTTTTTCCTGACGAAGAAGGCCCTGATGATAGTAAATATCCAGACAAGTACCCCTTAGAAAGGAACAATGTAGAGTACTTTTTTAATGTAAGGGCTGACGGAGAGATTGTTTCTGATCCGAGCATCTTGAGGGACGAGGAGGGCTAACATGGCTGTTTGCTTACCAGAAGAAGGTTTTTGTCCAACTGTTTCTCTCTCTAGAGTGACGTTGGAAACGGATCAAGTGTCCAATTCCTTGATTGTGACAGTTGAAATCGTTATACAGGAATCGGATACGGGAGACACATTCGATAGTTTCTTGAGCGATGAGGCTTTCAACAAACACTTGAAAGTGAAGGTTATTCAAAGTACTGGCCGCCGCGCCACTAGGTTTTTGAAGAGGCCAACCAATTCAGAGCATGGTGCTATTCGCGAACACTATGTGGGTAGAAAGAACCTTATTTCCACTAAAGAGGTTTCAATAACCGACATACTGGATGGAAGAGAAGCGAGGCAATATAAGACGGTTGAATCGAATGAGAATGTTAAGTTCAACATCCCGTATCAATTTCAGTTTAGGCTCGATGATGTTCCCAATCCCAGGCATTTAACTTATTTTGTATTTTCTTATATGGATACGGAAAACTTGGGCCAAGGACTTGACTTGCCGATCCAGTTGCAGAAGATAACCGGTCAGATCAATTTCAGAACAATAATAAACAGGTCTTCGATCCGTGGCGCCAGCGATTCCGTCGTTCAGGATTATAGAATGATTGAGAGGCTCGGAAAGCCAGATATTCGGATAAACATTCTTGAAAACGATCTTACCAATAAAATAAAAAGAACAGATATTAGAACTAGTAGGGTTTTAGATGAAATATCTCGACCAGGTTATTTTTCTGAGCTTTCGATTACTAGGAGCGACGACGATACTGGTGCCGCAAGATTTTGGTTTATGATGAATCATAGGAAGATGGTAATGGATAACACTGTCTTTGGAAAGCTTTTGTCAAGGGGTCCAAAGCGAGCCCTCGATCAGGTTGTGTCTAAATGCAAGATTAGAAATATGACCCTGACTAGAAGAAGAGTCGTGCCACTAGGCGGCGAGAGATATAGGTCTTTTGATCCCAACGATCGGGAAGACATAATAGTCTCTGTTAGCGAGAAACGCGCCAGCATCAACGGCGCAACAGAATTTGGTAACATAAAACAAACTGAGTTATTTGCTGGTTTATCTGGTACTGGTTTTAAGGCTTTTACTGGCGCAGATCTTGATGTGGGCAAGAAGACTTTCGGACTGTATCAATATAGTTTAGAACTGGAAATACGAGATGCTACGGTTGAGTATATCTCCAAGAAATATATGGATCTACTGAGAGCATCTAGAAAAATACCAAGATATATAAAATTTCTAGAAATCCCAAATGTTTATGATATCAAAAAGAAAAAGCTGGACTTGCAGGCTCACTATCGGAACAAGATTGTTCCGGTTGTAAGGGAATATTTTGAGGTATTGTCGCTGTTTCAAGTGATAAGAAACAAGAAGAGGAAGAGGCGTTTCCGAAGGCTTTTGTTGAACATGTCAAACCCTTCAACGAGGGATCCCCGGGGCGTATATACATTGCAGAGATTGGTTTCTGATTTGTTGACTGAACTGGAGAGGACTATTAATTCTGTGAGTTCTATATTGATTAAGGATCAATCAGGTAATCGAGCTAGTAGTACACGTAAATCTGGCACCGCCAGAAGGTCTTTTACCGTCACCAAGACGTTCTCTGAGACGTTTGACAGCGACACACCTATAAACGTTGGATATGATTATATATCTAATAGTGAGGAGGACCGGCCTACAAATTTTGATGGATTGAGGATCATTGGTTATGAAAACCTCCAAGCAAGGTTGGAATCTGAAATGTCAAAACACTTTACTGATTTTAGATTGAACTTGACCATGGAAAGCCTGGAGGGAGAAAGCCTGCCTCTTGACGTAAATATCGATACGACCCCTATAAGCTTTGCTCCTTCATATGGGAGAATAGGTTCCAATGTTACACCTTTGTCGGGCCAGGGCCCTGACATGTGGGATGATTCCGGCAATGATCTGTTGGCCTTAAGAACGCTTAGCTTTAGAATGTCGGGCGATGTAAATAACTCTCTGTTCATACCAGCGTGGGACCATCCTGTCGCCGGAACAATTAAAGCGACGATTGTAGAGCAAGAAAAGAGTTATCACACAGCTTTTTTATTGGACGCCCTAGATGTACAAGTAATGCCTCAAGAGTATCTAGAGAGGTGTCAGGAAGAAAAGTTTCTTTTAATTGATAACATGATACCTATTCATACATTTACTTTTGATGAAGGGGGCTCCAGGAAAGCCTCTTTTAAAATGGAAGAATCATCCCGCCGTTCGATGGCGGCTCGATATGTTCCTGATCTAGGTCGTGATGTCATTAAAGAAATGATGTTCACTCAGACCTTTTCTTCACTCGGAGAAGTGAAGGCTTATTCAGCCCCACTTAGACTTTCCACAAGAGTAGGATATCAACAAAGAAGCTCTGCGTTTGATTTTAATAGACTTAATCCTACCACTCCTGGTAGTATATTTAGTGGAAGAGTGACAATGAGAGATAATCGAGAGCTTTTGAGCAATATGCCGTTTCAAATGAAGGCTGTCGTCGCATCCTCTCTGGGTTCTTCGGACGTGAGATATGATTTATCGGATATCGGAGATCCGGATATGGACAAAGGAAAGACGACAAGTCTTATATATAACTATTTATTGTTACAGGATGTTAAGTGCTTGGTTGGTTTCCGAAAAAACAAGCGCGGTCGCCCAATGCTTCAAAAGCCAATATGGCGCCCAGCAACTCTGGCCCGGCTAAGATCTATGGAAGAAGATTTGGTTCTTTGTAAGATGGAAAGATATCAAGACCCGGATGTGCCAAGTATTGGAGTCGGCCAGGGCTTAGATTTACCGGCTTATGACAAATATTTTATGGTAAGGACGGCAGATATAACGTGAGCATTGGAAAGAACAGAAGGGTTGTTAATACTCAAATATATGCAGATATTGATCCACTCGAAGAAGGCACTGCTATGCCAGGAATGCTGCTTCAGACGAATACCAAGCAAAAAGATCCCATTAGATATTTCACTGGCAAAATATGGACCAAAGAGGATTCTCTCCTGACTTACGGGAGCGATTTGCCTTTAGGGGACATATTTTCAGTAAATTATGACTATAGTGAGCCAGAAGAAGAGGAGGGAGGTACAAGGCTGTTTCCTAGGACGACACAAGTTGTGCAACTGGTTCCAAACCTTTCCAATGAATACCTCTATGTGCAACTAACCGCTCAAGAGAGGTTTGCTCGCTACGGGCAGGCCGCTCGCACAGGCCCAATATTTAATGTAGGGCTGTGGGATAGCATCGTTCAAGATCTAACCCAACGGGTGGATAAACAAGAATATTTGGATTGCCCCTTTGATTATCAGACTCCGTTTGAGACGGAAGAAATGGAAAAACTTTCGATCGACAACTTTGATTCTTTGATGGTTGATTTGGATGCAAACTACAACTATTTCATCAAAGGATACGAGAATCGGATTGGCGATGCACCCGGCAAGGTGCTTCCTTGTATGTATTCTTACATCTCGGAGAGGGAAAGCGAGTATACAGATATAGACTATTCGATTTATAATAAACATATCTCTTTGATGAAGAAGGTAAGGGGTATTTATAAAGATGTTGTTGATGAAAAGGGGGATAGGATAGGGGAGCGCTCTTCTGGGTTTGTTGATTATTTCGTGGCCTGGGCGAAGGCGTACAGGCGCACTCGTAACAATCCTTCCTTGTATACAGAGATAAAAGACAGGTATCAGAATGCTATTTTTTCTCAAGTTGATGCTGACTTCTTAAAAGGGTATAGTTCTAAAAAGCACATGTTTCCCATGTATATGGATTTGAGGTTTGCTACTGGCCCCGGCACTGAATTCTCTGAAATATTGAGGGAAACGGAACTGGGTGCTGACTTAATGAGCTTTATCCTTAACGCCGACTTGGAGGGGAGATCCAGTATGGTGGGTTCTAAAGAGGTTCTCGTTGATGGTGAATTTAGTCTGGCTAATGTTAGCACGCGAAACAGAAGATGGGATCTTGTGAATTGGTGGAGGACAATTGGCGAAGATAGAAGAACAGATAATAATGTCATTTTTGGTCGAAACAAGTCCAATGAAACACGAATTATTAATAGTTGTCGACCTCAAGTAGCAAACTTGCTCAAAATCCTTTTGGCCGGCCGAATGCGCCAGCTGGTGAGAAAATATGATAGAACCATAAAGGGGGCATTCGAAGACGGCCATATGGCGCACTCTGAAACCCTCTTTTATAGAGTGGATAAGTTTAGAAAAAGGAACCCTCGGAGGATTATGCAGAGCTTCTTCGTTCCGAATTCTGACGAACTTAGTGTCTGTAATTTTATCGACACACAAGTGAAATATGGTGTTGCTTATAAGTATCGAATAAACGCATATCGTCTAGTTTTTGGAACGAAATATAGATATGAACGAGTATATACTGAGTCTAGACATAGGGTTCCTGACTCTGGGGACTATATAGAGCTTCCGGAATTCAGGATAATTAAAGAGCCGTATCTCAAACTGGTTCGCGTGCCCTATTATGAGAGCAAATTTGAGAGAATATTGGACAAGCCACCGGTCGCCCCCGATGTTGATATCATTCCCTACAAGGATGTTGATAATAGATTATTGTTTGATTTGAACGCAAATGTTGGTAATTATATGCTTAAGCCGGAAATAATAAACCCAGAAGAGCATGCACTGGTATCTCAAATGGAGCAAAAGCAGAAGGTCCCCCCTGGCTCGCCAATCAATTATGTTTCTGATGATCCTCCGGTATTTTTTCAAGTTTATCGCGCAGAAAAATTGCCTGAGAAATATACAGATTTTGCTGGTAAAGCTTATGCGTTAATTACCACCAAGTATGGGAAGAGTAATTTATCAAATGCGGCTTTTATTGATAATATTATTCCGAATAAAAAATATTATTACGTAATTCGCACAAAGGACGTACATGGCAACTTGTCCTACCCATCTCCAGTTTATGAAGTGGAAATGGTGAATGCTGATGGTGCTGTCTATTTAGTTATAAATATAGTTGAGATGGAGAAGGAATCTTTCAACACTCCAATAAAAACTATAAACAAAAAAGTTCATATTTCTCCCGCATTTGTACACCAAGTCATCGATCAGGAAGGGACGCTGCGCCACAGCCCAGATAGGACTAGCGCCTGGAATCTTGGACAGGTCAAGTTAGGACAGGCAGAAGAGAATGTGTGGAATAAGAAATTCAAGTTCAGATTCATATCCAAGAATACAGGAAGAAAATTCGATTTAAATGTTAGGTTCGATCATGTGTTCGATTATCACAGAGGCAGGGAAGAAGAGGAAGGGAGCAGCTAGAGACAAATACATGAAACAAAACAAAATAACACACTATTTATTAATAAACGTTATTGAAGAGGGGTAATTATGGCTTTTTTAGACAATTCCGGAGACATTATACTTGATGCGGTCCTAACGGACACCGGCAGAATGAGATTGGCAAGAGGAGACGGCAGTTTTCGAATTGCCAAGTTTGCTTTAGGCGACGATGAGATAGATTATTCTCAATATCAAAATACAAACTATGTCGATGGAGCACATGCCAGCGGTTCAGCTTATTATGACTTGGAAATAGTACAAACTCCGGTCTTAGAGGCTTTCACTAATAATACTAGTAACTTGAAGTCAAAATTAATATCGATTTCCAGGACCAATATCCAGTATCTACCGGAACTAGTATTGAATACGATTCACCCCGATGGGAAGATTAACACATCGTCTCCGAACCAAAATACGTTTCTTGTTGCTGTCAATAATGATACTGAAGTTGCTCTTTTGGGTGCAGACGGCGAGTTAAAGAATGCCCGGATTCAGAGCGCCATGGCAGGCTCTAGCGTTAGTACTGAGTCCTCATTTCGGATAATTTTAGATCAGGGTATAAACTCCAACGAAGCCGGATCGAATTCTACCCCAATCCCGGGCGACTTAATCGAAACTCAGTATATTATTGAGATAGACGACAGATTCGGCTCGGTCGTTGATACGTCTGGTCAGATTTCGGCAGCTGCATCTTTCATTGATGACGACAATATTGCTTCTTATTTCTTAACTTTGAATACAGATAAGAAGTTTATTGAGAGAATCCCACCTGTTCCGGCAGAAAGAACAGGAATGTACCCAGCAATATCGGGACCATTGGGAACGAGGCTACAATTTAGCATTCGAGCTTCATTAGATTTGAGTAGTAACAACTACCTCTTTACACGATTGGGGGGTACAATTACAATAGGTTCTACTTCATTTAATAACATCGATGCAACTGTGAGAGTTACTGGTGGGAAAACCGGCTATAGGCTAGATATACCGGTAAGGTTTCTAAAGAAAGCTTAAAATAAAAGGAAGGCAATATGGCTACAGTATATAAAACACTAACAAACAACGATGTGACATCAACGAGGACTCTCTTGCATGAGGCGATCCCTATTACGGGAACAATTGTTTCTGGGACATATGGAGATTTTGGCTCAGAGGGAAATGTTAAAGATTTTTCTCATGAAATGTTTCAGTCGGTTTATGATTATCCTTATCTAAGTTCTTCTGCAAATCACATTTTTGATATCGCTGTTGGGTATGCTACGTCGGCTCTGGGGAATAACATGAGCGACACTTACCATAACAAGAAAGTCAATGTATATAATCAGATGGCCCAAGTGTTGATGGGGTATGATCATACCGGCTCCATTCGTGAATTTGATCAAGATGGGGATCTGACGGGTGGTAGCAAGATCACGGGTTCAGTATTCTTGAATTTCTCTAGACTTCTTGTTAAGGATGAGATTAAGAAAGGGTCTTTCTCTATAACCTTTGGTACCGGCACATATGCTGATGCGTTTAATGGGGTTGGGTATAAGGTTGGCGATACCAATGCTGCCACCGCATATAAAGTTAATTCTCCCGCCGGCGAATATGGTATCTTGTATGAGCAAAGCCCTTCTACTAACACCGTTCCTATAGGGCTGATCTTTTATCAGGCCGGCATTGCAGTGTTGAATTATACTGATCGTTTAACTGGCAGCGCTGACGCAGCCGGCACCGACACCCCATTTGATGTGGATAGTGAAACAGCAATGGGGTTGTTGACTGGCTCTTATTCACCAAAAGCTTCCGCCAATGCTTGGAGGAACAGGATTCAGAATATTTCTTTCAATAATACAGTAGAACTTAATTCGGCTGTTTATTTCTGTCGGGCGAATCACAACGAGTTCAACTATAGTGCAAACCCAACTTATATTTCTGGAAGTAAGATACGAGTTAAAGAGAATCCTGATGATGCTCCGACTTCATATATTACAACGGTTGGCTTATATTCGTCTGATAACGAGTTGTTAGCGGTCGCGAAACTTTCCGAACCACTCAAGAAGGACCCGACAAATGAGGTTACTCTTCGTGTTAGACTTGATTATTAGAAAAAACAATGTCACTTTACAAGTTTGGACCAAATGATGTCTTTCACAATGTTATAAAAACCCACCCGCAATGTAGTTTTTTTATATATAATGGAAGTGTCTATTATAATAATAAAGTAACCCTTTCTGGTTCGCACACTTCAACCACAACTCACGTCCCGTCTGGATATGTTAGCCTCTATGAGATGAACATCGACCGCGCATCCGGTGACAAAATATATGCCTTTGTAACCAAGCAAGGCTCTTCGATGGCTCCGAACACCATATCTACGACGGACTTTAATAACTCAAGCAAATATGGCTATGGGAGTGAAATGACTGCGAGCTATCCTCTATCTGCTAGTATTTCGAAGCGCTATTGGGAAGAAAATTATTCCAGACAGGAAATCACTGCTCTTCAGAATACTTTAGATTATTATACCCCAATGAGTCGGCACTATAATTATTCTTCCAGCTTGGGTAACAAGGCGACTCAGCCACTTGGTTTGGTCTCTATACCGTCAATATTTTATGGATCGACAATACAAAGAGGTTCAGTAAATCTCAAGTATTATCTTACTGGCACTTTAATAGGCGAGCTTCAGGACGATGGAAGGAGGGGTGAATTGGTTCAAGTCGGCCCGATTGGGAGCGAGGGTTCCGGGAGCGTCGCCGGGGTGGTGCTATATAATGAAGGGTTCATCGTCTTAACTGGCAGCTGGGCTCTTGGCACCGGTGTTGCGCAAGATGCTTATGTTGTGGCTTCTAGTGAAGATTATCCAAGATGGAGGTATTTTGGACAATCAATGAGCGGCTCGATTGTGGCAGTTACTTCTAGTTTTTCATTAGATTTCAAAGGAACAAACCCTGTTCCTGTTCTCACCATGTTTGCTCATGCTCCAATTGGCCAGCTAAACCATTCATCTAATCCAACATTCATTGATTATGGACAAAGCACAACTCCACTGACGGGAACAGACCATTATATCCAAAACAGCAGCATGACAATTAAAAACACAGTCTCTTCTGCATATGCAGACCCAACAGGATCTTTCAGAAAGACAACTTATATTAGTAAGATAGGACTCTATGATGATAAGAAAAATCTTATTGGCATTGCCAAATTGGCAACTCCTGTCAAGAAGACGGAAGAAAGGGATTTTACATTTAAATTAAAACTTGACTTCTAGTATAATAGTGGTATGATTATACTTGGCTTAGACCTCTCAACAAGCATCACTGGCGCAACTCTACTTGATGAAGACAACAATACTCTTCTCTGTGAATCTTGGGACACCAGAAACAAAAGACATTTCCCAACGCTTTTCCACAAAGCACAACACGTTCGCGAACGCCTGTTTGGTCTTGGATATCCAATCAAAAAGGTCTATATCGAGCAATCACTACAATCCTTCCGTTCTGGCTTCTCGTCAGCACAAACCCTCTCGACATTGGCGAGATTTAATGGTATAATATCATGGATATGTTATCACGACCTCAATGTCATACCCCAGTATATCGCTGCTCCGTCAGCGAGAAAACTCTGCGAACTAAAAGTCCCCAGAGGAACCAAAGCAAAAGAAGTCGCCTTGCAGTTTTTTCTTGACAACGGCCACAAAATAGAATATACTAGTCATGGAAATCCAAAGCCAGGCTCGTATGATCGTGCCGACAGTTGGGTTATAGCGAAAGCGGGGTATAGACTTTGGAAAGAAGGATTGAGATCCTAAAAGATATTCTGGGCCACTATGGTCGGTCAAATGACGAATATCTTTTCAAGTGTCCTCATTGTAATCACCACAAGCGAAAGTTCTCAATAAACTTAGACAAGAATGTCTTCAAGTGCTGGGTCTGTGATTATCACGGCCGAAGCATTCGCCGTGTCGTCCGTCGCTTCGGTAACTTCAAGAACCGACAAGCTTGGGATGAAACAGAAGACAGAGTTGATATCAATCAGTTCTACGATTTGTTCTCGGAGGAAAAAGAGGAAGAAGCCGAGCAATTCGTTGATCTCCCAAAAGAATTCATCTCTTTGGCGAATGGCAACAACAGTCATGCCTCACGTATCCCGCTAAGGTATCTACAAGGCCGAGGAATAACACAAAGGGACATTCTCCAATGGAAGATTGGTTACTGCCCTACAGGCAAGTTTGGTGGCCGTATTATCGTCCCGTCTTTCTCTATGTCTGGCCGAGCAAACTATTTCATCGCGAGGTCATATAAGAAAGGTGGTTACAGATATATGAATCCAGAAGCATCTCGCGACATCGTATTCAACCAACTTTACCTCGACTTTGACGAAGACCTCACAATCGTGGAGGGTGTGTTTGATGCGATTATTGCAGGACCAAACGCTGTACCTATCCTTGGCTCAACCCTCAACGAAGACTCTGCCCTCTTTCAGGAGATCGTCACAAACGACACACCCGTCTATATCGCGCTTGATCGAGACGCAAAGAAGAAAGAGAACAGATTGATTGAGAAGTTTTTGGAGTATGGAATTGAGATCTACAAGATAGACACAAC
>Ga0098061_1000326_pt1 | contig 22123 bp, 21 predicted proteins | sample 22_taG_FD_92579 | JGI IMG/M metagenome (GOLD analysis project Ga0098061, IMG submission 92579) | Marine viral communities from the Subarctic Pacific Ocean - 22_ETSP_OMZ_AT15343 metaG | ecosystem: Environmental > Aquatic > Marine > Oceanic | place: Subarctic Pacific Ocean | collected 2015-01-20
TATCTCGGAGACGATACAACCTGCGATCCGGATCCGTGCGATGGATGTATTTCTGATGATGATTGTGGTGCTTGCGAGTGCTGTGATCCTGCCGCTGTCTCTGGTACATGTTGTTGTGGTGATCCAAATGATCCAATATGTAGTCAGACGGCCAATGAGGCAGCGTGTTTAGAGCATCAAACGGGCGCATGCTGTGGGGTCATCGGTGATCAGTTATGGTGTGATGATCTTATCGACGTTGACCCTTCGGTTGAATGCTCAGGGAACAATAGGTGGTTCCGTTCTGGTGAGTCATGTGGAAGTGACACTTGTAGCGGGGGCCCGGGGAGCGAGCAAGTTTGTCATTTTCATGCTGGGAAAACTTGTACCGATGGAGATCGATGCCAAGGCCCCAGCGTATTGATGGGTGAGTGTTTAACATACGATGAATGTACGCAGCACAACTGGAACTGTGCATCCAGTGATGATTGCACTGATCCATCACTGCCGAACTGTGTGAATTGTGTATGTGTGGATGATCCACCATCTGGTGATTGTGCTGATATGGAAACCGAGTGTATGTTGTGGTCCGAGAATATGTTCGGGCCCTATGTTCCGGGGTGTTGTGTGGAGGGTAAATGTGTACATCCGCAAGAGTGTGGATATGGTGCATGTTGTAGTTGTGGACTTTGCGGCGAGTTGAACAGTATCATTCCGGATGATCACTACGGAAAATGCGACCATGATCCCAACTCCGGGCCTTTGCTCAGTGACTGGACGACTAAAGAAATGTGCCTTGATCCAAGAGGAATATTCCCATGGACAATGGCGAACGGAGAACGTTTCTTGAACCAAGGTGCTGGCCGGAGGGGTGGTAGTTGGAAAGACGAGGATGCTGATTATGGCAACGTCAACGGCGACGGCAGGAATTGCAGAGATTCCCGGACGCCGGGAATAAAAACTTGTTATACCTGTGGCTCGGAGTGGGAATGTCCGCAGTCTCCGTGCGACTACGATTTAGATTGTTACTGCAACGAAGACAATGCAACTTGTGGGTGTATCTGCACCCTCGGTGACAAACTGGTGCATTGCAGCAACCAAGAAGTGGGAGTGTGCGAAAATGTTCCCGGGGATTGCGCGCTGTGTGGTGGCTCGGTACCGTGCCCTTGGGGCCAGTGTCCCGATGTCCCGTGCAACGCCGCATCTGCCAAGGAGAGTCTCGTGACGCAGTATGAACACCCGTCGTGTTCATTCAGGTATGATATTGTCGCTGCGGCTGTTGCCTGGGTTGCTGATATAAATGATGAACAGGAAAAGTTCAAGTTTTGGCCAGGTCCGGACTATTCCGCCCAAGATATAATAGACATGTTCAATGAGGGTTCAGGTATATTTGGTGCCGATGGGGAAAGAGAAATATGTATTTCCACTGATTGGGAGGGTTGTAAGTGGATTCGAGAGTATGCCGAATTTGTAGACTCGGATTCAGTGCGTTGGAGTCCATATAGAAGTTGTGTGGAATTCACTACTCCTATAAATTTCCCAACTAACTGGGAGGATGACGCGCCCATTGGCGGGAGTGCTTTCTGGGAAGATTGGCCGTGGTCATCCTGGGATGGGTGGGATATAATAACAGACATAAACGCGTCGAGTCGGCATTTTCGGGATTTCCCCACAAATTTAATTGATCGTGAAGGAAATGTGACAAAAAGTAACAAACAACCGTTTAGAGCATCATTTATGCGACATGGTGCGTGTTGTCTCGGTGATAATTGTATAAATAATGTTCCAGAAGAAATGTGTAATGATGCTATTGTCTGGAAAGGTAGCGGGACTTTTATTCCAGAACCATTTGTTTGTGATGGTACTTGCGACTGCGCCTGGAATCCAAACAATTGTGAAGTTTGTCTATCCACTGGCCAGGGTTGGGGTACGCCAGGATGTGGTTGTCCGCATTCGGGGGGCTGCCAGACCGTGCCGGGGATAGGGGAGGATGATTGTTGTAGAACCAATATGGGATGTGTGTACCTGGACAGAAATGTCGATGTGCTTCCTCCATGCGGCGAGATCCCCCCCGGACTAACCGCAGGAGCATGTTGTGTTTGGTACGGCACTGAACCCGAGTGTATCGACTCGCCGGATATAACCTTATGCCAGCAGTACGCCGAGAGTCTATCACCCGATGCCCATTACAAATTTCATTGGGATGGCTCGTCGTGTAAAGATCTCAACGGTGCCTGTAATAATTATGTAGGCGCATGTTGCACGCTTGATGTCCTCGACACCGGTGCGTCGGGCGGAGGTGGATATTGTTCTACTAAAACATATAATGAATGTTGGAATCTCCAACAAAATGAGTTCGCAGGGTATAAGGGAAGGTGTGGCACATCGTATTGGCATGGACCAGACACATGTTGCGATCTGCCCACGAAGGTGTCGGAGGGGTTCGGTGGTATGTGGGGGCTGTGTTATGATAGAGACACTGATAGTTTTTATGATGTTCCCGATGGGATGGCGTCGGTATCGTGTCCCGGTACTTGTGGATGTGTTCCGCCACAGGGCGGCAATCCCCTTTCAACCTGTTCGGCTCATGCGAATTGCACCTTCGACACACACCCGGAGAATTGCACCGAAGGCCTTGACGACTCATGTTTTTGTTGTTGCTCAATTGATGTTACGGTTGAGAATGATGATAATTGGACAGCGGAAATGTGCAATTGTGTTGAGATCATACCCGATGACCCGGAAGACATCGTGATCGTCCCGGGCGAGTGCGCCCCAACAAGACCACAAACTTGTGAACATTTTGATGTTGACTCAGTTCTCTGGCAGGAGGGATTCACTTGCACCGGTGGATGTGGCAACCCCGCTGGCTCCCCCATGGGAGTTCCGGTGGGAAGTAATTTGAATATACATTTTAACAATTCCTCTTCTTTATTATCATCTGTGCATAATGTACGACTTCCTAATGGACAATGTGTATGGATGTCATGTGACAAGGAATGTCCATATCCAGATTGTGTTGATGAATAATAAGAACCAAAGCAGAGAGAGATAAACAAATGAGTTTTCAACACAGATCAAAAATATCATCAGTAATTGATTATATCGAACTGCCAAATGATATGGGAATATGTTGTTATCCTTTTAGTGAAGCACCTGAATATGCACAATATAGTGAATGTGTAAATGGTAATGGTTATTTTCATCCCGTTGATTGGGATTTATATGACGGTAATGTTAATGACCTTCTTGGTCTGATTGGTAGTTGGGGCACCGACGACCCCGCCGGAGATATCAACGGCGATGGCATTGTAGATTCCGCTGATCTCGCCGCATTGCTTGCAGCAATAGGTCACGATTGGTTAGGTGATGTAAATTGTCCAGATTTAGGCACGTTATCATGTTGTTGCGCTTGTAATTATGTTGATTCTTACGAAGAATATTTTGCAAGTTTTGAATACGGGCCATCTCGATATAGGGGGGGAATTAAAGAAGAAGTTACATCTTGTGAGTGTAATGATTTAGGTGGGGTGTGGGCAGGTGTGGATGCATCCGGGGAAGGTATTTCATGTCCGACCGCGACGGAGGGAATATATTCATTATGTACAAACGATACGAATGAGGTGTTGGATGATGTTCGTATGCCAGGTGCATGTTGTCATGACGACAACACACAATGTGATAATGTGTGTTCTCCTGAAGAATGTGGATTGTTAGATGAAGATGGACAATATAGATTGTTTGAAATTTGTGGGTCTGGTCCCGAGGGTTGGGGTGGACCTAACCCAGCCGACTGTGGTGATCCTTATTATAAATCAATGGGGCAGCGAGATAGAAATGCAAATGTTGTAGTTGTTGATAGAAAAATAACTAAAAAAGATAGAATAGAAGCACATAAAAACAAGATTACCATGAAGGATAATAACACTTGTTGCGTCTATAAAAACAACGAAAATGAAATCGAATGTGGTCAATTTACAAATAGAGAATGTAAGATACAAGAAGGGTTGTGGGCTGGGTTTGATGTAAATGGAGAATCTTTATCTTGTGATTCGTCTGCATGTGAAATACATAGAAATCTTTTAGAAAATGAGGGTCGTATAGATTCATCATATATTGATAGTTGGATTACCGGAAAATATGTTTTTGGTGGAAGATATGTGGGTGTGTTTTATTCACAATCCGATACATTTGGTAATGGTAGTATTTGTTTTGGAAACAGAAAGACTGGACGAGCAAAGGAGTACATGTCAAACACAACAGAAAAATGTGGTTTGGGTTTTGGAGAAACCAAATACGCTGTTATAATAGCAAATCGGGATGTAATTTCAGCAATTGATTATAAGAATGGATTAACGAATTTGTCTATAGAAGAGGGATCGTGGTCAGACACTTTGTGGAATAAAAAAACATTCAAAGACACATACATTCAAAGGAAGTTATCATTAATTGATAATTCATATGTTAGGTGGACTGTTCCGTCGTTAGACGTTTTGGCGTTCTTACAAAACAATATAACAACAGATGAATTTAGAATCAACACAAACATCACTACTTTTCCGAGTGATCGTTATCATACAATGAGAAATAAATATTATTGGTCTTCTACACCATATAATATTGGAAAAAAACCCTATTATTTTTACACACAATTTTTTAATACAAACAAGTATGAATCTTTTGTCAGCATCAATAAAAGCAACAAAAAAATGAGTGTCAGACCCGTCTGCATGATTCCAATTAAATATTAATTTTGTTCTTGTATGTTTTTTGTTTATGGTATAATTGTATCTGATATTAAAAGGAGTCATATGATGTCGGATGGGAAAATGAAGTTTAGGAAAGTTGAAATTGATCCCAATCGACGAGGATTGAAAAATAAATTAAGTATGGTGCAAAATTTTGCCGCTGCTCTTGCTTCTCGCGGTGTTACTAATAAAAAAATCAATCCTCCCATCAAACAACTTCGGGTGTTGAGTTGTTTTGGAAACCAAAAACAAGGTGGTGAATTACCACCGTGTGAACATCTAATGGACAGCGAAACTGGCGAAGGAAAAAACTTTTGTGGTGCATGTGGATGCGGTGATAAGAAAATGACATGGTTAATACAAGAAGCAGACGAATATAGTAAATTGGATTTTCCAAAGGTTGCATGTCCACTTCAGATGCCAGGGTTTACTAACTATATAATAAGCACAGAAGACGAATCCGAAGAACCAGTAACACGCAAATATTATATTGAAAATATAAATTATACGGAAGTGCAAAAAGTTCCAGTCAAAATTGGTAAACAACCAACAACAGAAGAAACTAATGAAAAAAAAACAAACGAATGAATCAACATTCAATCACAATGAAATATAATTGACTTCCATTCCTCTACCTTTATACATATAAGGAAGGTATTAGGAGGTTTTTGATGGCAGCACCAACATCCAGGGATGAACTGATTGATTATTCTCTTCGTAAACTAGGTTCTCCGGTAGTAGAAATAAACGTTGATAGGCAACAATGTGAAGATCGTTTGGACGAAGCACTGGAACTATTCTCAGAACGTCATTTTGATGGATCGGAGAAAGCATATTTCAGACACAAAATAACCCAAGACGATAAAGACAACATGTTCATTACTACAGATGATCTTGGACCTGTAAATGGAGTAACTGGCGATGGACCAACGGGAAAAGATATATTAAGTGTGGTTCGGTTGTTTCAGTTTGGCAATTTTGCGAACATCACTATGTTCGATGTGCGATATCAGATGGCATTGACGGATTATTTTGGAATCAATCGCGGATTGGGTAATAATAGTTCTATGGGATTGGCCCGATATGATTCAACTAAACGTTATATTAATATGATTCAGGACTTTTTTCAACCAGAAAAAAGAATTAGATTCAATAAGGTATCGAATAAGATTCATATGGATATGAATGATGCTGACTTGGAAACAGGTAAATATTTAATTATTGAAGCATATGTTCGGATACCTTCTGTTTTATTTTCTCAAATATTTGATGATGTGTGGTTAAAGAAATACACAACAGCATTAATTAAACGTCAATGGGGTTCTAATTTATCTAAATTTGAGGGTGTTCAATTGCCTGGTGGGGTTTCTTTACGGGGTGGGGAAATATCAACAGAAGCAAATGAAGAAATTCAACGATTAGAAGAACAATTAATAACCACATACGAACTTCCAATTGATTTTAATGTGGGTTAAATATGATGTCACGAAATCCGTACTTCAAAGACTATAGCGGCGAACAAAATGTTGTCGAAGATCTCTCCATTGAAATCATTAAAGCAATGGGGAGGGATATGGTCTATATCCCCAGAACACTTATTAATGAAGATAAATTGTTCGGTGAAGATGCGATTTCTAAATTTGATGATGGATACCAATTGGAAATGTACATTGCGAGTGTTGATGGGTTTGAGGGCGAAGGTGATATACTTTCTAAATTTGGTCTAAATATAAAAGATAAAATACAACTCATAGTTTCACGCAAACGTTTTGATGAGACGATTGGTATCTATGAAGAAATAACAAGACCGAAAGAAGGAGATTTGATTTATTTTCCCCTTAGCAAGACTCTTTTTGAGATTAATTTTGTAGAACACGAAAATCCATTTTATCAATTAGGTAAATTGTTCACATATAGATTGTCGTGTGAGGTGTTCACCTATAGTCAAGAAGAAATTGATACCGGATATACAGACATTGATGTAGTAGAGGCAGAAAGAAAGAAATTCGCTGTTGAGTTTGATCTCGGCACCCGAATTAGTGATGTTACTGCAACCAATTACTTTGAGGGTGAATCGGTGTTCCAGGTTTCTGGGATTACAGGAGAAACTGCATTGCTGGCAAATGCAACAGCGACGGCAACCGCAACAGATTGGAGTTCGTCTGATACGAAACTTACCCTTACAAATATTGTTGGGACGATATTAACATCAACTGGACAGACCCTTAAGGGTGCTGTTTCTGGTGCAGAATATGAAATCAACAGCAGCACAACAACTACCCTTATTATTCCACAAGAACCACAAGATAATGAACCTTCGGGAGATAACGAAAATGTTGAGTTGTTCCGAGATCAGGATGACATCTTTGACTTCACGGACACGGATCCATTTTCAGAGGGCGATTATTGAAACACTCGGTTACCTAAATAGAGATGGTAAGAGGAAGATGGCGGTTCCTGACACAGAAAAATGGAACACGCTTCTGGAACAAGGATATAAAGAGGGTTATTGATGTTTACTCAATTCTATAATGAATCTATACGAAAACTCGTCATTGGGTTTGGTTCTTTATTTAATGATATCAGGGTTGTTCGTAAAAATGCTGATGGGACCACCAAAGAAACTATTAGGGTTCCTTTGTCTTATGGTCCCAAAGAAAAATTTATTCGTAGGATACAAGAACAGAGTAGTATATCTTCAACAACTAAGACACAAATAACACTTCCCAGAATAGGTTTTGATATTACTGGAATATCATATGACTCTACTCGTAAAACAAATAAATTGCGAGTAACATCAGCAACTCCTGAAGATGGTATATCATCCTCTTGGAATTATGCAGAGGTGCCATATGCGATCTCTTTTGGTTTGTATGTATTTACACGAAATCAAGATGACAATTTACAAATCATTGAACAAATTCTTCCATACTTTACTCCCGAATTTATAGTAACTTTCAAAATGAATGATGTTAATTCGAAGGTAGACATTCCCATTATATTAAATGGCACTAGTACTATCGAAGAATATGAAGGCGATTTTGATTCTAGAAGAAATGTAACTTCGACGTTAGAGTTTACTGCAAAAACATATGTGTATGGACCAATCAAAACATCCAAGATAATACTCCAGTCTGAAGTTGATATCCATGGATTTGATACGGCGTTTGATGGTTTGGTGTCGGACCCACACGATCTTCGTGTTGGTATAACAGGTGGATTTACAGGTGATGGATACACCGCAGGTAATCAGATTTATGGTGAATATTATTATGAGTGAAAAGAAAAGTGTTAATGATAAATTATCAGAAGCATTAGATGTTGAGTTTGAAGCCGAAGCAAAACAAATAGAAACCAAACGAAAAGTCACGCAAGTTCAAGTCAATGCGTCGGACACCGAAAAGGACTATTGGTTGGTTCGTCGGAACATGAAAGAACTCATTTCTACTGGTGAAGATGCCATTGAGGGTATTCTTAAGGTTGCGACTGAGGGCGATTCTCCCAGGGCATATGAAGTTGCTGCGCAGATGATTAAGACTGTTTCTGAAGCGAACAAAGATCTTATTGACCTGCATCATAAAATGAAGGCAATCAATAAAGAAGAAATCAACGTCCACAACACCACCAACAATTCGCTCTATATTGGTTCAACTAAAGAACTACAGAACCTCATCAACACAGAACGAAGCACCAACAAAAAGAAAATTGAAGGCATTCATGATAGGGTGATTGATGGTGAGGTAATAGACAATGACGGCTAAACAAGATGGATATATGGGAAACCCCAACCTCAAACCAACTGGGGTTGAGATGGAATTCACAAAAGAGCAAGTCAAAGAATACATCAAGTGTTCCCAAGATCCGGTATACTTCATACGAAATTATGTGAAGATTGTTTCTCTTGATGAAGGACTTATTCCTTTTGATATGTACGATTTTCAAGAAGAAATGGTGAATATTATTAATAATAATCGTTTCTTTATCGGGAAACTGCCGAGACAGACTGGCAAATCAACGACCATGATTTCTTATCTCCTTCATTATGTTCTGTTCAACCAGAGCATGAGTGTTGCGGTACTTGCAAATAAGCAATCTGTATCTCGGGACATCTTGGGACGACTCCAACTTGCATACGAATATCTTCCTCTTTGGCTTCAACAAGGAATTATTGCATGGAACAAAGGAAGCATTGAATTAGAGAATGGTTCTAAGATTCTAGCATCTTCTACATCTGCATCTGCAATTCGTGGTGGTTCATATAACGTAATTCTACTTGATGAATTTGCTCACGTTTCCAGCACCATTGCGGATGAGTTTTTTAATTCAGTATATCCCACAATCACTTCTGGTAGTGATACCAAAGTAATTATGATTTCAACTCCTAATGGGTTGAACATGTTCTATTATTACTGGCAGGGTGCAACCAAAAAGACAGGTGAGCCTGGTAAAAATGATTATGTTCCATTTGAAGTCCACTGGAGTCAAGTGCCCGGTAGAGATGAAAAGTGGAAAGAGGGAATCATCAAAAACACCTCTCAGCAACAATTTGATCAAGAAATGGAATGTTCCTTCTTGGGAAGTCAAAATACACTCATCAATTCTTCAAAATTAAAAATATTGAATTGGATAGAACCCAAAGATAAAAATGCAGATGGGTTGTGGATATATGAAAAACCAAAAGAAGGTAGACATTATTACATAACCGTTGATACTGCGCGTGGTCAAGGAAAGGATTATAGTGCATTCCTTGTTTTTGATACAACGGAATTGCCATATAAGATTGTTGCAAAATACAGAAACAACACCGTGTCTCCGATGGTGTATCCTACGGTAATATCAACTGTTGCGAAAAACTACAATAATGCACACATCTTGGTTGAAATTAACGACATCGGTGGACAAGTTGCAGACATCTTGCACCAGGACTTAGAGTATGAAAACGTCATGATGACCGTATATAAAGGTAGAGCAGGACAGACTATCAATGGCGGATTCGGAACTACAGGAAAATCTCAGTCCCAGTTGGGCGTACGAACTACCGGTCCTGTCAAAAAACTTGGGTGTTCTGTTCTGAAGAGCCTCATTGAAGAAGACAAAATGCTCATAGAAGATGTTGATGTTGTCAATGAACTTGTAAGTTTTGTTGCGAAAAGGAATTCATTTGAAGCGGATGATGGGCACACAGACGATTTGGTAATGTGTTTGGTTTTGTTTGCTTGGATGACACGACAAGAATATTTCAAATCCATCACTGAAACTGATGTCCGAACTGGGATATATAAAGAAGAAATTGAAAAAATGGAGGAAAGTATGATTCCGTTTGGTTTTGTGAGGGACGGAACGGATGAAGAAGAAGGAGAGTGGGATGGTAAAGATCGATGGTTTGTTTTTTAAAAATATCTCCCCAAAATAGTAAAAACTATAAATAAAAGGAACATATATGTGAATTAAACATATTTTTAAATAATAACTACCCTTCCAAGGAGATTCAAAAAAATGGCAAGAGCAAATGTTACGGTATTAATTGATGATCAGAGTTTTGTAATTCCTGGTGGAGAAGATGGTTCTTTAACTAGAGCAGGTTTGGCATCACAATATGGTTTAGTATATGCTGTTGGTAATACCGGAGAACGAAACAAAGGTTATATGACAATTGAAGGGCTTGGGGATTGGATGCAGCGGCTAACTTCTATCGATCCAATAGGCGGCACTCTGGCATCGGATCATCCAAATCATGTAGGAAATACGTCTGGAGGTACTGGTTCTCGTTGGCCATACGGTCCAACTGGTGATTGGAAAAATGAATGGTGGGCTGCACACAACTATCTTCAATATGGAGGTGTGTTAGTTGTTGGTGCAACTGGTGGTGAAGAAAATATGACCGATGGATACACAACTCTTAAAAATAAAGAAATTCCATTGGATGTTGTGTTTGCAGCAACAGGTGGCGATCAAACATCTGTGACTGCTATTGCTGAATTGCGGCAGGATTGTGTTGCTGTGGTTCCAGACAGTACCGTTGGTACGGATGCAGACACTGCTACATTCAACGGTACACAGAGCGAATTTACCATTTGTGTGTTTGGTCAAAAGAAGCATCTCAACGTTAACAGAAATACGAATGAAAATATTACTGATGGTCTGAGTTCGTTTGTTTATACGAATTGTGCAGCAGATGTTGCCGGTTGTATTGCAAGAACAGATAATGTTAAGGATCCTTGGTTCTCTCCCGCAGGATTCAAACGAGGAAGAATATTTGACGTTGTAACGCTAAAGGATAATCCAACTGACGTACAAATGGACAGCCTTTATGTTAGTAAAATTAATCCTATTGTTACTTTCCCCGGTGAAGGCACGGTACTTTTTGGAGATAAGACTGGTGCGGCTCCTACTAGTACATTGAGTAGAATTAACGTATCCAGATTGTTCCTTTACTTAAAGAAAACAATTGGTGCTGCTGCTCGAAGTCTTTTGTTCGAACTAAATGATGCACGAACAAGAGCATCATTCGTAAATGCAGTATCTGGAGTAATGGAAAATGTTCGTGCTAGGCGCGGTGTTTATGACTATAGAATTGTTTGTGATGAAACAAATAACACACCAGATTTAATCGATTCTAATCAATTTATTGCTGATGTGTTCATTAAGCCAGCCAAAAGTATTAATTTTATCAAGATCACATTCACAAACAAAAACACAAGAGATAGTCTAAATTGATCTTTTGTATGGTAAATAAAGGAGAATAACCAATGCCTACACACCCAAACGAAATTGCAGCATTTAAAAATGCATTTGATGGAGGCACAAGACCTAATAGGTTTGTTGTCACCGGAATTATTGGAATGGGAGTCGGATCTAATGCGGTGAGTGATGTTCCGCCTATGCTTGTAAAGGCTGCATCGATGCCTATACAAACATTAGGTATTTTGCAAGTACCCTTTAGGGGCAGAATTGCAAAACTTCCCGGTGATCGTGCATATTCTGAATGGACATTCACGCTTCTGGATGAAGCAAAGCCGGGTGCTGGAACAAGCAATCAACAAGGTGATGGGGGAATTCGGAGAAAGTTTGAGCAATGGCACGAGGCATTTAACTTGCATAGAGAGAATGCTGCTTTGAATTATGATGAAACCATTTTGAATGGAACAAATGAGAAGTACTATACTACATGGACAGTAAATCAATTAGGAATGGACGGACAAGAGATCAAAAATAGAGCAGTACGCCTTAAATATTGTTGGCCAACTGAAGTTGGTGCTATTGACTTGAGTTATGAATCCGCAGACACTCTTACTGAGTATTCTATTACACTTGCCTTCGATTATATGGAATTGGTCGAGAGTACTGGTAATACAGACGCTAACATAGGAGCAGACTTCAGAAATGACAACGAGCCTGGCGAACTGCGAGTCGCGGGCAATGCCGCTTCGCCATAGTAATTTTTAACATTTGATATAATATAACCCTCTGGTAAATTTTTATACATATAGTAATGGATTTATTTAGAGGGTTATATTATGCCAAACGTTTTCGGATTTAATATTGGTAAAAAACAAAAGGTATCACCAAAGGATTCTAAGAAAACTGAATCATTTGTGTATCCTGATAGTTATGATGGAACATACACGCTAGAAACTGGTGGGGTTTTTGGAACGTTGGTGGACTTTGGTGGTGCAATTAAAAATGAAAATAATTTAATAGGTCAATATAGAAATGCATCGCTATTCCCAGAAGTGGATCAAGCAATAGAAGATATTGTGAACGAATCTATTGTTATGAACAATGACAGAAAACCAATTAAGTTGGATTTATCTAGTGTTGATGTTTCTTCTGCAATCAAGAATAAAATATACTCTGAATATGATGGCATTCTACGACTATTAGAATTTCACAACAAAGGCTATGATATTTTCAGAAGGTGGTATGTAGACAGTAAATTATACTATCATGTTATAATCGATAATGATAGCCCCCAAAAAGGCATACAAGAACTTCGTGCAATTGATCCAATTAAAATAAAGAAAATACGAAAAGTAAACAAAGAACAGCGGCGCATAGGGAATAGCACTGTTCCTTTTGTAAAAAGCGTTGATGAATTTTTCTTATATACCAACACAGACAAAAACGCAACAATTCAAACACCAACACAGGGTATAAAAATAGCAACAGATTCTGTTTGCTATGTTCATTCTGGTATGGTTGATTATCGAACAAGTAGGATAATTGGGTATTTACAGAAAGCGATTCGCCCACTAAACATGCTTCGTCAGATTGAAGATGCAGTGGTAATTTATCGCATATCCCGTGCGCCAGAACGAAGAATTTTCTATGTTGATGTTGGTAATCTCCCAAAGAATAAAGCGGAACAATATCTTCGTGATATTATGAACCGATATAGAAACAAACTTACTTACGATTCATCAACAGGTGAAGTAAAGGATGATAGAAACCATTTACACATGCTAGAAGATTTCTGGATGCCCCGCAGGGAAGGTGGTAGAGGAACAGAAATTACTACTCTTGATGGTGGACAAAATCTCGGTGAAATGGATGATGTCACCTACCTTCTCAAGAAGTTATACCGTTCGCTGAACGTACCAATTTCTCGAATGGAATCAGAGAGTGGTTTTAATATGGGTAGGTCTGCTGAGATTACTAGAGATGAAGTAAAATTCTTTAAGTTTGTGGAAAAAATACGAATGCGATTCAGCGATGTATTTTTACAACTTATAAAAATTCAATTGATTCTTAAGGGAGTTATGTCGGAAGATGATTGGAAGCGAATTGAACCGAGTATACGATTCAAATTTAATCATGATTCTTATTTCACTGAACTAAAAGAAACAGAAATAATCAAAGAACGTCTAGATATTTTAAGTCAATTAGACGAGTATGTTGGTAAATATTATTCTACGGCGTGGATTAGAAAAAATATACTTCGACAGAGCGAAGAAGAAATTTTAATAATTGATAATCAAATCAAAAAAGAAGCATACGTTGACTCAGAAGAACAAGAAGAACAAGAAGATTCAGAAGGAGAAGAAAAATGAGGAACGAAAATATTGATGACATGTTAGCATCTGTTATAAACAATGATAAAGACGAGTTTTCGTCCACATTTTCGGATGAAATTAGAAGCAGAATTGCATCAAAAATGGTTGATATGAACGTAGAGATATCAAAAGATTTATTATCAAACGATGATACCGATGTCGATGATAACATTGATGAGTCTCGAAAAAATTCTGTTGTCTATAATTTTAAAAACACAACAGATGCAAAACGTTTCATTAAAGCGGCATTAAATGCAGGTGTGAATAAAAGAAATATTAAATCATCCAACACAAACGTTTCAATTTCTTCTGTAGAGGTTGATATAAAACAAGTATTGCACTATTTGGCAAAAGATATGAAAGCCGTTGAAAGTTAAAGGGGACACACATGGATATAATTTCATTATTACAAGAAGCAATGGAAAGTAACACAGAATCTCTATTTGAAGCCAAAGATGGTGTACTTATACATATTACACCCGATGATGCACAATCTTTGGCAGTAATTCATGATGCGTTAAATTTGAATAATCAAAGAGTAATGCGGAGTCTGATGGAGGAATCAGGAAAGAATTTCTTCAATGTGCTTACATTTTGTTACAAACATACTACAGAAGAGGAACACTGAGTCATGCATACCGAAGATATAATACAACATATAATAGATGGCAACATCGTAGACGCAAAATTAATGACTGAAAAAATAATTTACAGTAAACTACAGGATATGATTGATATTAATACTAAAGAAATAGTTTCTCGTGTATATAATGACGAAGACGAAGAATTAGATGAAGGTAAGTTAAAAGATCTTATAACGAAGGCTGCAATTGCTGTTACGGATCCGGATTTGCCCGGTAAGTTGGCTACTAAAATCACCGATTGGCCAGTGGATGCAGCATTGAAGCAAAAAGATCAGGAGCGTAAAAAAAAGTTAGCATCGCCCAAGTACAAGAGAGAGCGGCAGAAAGAACTGGAAGATGCGAGAGAGCGAAGAACAGGTAAGCGCACATGAAACTAATAACAGAAATGACCGAAAATGTTCACTACCTTATAGAAGAGGATTCTGAAGGTAAGAAGAATCACTTCATTCATGGTGTGTTTATGCAAGCAGAGCAGAAGAACCGAAATGGTCGAGTCTATCCTCTTGGAATTCTAGAAAATGAAGTCGGTAGATATAATACAAATTTTGTTGCAAAGAATCGTGCAATGGGTGAGTTGAATCATCCGCAAGGACCAACCGTGAATCTTGATCGTGTGTCTCATATGATCAAAGACCTCAAAGTTGAGGGTAATGATATCATCGGTAAGGCTAAACTTCTTGATACACCTATGGGCAATATTGCTAAGAATCTCGTCACAGAGGGCGCACAATTGGGTGTGTCATCCCGTGGTATGGGCTCATTAGAAGAAAAAGATGGCACAAATTACGTCAAAGATGACTTTATGTTATCTGCGGTAGACATTGTTGCTGATCCATCTGCACCAGGTGCTTTTGTAAATGGTATCATGGAAGGTAAGGAGTGGATATGGGATAATGGTGTGATTAAAGAACAAGTGATAGATGGGTATTATAATATGATCAAAAAAGCGTCTATTAAAGAATTGGAAGAAAAGGCATTATATTCATGGAGGAATTTTCTTTCAAAACTTTAAAATGTATAAATAAAAGAAGATGGCGGAGATAAGTATGTCTACAAGAACATCAAATATAATGAATGAGTCTCTTTCCGACGCTATTCGGAAACTTATTCAGAGTGAGACAGGACAATCACTTATCGATGCTGCGAGAAAATCAGCAATTAATGCTTTACACAAAGAAGCAGAAACCGCAGGAGAGGATACTGTATCTGGTATTGCAAATAAAACCAAGGGGGCCGTGAGGGGTATTTTCAACAAAGGTAAGAAAAAAGGCTAAACCATTCCAAAAGGAGTTTAATTGATGTCAATTTACGACAGAGAACATTTAATTGAGGCAGGGGCAGAAACTCCTACTTTAGACACCCGATCTGAAGAAGATCCTAAGTTATATCAAGATGCAGAAGGTGGACATGCTAAGATTGATACGGACAAAGGCACTGAGGGTAAAGACAAGAAAAATAGGTCTTCCATTGCTGGTAAGGCACCAATTACTGGTATAGAATCACCAGTTCCAAGTGGCACATCACAAGAGAGATTAGAACAACATTTAACAGCATTGTTTGATGGTGAAGAACTTTCTGAAAGTTTTCAAAATAAGGCTGCAACCATATTTGAAGCAGCAATCAACGAACGAGTTGTTGATATTGAAGAAAACCTTATGGAGCAATATCAAAACATTCTAACTGAAAGTGTTGAAGATATTGCAGAAGAACTTTCTGAAAAATTAGATGATTATCTTGGCTATGTTGTAGAACAATGGATGGAAGATAATGAGTTAGTGGTTGAAAATGGTATTCGAACAGATGTTGCTGAAAACTTCATCTCCGGGTTGAAGATTCTCTTTGAAAATTGTTATATTGATGTTCCAGAGGAACGATATAACATAGTAGAAGAACTTGCTAATGATAACGATAGAATGACCAACGACCTTAATGAGGCACTTCAGTCAAATGTTGATCTTCGTGCGGGACTATTAAAACAACGATGTGATAAAATTTTAAATGAAGAGACGTATGGTCTAACAGATATAGAAGCCGAACGTCTTCAATCATTAGCAGAGGGTATTGAGTATGATGACGAAGATAGTTTCCGTAATAAAATTTTAACCCTACGAGAAAGTTACTTCAAAAATGATCCTCTTTTCGTTGATGAAAATAATATTCCCTCATCCCAACCTGAAATGTTAGTTGAAGACGATAATGTACCTATGAATAAATATATGAACACAATTTCACGACACAGTAATTACAATAAGACACAGTGAAAGTCTAATTTTTATATATAAAACGACCTAATAATTTACGAGTCAAAAAGGAGAATCTATAATGGATTTTAACGACCAAACATCATATGATATGCTACAGGAAAAATGGGCTCCTGTGCTTCACCACCCAGACCTTCCTGAAATTCAGGATAATTATAAGCAAAAAGTAACTGCTTGTCTTTTAGAGAATCAGGAACGTGCATTGCGTGAGCAAAGTCTCACTGAAATTACCAACCAAATGGGTGCAGGCGGTTTCAGTGTGTCTGGTGCTGCTGCTGATAATCAAAGCAATAATCTTGCTGGTTATGATCCAGTACTCATCTCACTCGTGCGTCGTTCAATGCCAAACTTAATGGCGTACGACCTTGCTGGTGTTCAGCCAATGAGCGCACCCACAGGACTCATCTTCGCCATGCGGGCTAAGTATGATAATCAGACTGGTGCCGAGGCTCTTTATCAGGAAGCATTCTCTCAATTCTCTGGTGCGGGCGCAACAGCAACAGGTGCTGCATTTAGTTCCACCGGGGGCATCGACCCAACTAGCGGTTCTTTATCACTTGATGGTTTCCGTGCAATGCTCACTGCAACTGCTGAAGGTTTATCTGACAGTGGTGATATATTCAAGGAAATGGCATTCAGCATCGAACGAGTTGCTGTGGAAGCAAAGACTCGCGCCCTCAAGGCAGAGTACACCACCGAACTTGCTCAGGACTTGAAAGCAGTCCATGGTTTGGATGCAGAAACTGAACTCGCTAACATTCTCAGTACCGAAATTCTCACAGAAATTAACCGTGAAATGATTCGTAGCATCTACACCAGTGCAAAGAATGGCGCACAGCATGCCGACCTTAGCAGTGCTGGTACATACGACCTCAATGTTGACTCTGATGGTCGTTGGTCCGCAGAACGCTTCCGTGGACTCATGTTCCAGTTAGAGCGAGAAGCAAATGTGATTGCCAAGCAGACTCGTCGTGGTAAGGGTAACTTCGTTATCTGCTCCTCTGACGTTGCTTCCGCACTCGCAATGGGTGGTTGGTTGCAACTCTCCCCCGCACTCAACAACAGCCTTGATGTCGATGATACTGGGAACACATTCGTCGGTACACTAAATGGTAAGATGAAAGTTTACATTGATCCATATAGTGCGACGACTAACGATGCAAGCACAAATGACTTTAATTTTGCATGTGTCGGATATCGCGGAAGCAATCCATATGATGCTGGACTCTTCTACTGCCCATACGTTCCGCTCCAGATGGTGCGTGCGGTTGGTGAGAACACCTTCCAGCCCAAGATTGGCTTCAAGACTCGTTACGGAATGGTTGCAAACCCATTCGCCCACGATGATGGCACTACCGTGAGCGTCGGTTCTGGTAAGAACGTCTACTACAGACTGATGACTGTTAGCAACCTTCATGGTAACACTGCTTGATTAGATTAATGAACTCGTAAAGAATCAAGGGAGTCCTTCGGGACTCCCTTTTCTTTTACCTACATATTATAGTAGTAGGAGATTATATAATGTCACATGGCTACACAGGTGCAGGACATGGTTATACTGGCCCCGGTATACCTGATATTACACGGGTAACAGATCCTCGTCAACCAGAAAATAATAATTATTTAGCAACAAATTTCTTTCAATTGGAAATTACTAGACTTCCTTTGGTAACATACTTTTGTCAGAGTGTTAATTTACCCTCGCTGAACTTGACACCTGTTGACCAACCAGTACCCTTTGGTACATTCCCTAAGCGAATTGGTGGTAGGTATAATTTTGAAGATATGGTTGTTACTTTCCTTGTGGATGAAAAAATGAAAAATTGGATAGAGGTTTTTCGATGGATGGAATCTATTGGTAATATGGAAGACTACACCAAAGCAATTGCTGCAACTGAAACTATGGATTTCTTTTCTAATATAACAATTAGAGTAATGAATAGTGCGTACAAAGAACAATATAATATTCGTTTTAATAATGCATTTCCTATAGCATTAACTGGTATTGATTTTAGTTCCATTTCCACAGACAATGAACCGGTTGTTGCAAGTGCAACATTTACTTACGATTCTTATAATATCACTGCTCTGTAAAAACTTGACAATCGTACACTTTGCGGGTATAATGAATAGACTATGACATTAGATGAAATCCGAAATATGACAAAAAACGATTTGACGATGGACGAGACAGAACTTGAGATTGAATCGATGAAGACTCCTCAACTTCACAACAAATACCTAATCATTTTCACAGACGAAAAGTTGATTCTTGGGAAGATGGAATCGGATTTATACCGTCTAAAAAAATATAAATGGTTGTATTATACAGGCAAGATGAGTCAAGATGAGTTGAATGATAGAGATTGGGATCCATTTAGTTTGAATATCCTCAAAACCGACATTGATCGGTTTATGCAATCAGATGATGATATCATCCACACAACCAACAAAATACTACTTCAACGGGAGAAGGTGAACTATCTTGAAAGTGTCATCAAGATAATAAACAATAGGCAATGGTCTATTAGAGCAGCAATAGATTGGCTCAAGTTCACAAATGGTGCATGAGTGATTTAGAAATAAACCAAATAGATTCCGTAGACATCAAAATTCAATGTGATCGTGGGGTTGCAAAAGAACTGAGTGATTATTTTACTTTCTCTGTTCCAAACTACCAATATACCCCTGCATATAAAAACAAATTATGGGATGGTCAGATACGTCTATATAACATGCACACCCAGAAGATGTATGCAGGACTACTTGATTACGTTCTGAAATTTGCAAATGAACGCAATTATAAAGTAAAGAATAATGTTGTGGTGAGTGCTGCCAACATATCAGAAAAAGACATACAGAAATATGTCACAGAAATAATCAAACCGATGTCTGGTGGGAACACCATCAAGCCGCATCCTCATCAAATAACAGCAATCGCACACGCCGTCAACAACGAAAGATGTCTGCTCCTTTCACCGACTGGAAGTGGCAAATCATTGATAATTTACACACTTATTCGCTACTATGAATCAATTATTCCTGATGATAAGAAGATACTAATCGTTGTTCCTACTACTGGATTGGTTTCGCAGATGTATAATGATTTCGTAGATTATTCACCAAAGAACAAATGGAATGTTGAAGGAAACTGCCATACCATATTTGCTGGACAAGACAAAGAAACACCAAAGAAGGTTGTCATCTCCACATGGCAAAGTCTACATAAAATGCCCGAGAAATACTTCAACCAGTTTGGTGCAGTATTTGGTGATGAGTGTCACCTCTTCAAAGCAAAATCACTCACAAGTATCATGAGTAAACTAAAGGATTGCCCTTACCGTGTGGGGACCACAGGAACGCTAGACGACTCCCAAACCCACAAATTAGTCATCGAGGGACTCTTCGGTCGGGTATTTAACGTTACGTCCACAAAGACCCTCATAGAGAAGAATCTACTGTCCAAACTGGACATTGAGTGTATAAATCTACAATATAACATCAACGAGATACAGGAAGTGAAACGGGTATCATATCAGGATGAAATGAAGTGGTTAGTCGGTAACAATAAAAGAAACGATTTCATCTCCAATCTCTGCTGTAATATAAACGGTAATACTCTGCTTCTATTCAACTATGTTGAACTCCATGGAATTCCTCTATATGAAAGTATCAAGAAACTATGCCCCGACAAGAAAGTGTTCTTGATTCATGGAGGAACAGAAACCGAACTACGGGAAGAAATACGTCACATTATAGACAAAGAAGAGAACGCTATTCTTGTTGCGTCGTATGGTACTTGTTCTACTGGAATAAACATCAAGAATATTCATAACGTTGTTTTCTCTTCCCCGTCTAAATCTGTAGTTCGTGTACTGCAATCAATAGGACGAGGTTTGAGGATATCAGACACAAAGGACTCAGTAAAATTGTACGACATCAGCGATAATCTACAATACAAGAAGTATATAAATCACACTATGAAACATCTTGGCGAACGAATTAAGATATATAATAGAGAGAACTTCTCTTATAATATCGTTAAGATTCGGCTATGAAGGAGGACGCAATGGAAAAAACACAATATCGGATACTAAAATTAAGAAGCGGCGAAGAGATCATTGCAAAGATAAACGGACAGACAAAAAATAAAATGATAATTGAAAGGCCGATGATGTTCCTACACAGATATATAATAGATTCATATGGAAAAGAAAGAGAACTTACAAGTCTGAAAAGTTGGATGTCGCATACCAATGAAATAGAAACAAAAATTCCAAAAGACTACATTGCCACATTCCTTGTTCCCGATAATGATGTTGTTAACTTATACGATAAAGAAAAAGAAAGAGAAGACGTAGATAATAAGCCCCCGAAGCAAATCATAGACTTCACCAAACCGACATCTTCGGAAGAAGCATCTTCGGAAGAAGATATGAATAATTTATTCAATCTGGTTCAAGAAGCAGTACTAAGAGAATATCCAGAATTAGAAGATGATTTAGAAGACATAGAAAATGGAATGGTTCCAACAGAAAACCCAGAAAAAGAATCGTCTAAAGATGAAGAACAAAATATAAAAAACTTCATTACAATGACAATGTTTATGCCACCCGAAGCATTAATGTCATTAGTAGACACCGGACTACTTAATATGGATGATATTCAAAGACTAATTAACGCGTTATCTAATGATGATAAAAATATGATCGAATATACAGGCGATAATGAAGAACGGCAAACCGAAAAAGACTTCGGTAATGATTGGAAGGATTGGTCCCCGGACCTTAAAGACTACTTTAAGTAATTCTAATATACCTTTGCTATCGCTAACACAGAGAGTGTAGGCGAGGAAATTAAATTGTCAATGCAAAATTAGAATAATGTGTTGTTTTTTTTCCGAATGACGTTATGATATGTGAAATGATATTAAGGATGATACGATAAATGACAAAGAAGAAACGGGATAACACCAATGATTATGTCAACAATAAAGATTTCTTTGTCGCTATGGTTGCATGGAAAGATTTGGTAATTGAGGCAGAGAATAGCGGTGAGTCTCGACCGCCAGTTACCGATTATATTGGTGAGTGTTTTTTGAAGATAGCAGAGCATTTGTCATATAAACCAAATTTCATTAACTACCCATACAGAGAAGAGATGGTAGGAGATGGTATTGAAAATTGCTTGATGTATGCACACAACTTCAATCCAGAGAAATCAAAGAATCCATTTTCATATTTCACACAGATCATTTACTATGCGTTTCTTCGTCGTATTGAAAAAGAGAAGAAGCAGTCGTACATCAAGTATAAGATATTAGAGAATGCAAATGATGGAATTATACGGAATTGGTTCAAAGAAAATTATTTTGATGTCTCTAAGGTAGATAATGCAGAAGATAAGAAGCAAGCAATGTTTGAGCATTTTCGTTTAAA
>Ga0098061_1000327_pt1 | contig 22114 bp, 31 predicted proteins | sample 22_taG_FD_92579 | JGI IMG/M metagenome (GOLD analysis project Ga0098061, IMG submission 92579) | Marine viral communities from the Subarctic Pacific Ocean - 22_ETSP_OMZ_AT15343 metaG | ecosystem: Environmental > Aquatic > Marine > Oceanic | place: Subarctic Pacific Ocean | collected 2015-01-20
AGATGCTGTACGAGATGTTTATACGCACGCTTGAACAGTTTTCAAGATAAGAATACACCATGAAACTGAAGGATTACATTACTGAACTCCAAGAATACGAAAAAGAGTATGGTGGAGATATTGAGGTGTTAGCACCTGTCGGAAAGCCCTTATCCGAAAGCGGCGGAGATGCACCTGCAGGACGGTATGGAGACCCTGACCTGGATATTCTTTCGCCAGACACAAGAGTAGAGACAATCCAACTACAGCGGGGGTGTCGCTGTGGGTCCTGTCAGGAATACAAAGAATTCCGGCAGCGACCCGTACTTATAACTACCGTGTTTGAATGGTAAAATCAAACTTTGGCTTTATAATATTCGTTGAAGTCGGACTTGAGATTATATCATGGATTGCAGACAAAGTAACTGGTGTTCCAGGACACGACTTTAGAAGAGACTTTAAATGCGGAAAACCAAATAAAGAAAGTGAAATAAAATGAAATCAATAGAGGAAGAAAAAGAGAAAACACAAAACGAAGACCCTTCTATTCCACAATTGGTGTGGGCCGATCCACTAAATAGATTTGAAGAGGAGGATTTCTACAACATATTGGATGCGGAGCCTACTCTAAAATGCCTGTCCAAGAAGCTTGAGCACTGGGAGAGGAAGTATCCAGAGCCCAAGTGGACCAATCTTACAATAAAGAGAATGGCTTACCACCAATACGTGTTGTATGGCCAACGAAGAGAGACGAAAGCGGAGGTTGATTATAGGATAGCCATGGCCGAAGAAGAGCGTCTGCACATGTTGCAATCCGAGCAGTATGCGGCAGCATATAAAAAAGAGATGGAAGAAGAAGAGAGAAAAACGTGGCTACGCCTAAGCAAGAAAGCCAAGGAAAAAGGATGGATATCATGAAACTGACAACAAAAGACCTTTCCCTCTTAAATAAGTCTTTCGTTTACATTGCTGCCTTTTTGCTCACGGTCATCATGTTAGAGACCCCAGCAGTGCGGTTGAAGAACTACTTTTTTCCCCCTCTGCCGGTTGATGACCAGATTGATTATCCCAGTAGCCGCGAAGGGGCCAGTAAAGGAACCGCAACGATAATTTCTATGACGTGCAACGGAAAAAAATCTGTGGTCACGTATAACTGCGCGGTGACACGCCTCGTTATCGGGGTGGAAGACCCGGAGGAGAGTTATGAGTAAAGAAAGCCAAGGAAAGAGGATGGACGATCCTAGAAGGAAACAAAAATGCCTAAAAAACTAATTCCTGCTACATACAAAAGCGAATTCAGCCATTTATATTTCGCAAAAACACCTAGCGAGATTATAGAAAAAATGAAAAAACTAGAAGAGGAGCAAAGATGGCCAGGCGAATGGCGTAATTTGCGTTTTGTGTTCGATTGGTCCCATAGAGAATATCACCTTAAAGGCGAACGTCTAGAAACAGACAAGGAGTATCAAACACGCCTTAAAGCAGAAGCAAAAACACGTGAGACTAATAAGATAAAAAGAGAGAAAAAAGAGGCACGAGAAAGAAAGCAGTATGAGAAGCTACACAAGATATATGGAGAAACAACAGATGGATGACAATGAAAAGGATGACAATGAAAAATGGAAATACGTTGTAGTCGACAATGACCCAGTCATGGAGCTGACTCCAATCGTAGATTTGCCCAAACCTACCGGTGGTTACCGAATGGGCGAGACAGCTTGTAGCGTCACATTTCGCTTCTACCCTAAGCCGAGTTGGATAAACCGCTTTTTTGTTAAATGGTGTCTCGGTTGGGTGTGGGAGGACGATCCCACCAACGACGACGGCCCCGTAAAAAGGCGCTTTGAAGAAGAAGAAGAAACACAGCCTCGCGTATAGAGACCTAAAAATGGAAAAAAATAATTGCGCCCAAACAGAAAATTCAAATTTCAGAAAAAGTAGCCAATTAAATATATAAAATTAGCACACATTGTAGATAACTGTGCGTGTATAGCTCTATATCCTGCAGAATAGCATTGCCAAGTATTTTTGTGTAATCTGTTATTAGTAGGTATAGCGTTTTGAAGTACATATATGATATAGCAGTACGTTTATTTATAGTCATTTCAATAGTAATTCCTTTTATAGCCTGTCAGGATAATGACGGATTGGTAAAGGTATGTCCTCAACCAGTACCTTGTGGCATTTCCCAAGCAGGCGATATCATAGTCTCAGATGAGTACAAAACATTTGCCCAATATCAGGTTGGAGAATGCAAACTTGGAACTTTACGCTGTGATGATGAAGGAAATGAATACTGTGCCAACTTCATAGCTCCCGCAGAGGAGGTTTGCGATCTAAAAGATAATGATTGCGATGGAGACACCGATGAAGGTTTCGACAGAGACTACGACGGAGTCGCCTTCTGTGCGGGAGACTGTGACGATAACAACAGTCTAACCTATCCAGGAGCCAGAGAGCGCTGTAACAATAGAGATGACAACTGTGATGGACTTGTAGACGAAGCGCTGTCTAAGGCCTGCTGGAGCGGCCCTCCCCCCACTGTACTAGATCAACCCCCCTCGATCTGTCAAAGTGGAACATCAAGTTGTACAAGAGGACAGTGGAACCCCTGCCAAGGGGAAGTACTACCAACAGTAGAAGTATGCGATAGCTTAGATAATGACTGTAATGGTCTAGTAGATGAGCGGCAATACAACGTATGTGGAGCTACTGATGTAGGACAATGCGAATTAGGCGACAGAGTCTGCCTAAGTAATGAACAAATATGTGTCGAAGCCATCTATCCTTCAGGTGAAATATGTGATGCTGCTGATAACGATTGCGACGGAGTTGTCGACGAAGGAATATATCAGCCCTGCTCTACTCTATGTGGTTCTGGTATTGAAATCTGTAACATGGGACAGTGGATAGATTGCACAGCTCCTGAACCCGAAATTGAATTATGTGACGGCGTCGATAATGATTGCGACGGAGACGTTGATGAAGACTGTGCCTGTATTGACGGACAAGTAGCAACATGTAGAAATGGCATCATAGATCGAGCAACAGGCACTGTAATTAACTGTGGGCTGGGCATCACTATGTGTGACAGCCAAGGCAACTGGGGCCCTTGTTATTTCTTCAGCACTGAACCAGAAATCTGCAACAACTGGGATGATGACTGCGACAATCAGATCGATGGAATGACTCAGCCATGCGGTAATCCAAACACTGCAGGCATTGGAGTATGTCGCTTAGGAGAACAACTCTGCACAGCAGGACAGTGGAGTACCTGTCAAGGAGATGTCGTTCCTCAATCTGAAATCTGTGATCAATTAGACAACGATTGTGATGGTCTCATAGACGAAGACCTTAACCCACACGCTAAAGTTGATATGGTATTTGCAATTGATATATCAGGATCAATGTGCTCAAGCATTAACGCACTCATCCAAGGCATCGGAACCTATATTACTGAATTTGCTGGAACAGATCATCGTTTCAGCATTGTAACCTTTCCAGGTTATCCTGTCCCCGGCAGCACTGTTCAAGTACCCGGCACAGTCAGAACTTCACCAACTTTATTATCTGCAACGGCCTTTCAAAATATGCTAGGACAAATCACTTGCAACGGAGGAGGCTGGGAGCCAAGCTATGATATAGCATATATGCTATCAAGCTCAGCAGATCCACTTAATATTGGATGGCGCTCTGATGCATACCCCTACATAATTATAATAAGTGATGAGAACGCACAAACATGGCGCAATCTTACACAAACACAAATTGCACCTCAAATGAGTAATTGTACTATTGGTAGCTGTGTATTAGGTGATGCAATCGAAGTTTATATTATTGGTCCCAGCTATGCTGCCAGCCAATGGAACCTAATCACATACAGTGATCCAGCTAGATTCATTAACATCTCACCTATAGATGCTAACAGATACACTCAATTCTTCAGAGATATCTTTCAAAATATTTGTATCTAAACAACTTGCAATCCATCCCTTATGAACTTCAAAATACAAAAGCTAACTTAAAAAGATAGAGCATTAAACATTTAAGAAGTAGCACATCTGTAATATGCATAGCCTAAACAACGATATATACTGGCTAACAGATAAGCTTAGACGAATGGAGTTGTTCGGATTGGAAAATACAGAACGATTCAGAAAATTAAAAGAAGAGCTAATAGCTCTATCTAAGCTACGATCTCAAATAAAAAAGAAAATTAATGAAAACATGTAAGCCAGCTACTCAAAATCCTTCTGCTCAAGAAGAGTGTAACTAAAAGTATCTCCAAAAAATTGAGATGACAGCTTACACAAACTCATAAAGTTTCTAAAAGCTACATCTCGAGCAAACACTTGACAACCTGCTGACCAGGAGTTAACTTTTTTCTCAGACCTGTCAGTATTAAGCTTTAAATCATATGGATACATCGAAGAGGCATGAATATTTATACCAAAGTAACCATACTCAATAGTATCTCTATTAAAATCTAGAGTATTATCTTTATTTTTATCTCTATAAACACCTACTTCGTCACCCGACTGTACAAGAGCTTCATACTTTGTAGACCCATGTAATCCAAACTTATAGGTGCTACGATATTGATCGGGAACAAGGATAGCTGTTCCTCTACCACCATATCTTTCAGATGCATTCTTCAGATAAGTCCAGCCAGGATCTGTTGTAATAATATAAGTTCTTACTTCCCAAGCATTGTTAAAACCTCGATATGCTATAGCTAACATATCATCAAACTGATTAGCACGACGAGAAGCATTGCGAATACCTACAATATTAAGATTATATTTTCTATTCTGATCAAAAAAAGCATAGTCCTTTTTCTTGAAAACCTTCTTTAATGATGCTACAAAAAGACTAGCATCTAAACCCATACGTAACATAATGACACCTCTAAGGAGAACCCTATGTCCCCTCTACTACGATAAAATCAAAGACCATCCCGAGCTTAAAACTCCTCCACCTGGAGGTCACCGCCACTTTGCAATGGCAGTAATGAGAAAATCAAAATACCTTGGTTGGAATAATAAGAAAACTCGACCCCAATTAGCAAGAATAATTGACGGGTTTACTATAGCTTGGCACCATGCAGAGACCCACGTACTATTTAAGATGCTTCCTCAACATAGAAAATATGCCAAAATATATGTATGTAGAGTAAGAAAAGATGGTAAATTTATAATGAGCAAGCCATGCAATAATTGCATTGCTACCCTCCTGGCGGAGGGTGTGTCCGTGGCAAATATATGGTACACCAATAACAATGGAGAATGGATATGTTTGAAGACCAATCAATTAGACAGCTGAAAATAATCGTACACCAGCTAACTCAAAGAGTAGAAATGCTTGAGAAAAAGCTAATAAAGCTTTTACCCTCTCTAACACCTACACCTAAAACAAGAAAGACTAAGCAAAACTCACAAAGAAAAATAAAACAAGAAGGAGAACCCGCAGAAACTAAAGATGATAATCTCAGAACACCTGATTAACCTTCTTGCTGTAATAGGTTTACTCTACTCAGTACATGTAATTTCTATATTGATAAAAAGTATATCTTTTTATCTTAAACACAAAAAACTTCCTAAAAATTTGCTTGAAGAAAAGCTCGAGCTACTTCAAGCTGAAAACTTAAGATTGTCAGAACGAGCACAAAGGTCTGAAAGAGAAGCAGAAGAAATGACAAAAGCAATCATAACCAAATTGAGGTAACAAAAATAATGACACTTTACCACGTGTTTGCAGAAACACAAAACCCCTACACCAATAAAAATCCCGAGCTAGTAAGACTTCTAGTAGCTACAGATGATTTTCAATCTATCAACAAAAACAAGCTCAATGAAGCTCTTGGACCAGATGCTCTGGTCGAATCTATTGGTATGCTTTTCACCAAAATCGTAGATATGCGTGAAGCAAACCAAGCTGAAATTGATAAATGGACCACTTACCATAAAGATAACTTTAACAACAGCTCGCCAGCATACGATGTAGACTTTGATGCTACTCTTTACGATACAGTTATGGACCACAAACCTACTGCCCAATTTGGAAGCAAGTACAAGAACTATCAAGCACACACCAGCCTACAAAAGAATCAATCTTCAGATACTAATGAAAAAACTGAGGATAAAAACCAAGATAGTTTTTCCGAAGATGGTAGCCTTGTGCCTGATTCTGTTGTGCATTGTACCAATTATAAGCCTTATACCAGCTCTAAGACTGCAACTGATAATGATCCTTCAGCTCTTCAGTCCCACCAAGAAACAAACAAAACTCTTGTTGAATCTGATGTACTTGAAAGCTTAGATAATAGTCTAATTGATACTCTTGCTAATATTTTTAAAGAATATTTAACTAATATGAGGGACAACTTTAAAAATGAAGATTTTGATAAACAAGTAGGATCTTATAAGAGGTATGTAAAAGACTCAGAAACTACTAAAAATAATGATGACAGAGATGAGGATATTCCTTTTTAGCCTTTAGCTAATCTCTAAGACTTGTTTCAATTTTATCCTGAGGGGTATGATAGAGTTAGATAACAACTTAACTCTGTCATATTCTATCAGGATAAAAAGATGCAAACTGCCGCACTACTTATTATATCTAGAGAGCAAGGTGTTCCGATACCAGGCAGTAACTTCTCCTTCAACTTAGCTAAATCACAATTTGGTGAGCTAGATCCCGTCGACGTAAAATTTAAAGACCAAATCATATCAGAAGTCTTTATAATCGCTCTCTCTCAAGAATCATATCTAAGCTATTGTCTTTTTCTAACAAATGAAGAGAGAGTCAATTCTGTAGTAAATGTTGGAGTAATCTGCTCACTACTTAAGGTGGAGAATACTGGAATTGACTACAAGATAACTTGTAAAATTCTAACAAGAGCTATTATTGATAAAAATAATACAGATCTAGAGACTCTAAAAACTCCAATAAAAATTATCAAAGATAAAGTTATTACAGGAGAAGATGAGATGATAACCGATCTTCATGCTTTAATCACATATCTTCCACTAAGCAACAAAATTATCTCTCAGGATTTGAAAGCTAAATTACTTAAAACAAGAGACATTAGAATAATTACAAACACACTAGCTGATAATCTTGGAATGTCTTATAGCGACAAGCTTAAGTATCTACTACAGGTAAATAACTTTGATAAATTTACTCTAGTTCTAAGATATCTCATTAAGATTCTTACAGAAAATCCTTATATAACAAAACCCCCATCAAGACAAAAGATACTGCCTCCCCTACCAGAAACATTAGATCTGTTTATGGAAGATTCATACGAAGATGATAAAGAGGAAGAGAAAACAGCACAGCTCTTAATAAAAATGCCTCCTCATGTTCAGAAGAAATGGGAAACAGAAGACAAAAGGCTTCAATCACTTCCCAAATCGTCCATGGAATACCAAGCTCTCGCAGAATATATTGAATGGCTAACATCAGTACCCTGGGGCTGCACATCATTTCAAACAATAAATCTCCATAGTCTAATCGAAACTCTCAATGAGACACACTATGGATTAAAAGAAATCAAAGAACATATCCTAGAGTACATGACAATCGAACAGATTTCTGGTACTTCTCAAGGTACTATTCTGTGCTTTGCTGGCCCACCTGGAACTGGTAAAACTAGTATTGCGAAACAGATAGCTAAGGCTACAAATAGGAAAATTGTTAAGATTGCTTTCGGTGGTATGACTGATGAAGCAGAGATTCGTGGTCATAGACGAACTTATGTCGCCGCCAAACCCGGAAGAATAGTTACTGGTCTAAGAGAAGCAGACACTATGGACCCACTGTTTCTCCTTGATGAAGTAGACAAGATAGGTGGTCACAAAGGAGATCCCGTATCAGCTCTACTTGAGTTACTAGATCCAGAGCAGAACTCAGAATTTATAGATAGATATCTAGAAGTAGGCATTGATATATCAAAAGCTATGTTTATATGTACAGCTAATTATCTTGAACAGGTACCTCCTCCGCTTAAAGACAGGTTAGAAATAATAAAGTTTAGAGACTATACTTATGATGAAAAAGTAGTAATAGCTAATAAATTCTTATTACCAAATGCTATAGAAGAGTATGGTTTAAATGATTTCGTAATATCTTTTGAGGAAGGTACCGTCGAAAGTCTATGTAGAAGCTGCGCCATTCGTGACATACAAAGAAAAATAAAAAAGCTGCTACGAAAAGCAGCAGTATCCATTCAGATACATAAAAAAGAGTCCTTCACTATCACAAAAAAACTAATTGAAGAAACATTTCAAAAAATGGGAGAAAAAAGATCACTCGGCTTCCATTCATGAGGTTTAAATGATCATCGAGATACCACAGAACAACAAAATTCTGCCTCACAAAGAAAACATACTTAAAATTCATAATAGCCACCCAGTGCTTAATCTCCTGAATGATTACAATCCAATAATAGCAGGTGGATATCCTATGGCTCTTCTATTTGCTCCTAGAAAGAAAGAAAATACAGATCAAATTGTACCAGGATACTATTCAGATTATGATATTTACTTTGAAACAAAAGATGCCTTCGAAAGTGCTCAAGCACACATAGAAGCAAACTATGATCCCTTTGATTTTCGTAAGTATGAAACCACTAATGCAAGCTCGTACACATTATACAATGAACCTGATCCTATTCTTGGGCCTGACAAATCAACACAGATCCAATTGATTAGAAAGCTTACAGCACCGCCTCAAGATGCACTCAAAACCTTTGATTTTATCAACTGTGCCGTTGGATATGCACCTAAAACAGGAAGCTTCTTTGTACATGAAAAGGCATTTGCATATCATTATAATAAAGAACTAGAGATCTTAAATCCATGGATGTTAGAAGGATTAGACGATACAGATGCTGAGCTTTTAGGTAAGGATAATATAGCATCACTTAGTAATATTATTATTCAAATAGCTCGATTCAAAAAGTATTGCATACGCTGGGAGTACACTTTAGGTACCAAAGCATTCCAAAAACTTCTATCTATTTATGAAAAACATCCACACCTAAAAATGGAGAAAGACATGACTCTTAGAGTAACAGGTGGACTCTATGACCAAGCTGAATACGTAGCTTTACAAAATCAAAATGTTTGGGAAGCAATCGCACCCATAATAAGATCACATGAACTATGGCGAGACTATAAAGATGAACATGGACATCTTAATGGAAAAAATGAGCTACACAATCAAGAAATACTAGTAGATTTAATGTAAGAACCCCTTATTACTTATTAAGTACCCAGATATTCTCAATGGGTACAACTAGTACTTGGCTTGTCTGTATGCCACCATAAGTACGCATAATTGCAACAGTTATTCCAATGAGCTTTCCTTCTTTATTAAAGACTCCGCCGCCACTAGAGCCAGGAGCAGCATAACCACTAATTCCCATTAGAAGCTCACCATCATCAGTCCACTGCCAAGCAATATTTCCAGAAGAAATCCAAGGTATCCTACCCCAAGGCACACCTGATACCCAGACAAAGTCTCCTATACTTACTCTAGAATTAGATATCTGAGCAGTAGCTGCTCCTTCAGGAAGCCTAGGCAACTTATAAACTGCCCAGTCAGACGATGGACGCATATCGGGACTAACTGTTACAACAAAGCTAGCATCTAGCTCTACGCAAGAGCTAGATAATATTGAACAAGCTCTAGGACTCTTTTCTAGAATTGCTAAAGAGACATGCCTTGCAGTTAGAACTACAAGACCAATTCTTTTATCTCTTAAAAGAACGCCAGAACCAATAACAATATCCTTACCTTCTGGCGTATAGATACGAATAGCTACCGTACTCTTTACTACTCTCTTCACCTCTTTAGAGGATACTGACTGTACAACTTTATTTGATACAGGAAGAGATAAAATGTCATAATTCATAGCAGGAAGAAGCATCTGATAACTATAAGAGAATTGAATTAACAAACCGCCTACTACTAAAATACCAAACAAAAGAGAAAATAAATAACGATACACTCCCATCACACAACCCCTATATCAAAGTACAAGTTATACACTACTATTTATAATAAGGTTTGCTGGAATGGAATGTCAATTTTAACAAGAGGAGAAATCAAATGAAGCTAATATGTTTAAATAAAGATAACTGTGGAACCGTAGTAAAGATCTTTACTGAAGAAGAACATGATAATACCTGTCCAGTATGCTTTGGTGTAGCAGCAGTATATACAGATACCTACAGTCCTCTCATTAATGAAACTTTTGATGAAAATATAGATCACAAGATAAATAACATTCTTGCCTCTGTTCATAACTTGATCTCTCAAAAATTAGGCAACCCAAAACAATCAGAATCAAATGAAGATAACAAAAATGAAAACTAGGAGTTATAATGCCTAAAACAAAAACCTCTAAACAACAAGATGTGGCACATGCTTTACCTACCCTTCTCTATCCAGGAACAGGAACACCAACTCTCCAAAATGAAGAAAATCAGCGCTGGCTAGAGAAAAGCTTTTCTGGTATAATCAGACTCTACAGTGGCAATTATAATTCCCTGGGCTTTCATAAACACCATAAATTTCATCAACAGCTAGAAGATAACGGTAAGACAAGAACAGAAAACGCTAAACATCTACTGACTTTGAAGTTGCAGCCAAACAAAAATATAATGTTACTTAAAGTTTGCGGACATGAAATAAGTACACAAAGTTGGGATACTCAATTTCGAAATGCTCTACATCGACAACAAACTGATCTTGAACAAACAATATTTGGAAGACGCTATGGAAGACGGAGCAGAACAACGGACACAGGAAATCCAATTCCAAACTGGTTCTCTAATAATGAGCAAGAAGTTGGACTAGATAACGCAGAAATTTTTACACCAATAAAGCTTAGCGCTACTAAGAAAATTACCAATAGCGAAGGAGAAGATTTAACAATATACTCCGAGTTTCCAGAACATGTTATTAATAATTTTGGAGGAGCAATAGATTTAACAGGGTTAGACTTCAATCTAACCCTAAATCTAAAAAGCGAAATTACAAACAGAGAAAGTGACTATGCACGAAACTCTAAATTCACACAGTTTAAAAATCCTAAAGTTAGCATAGATTCAATTAGTAGCTTCTCCTGCTTTGGAGACAAGCTTCCAGCAGAAAACTTTCTACAAGCTGTTGGGAATAATAAGCCAATCAAAGTGCTACATCTAGAAAACCTATACAGAGGTGGCGAAATGGGGCTCGTTGATCCAAAGATAACTTCTGTTCGCCCAGTCAAAGTTACTAAAGGGGGCTATGCTTTCCCCTATCTAACTAAAAGGGAAGTACTTTGTCAAAAAACTCTAACTCTAAAGAAAGAAATCTTCTTTTGCATAGGAATCTTCGATGATTTAAAAAAGATTATTAAGTATAAGAGATCAAGAGCATTTCTCCCAGAGCTTCTAATAGATTTATGTGAACATGAAGGATTAAAAATCTTCAACAGAGAAGAATATCTCAAAAAAGTTCAAGAAGAATATGGTAGCTATACAAAATACTGGAATGGAATTAGTAGTCTCTTTCAAAAGAAACTTCCACAAGCAGCCAAACCTATTGATAGTAAAAATAGTAGAGGAAAAGCAAATTTTGCCAAAGTAAAAGATAAAGACATAGGGTATCTTCTAAAGTGTGACCAGCTCAGCATAGATCCCGCAGCCATTACTTATAAAAAGATTTCTAAGACTCATATTAAAATGAAAGAAAAGATAGATGCTAAAAAGTCTGAGAATAGAAGACAAGAAAGAAATATTCGAATTCTAAATGATAAAATAGCTCGAATGCAGAGCGATCTAGCCGCAGCAACTAGTCAAGTTGAAAAAGTAAATACAGTAATTATCAAAGGCAAAGAAGATTACAATCGCTATGTAGAGTCCTCTATAGCTTTAGAAACAAAATATAAGAAAGCAAAGAAAATATATACTAAGTTCATAGACGACTATGACTTTAGCATTTCTAATCAATCTGAAAATTATCTCAAAAATCTAGAGAAAACTGGTATTATAATTGATGATATTGTTTTCATCAAAAATGGGCAGAGCGTATCTATTACAGATAACCCTAGTATTGCTTATAAAGCAAAAGTAAAGAATGATAATGAAGATATTCAGCTTCACAGCGTTCACTTTCATACTACTAAACCAGTAATTATTCGTGTAGATGCAGGAGCAAAAGGCGACAAATGTAAGAAAGTTGTTGGCGGTCCTTATATAGTAAGAGTTGAACAGACTGTGATTAATATTGGTTTAGCAGGTAGCGACAGCTGCTTTGGTAAAAAGAATACTGTCAACCGAATCAACGCTTGGATTCATCCCCATACTAGTGCTGCTTCATTAGGAAGTCTCCCAGTTAGTTGGGATCGTTTTAAACGATTTATAGAATCAAGCCAAGATGGATGTCTAGGTGAAGCTTCACCCCTACTATATAATGCGTTTAAAGAAAATGATCCTAAGACCGCTATATTTGCTGCTATGACATGGATTACTTCAGCAAACTCAGCAGATGCATGGGGTAGAAGCTGGAAGGAATTTCCAACTGTTAGTGAAGTTAATCTAGATGGACAGAATGGAACACCTGCTGTGGAGAAATCTGAAGAAGATATCATGGAGAACATGATCACTACTGAAGAGGGTATGGAAACCATAGCTGAAACGATAGCTACCAATATTGCAGAATTACCTGCACAGGCAGAGGAGCACCTCCCAACCAACCATGCAGATGAAGCTAACTTCCTCGACGAAGTCATAGAAGAGATAGTCGATGGGCTCGACTTGCCACCTCAGACAGCGGTGCAAGAACTCCGAGACCTCGGCACTGGCCCTGACCCAACAGACCTAACCACACTGCACGGTCCATACACAGCTCTACAAGTACAACGCCATAGAGACGCAGTAACACGAGCTATTAACGAGGGTATACAGCCTCCGGAACCTTTAGATCCAAATCGCATGCCTCTAAGACTTAGTGGATACACTCCATACTATCAACGATAACCTGACAACCAAACTAACGAGAAATGCGTGGCGTGCGGGCGTGCGCCCGCATTTCTTGTGGAATAATTTATGAAACCAAACGGACCCCTTAGAATCATTCACCAAAAACCTATCATCTCGATAAACCATTATGATTTATGTGCAATACAGCATATCGTAAAAGTAGCCCCCAAAGAGGCTCAATGGTTTCATCGTGTAAACAAAGTCGAAAACCCTGAGAATACTCGCTTACAAATATTCAATTTCTATGAAATGTATATCCCTGAACAGTACTGCTCAGGAGCAGAAGTAGAGAGTGATCCACAAATGATGGTCACCTTTTACAAAGAGCTTAAAGAAAAGCATGGAAATGAAAAAACTAATGACATCTTCAAGAACATGAGTGTTTGGTGCCATAGTCATCATACGATGGGTGTTAATCCTAGCGGACAAGACCGCAAGCAATTCGAAGAACAATGCGAGCAAGCTCTTAGCCAAGACATAACTACTCCACAAGCCATGATGATCTTCAACAAGAAAAACGAATACTACTGTAGAGTTTATGACCCAGAAACAGGTTTTGAATTTGAAAATGTAGACATCATAGTAAATGGTTACGACTTCAACTGGATTGACAAAGAAGCAAAGACCAAGTTCAAGAAACCAGTTAACAAAGTTGTAACAAATAGCACTAGATCCTACTCTCGAGGCGGAGTTATAGATTGGCAAGGAGAAATGTGGAACAGAACTCCTTGCGGAAAAGCTAAGATTCCAGAAGCAAGATCATATTCTCTTGGCGGAGTAAATGACTGGCATCAGCAAAAAAAAAAACAGCAAGAAAGAAAGCAGCAAAACACAGAAAAAGAAACAGAGCTACAGGCCGCTTCACAAGTTGAGCTAGAATTAGATGTTACATTAGATACATCTCTAATCAGCTGCTACCCAGATATTGAAGCAGAACTTAATTCAATTGACGAAACCAATAATACTAATATTATTCAGAGTGCTACTAAAGAAATAATTACTGCAGCAAACAATCTCCTAGAAGAGGACTTAGTTGTATTAAATACTCTAATTAATGGAAGTGAGGATGAGATCTGGGAACTAGAGAATTCTATACCTGATGGTACTGTAGCCAGTGGTGGCGATGTACTTCAGGCAGAAGTAGAGCTCTTCGAACTCATCTCAGATGGAGTAGTTTCGTTAGAAACTATAATAGGTGCCTTACAGATAAGTCTCGATCTCAAAGAGACAAAAACAGCAGAAGAAGTTGAAGTGGTACTAGATAAGTGGCTTCTTTACTATCAAAGCGACTTAGATGGTGGGCTCGATTTCGAGATACCAGCAAATTTCTAATCAAGGAGTACAAATATGGAAAGAGTTAACTTTCTAAGACACTCTGGCTTCTTTAGTTCTGAAGATGCTACCGAGCCTCTCAATATCATTGGTGTAGGTGCAACCGGAAGCTGGATTGGACTACTAGCAGCTAAAATGGGTATACTTAAATTTAGAGTGTGGGATCCAGATGTAGTAGAAGACCATAATCTACCCAATCAGATTTATGATTTAGAACACATTGGAAAATCCAAAGTGGATAGCTTCGAGGCAGTAGTAACACGTTTTAATCCTGCTATCGAAGTAGACAAACATGAATGCTATTTCACATCCAAACAAAAAGATCTACTACAAGGGCCTTTAGTTCTTACTGTAGATACCATGTCAGCAAGAAAAGAAATCTATGATGCTTTCTATCTTAACTGGCAGATACAAAAAATATTTGAAACTAGACTAGGTTTTGATTATGCAGAAGTAAATATAATCGATAATCAAGACATCGATCAACTTGAAGAATGGAAAAGCAACCTATTAGATGACAAAGATATTCCTGATGGACCCTGTAATTTAAGAACATGCACTACACTAGTAAGCTTAATTAGCAGCTTTACAGTTCACAACATCTGCAGTATGTTCTCTGCAGAAAGAAGAGGTGAAGAATGGAAGCCTGCAAAGAAAACAATTTTTAACCTGAAGCCAGACGAACTGGCTTCTTACACAATAAAACACCGATAAAAGGAAAGAAATAACTATGCGTTACGTAACACTAGTACAAGTTCCAGGCCCTGGCGCCTCATCTGTTGAAGTTTCTGACGAAACAACTGTAGCTCAGTTTGTTGCAAACAATAACCTGTCTGGGAAGACCATCATTGTTGATGGTGAGGGTATTGCTCCTGAAAATTATGGAAGCGTTACTCTTAATACTGCTACAGAAATTTTTGCCACTGCTGCAGTCAAGGGTAACTAGTTCCCTCGTTGCGGCGTGCGCCGCAATATTCTATGGACAGTAGTTTGGTTCATGATAAGTCAACCCACCCGTCGTCTCCTCACTAAACCTTAACTACTATCCTTGAGAGACCCAAGCTTCGGCTTGGGTCTCTCTTTTTTTTATAAATAAAAGGAGGTACAGAATGAAAATCCAAGTAATAGGTTTACCTGGATCCGGAAAAACTACCTATATAAAACAATACTTAGGAGCAAGACAACCAAACACTATTACATATTATGATACAGCAAGCTTCTTTGGTGAAAATTTTAAAGAAAAATTCAAGAAAAAAGTCAAGCGTTCAAAAGAGAACGTTATAGCAGAAAGTGCTTGTGGAGTTTATATTGGAGACTCGGAAGTGATAAAGTTGGACATACCGGCCAACATACGTCGTCGGCAATATAAGGAGCGAGAGGGAAAAGAACTAGATATTCAATATGAATCCCTCCTTGAAACTCAGATGATTCCTGCAAGATATACAGTAAAGAGTGGCAGAGCACTATTTGAAATTCTAGATAAGCTCCTAAGATAAACTTTAAAAAATCAGCTCTTAAAATAGGCAGCATATGAAGAAACTATTTAGTCCTAGCGAAATTTTCACCAGTAGTAAGATGATCGATCAAGTATATAGAAACAACACAATTCCCTTTAGTGGTAACTCAGACCTTAAGCGTATAAATTCTTATTTACTTCTTAAATCTGAAACAGAAAATCAAAAGACAGCTATTGTTCGAGTTAGTGGAAAAAATACTATTACAAAAGTTAGTAAAAAATCCTTTCCTTTATCTGGTATTTCTCCTAAGGATTCTAGACAATCCATATTCACAGATATGCTAACAAATAACCTACCAGTTGTAGCAGCTATCGGACCTGCAGGTACGGGAAAAACTACAATTGCTATAGCGCATGCAATAAGCCAACATCTCTCTGAAAAAAAGAAGGTTTATCTTAGTAAGCCTACCTCTCTTGTCGGAAACGAAGACAATGCCTTTGGTCCTGTACCCGGAGGGATAGAAGAGAAATATGCACCCTATATATCATCTTTTACTATCGTTCTAAAAAAGATTCTTGGAAACAAAAGTGAAGAGTATCTTAAGTTAATGATAAGTAAAAAAGATATTGAATATATACCAGTCGAATTCACAAGAGGATGTACATATGAAAATTGTACATTCATCTTAGATGAAGCACAAAACTTAACATGGCATGAACTAAAGAGTGTTGTCTCCAGAATGGGAGAGGGAGCTCAGCTAATCATACTGGGAGACCCACAACAAATTGATACAACTTTTAGGTTGCAAGATGGCGGGCTCTATACTATGCTAACTTCAAGATTCTTTTTAGAATCTCCAGTTACAGGCTGCATCTACTTAACTAAGCAATATCGAGGACCTATTGCCGAACTGGTTGCCAAGATAGACGAAGAACTTTCTAATAGACTCATACCAAAACAACACCATTCAGAAAACATGATTGGGAATACCAACCCCCACATAGCCTCAGGTTAACTATGACAAACTCCCCCACCCTTAGAGAAAACCTGTCAAAAGACAAACTGATCAATGAGATCCTCTTACTTTTAAGAGGTAAGCAAATAGATGACTGTGCAGAAGTGCTAGCAAATGTGTTTCTTGAATTAGGAGTAAGCAATACAAAAATAAAAGAAAAGATGAATATGAAAAATATAGCAAGAATTATTTTTGACGATTTAGATAAAAATGGCGAAACACTAGGAAATTCCCTTGCTAGGCAAGGACTCCTAATTTTAAGCTGGTTAAACAGAGAAACATAGGAAATATTATGAGTGATAAAATATACCCCGGCTCTTATACAATTTATAAGAGAAAGGGAGCTGCTCAATGGACAATTATGATGCCTCGTCGTGACGACAAGGGTAGGATATCTAAAAATGGAGCAGTACTACTAGAAGTAGCAGAAGGAATAGATGAGAGAAAATATAACTGGGAAGAAAAAATTAGCTTTGCCTTTGGCATGTCAGATCTTTGTACATTATTTGAGAACCCAGATAATCCCCAGAAACTCATACATGCTTCTCCTGCATCAACTCTAACTAAAACATTGGAGTTTATGCCCGGAGAAGGTAAGTATGAAGGCACATTTATGCTAAAACTAGGTGAGAAAGACTCAGCAAGTGATAATTATAAAGGATATATGGTTCCAATAAGTAGTGGTGAATACACAGTACTCTTAAGACTATTAATGTCTGCTGCACCGCTAATGATTGGGTGGCAATAGTGCACTTTGAAGTTAAAACAGAAAAGGAAACCGTTAAACTAGATCGCTTCTCTTTACTGGAGCTTCTTCTAAGTAAAGTTATGCAGAAACCCAAAGATGAGTTTAACGCACTTAGTACAGCCCTGTCACATAACCTGCAAGGTAAAAGCGTACTTAGCCAATTTAATATTGACCAACTTATAGTTACAAGTTTTTCACTTGGATACTATTATAGAGTATTTATGGATAAGAATAACGTAAATATCGTAGGAGAAGAAAATGAGCTGGCTAATGAGGATAATATTGAGTCAACCAGTAAAGATAATAGCAGCTGAGACTGCTTCATTAATAATAGACACGGTAGCAACTGCAATAGCACTAGCTATCTTAGAAAAACAAAAAAATAAGGAAGAAAATAAAGATGTTCAGTTATACAGTACAAGTAAGAAAAATTCCCCGACCAATGGGAAAGGTAGTCGCCTTCGCCTCGTTAGTGATTGATGAAGTACTTCAAATTGATGGCTTTCGAATCGTCGATGGAAAAGACGGACTCTTCATGTCAGCCCCCCAACATAAGGGTAAAGGCAAAAACGAAGATGGAGAAGTTGTAGAAAAATACTTTGACGATGTAAGATTTATTGGTGACAATTGGAAAGAAATTAAAGAAGAAGTATCCAAAAGCGTACTGGAAGCCTATCAGACAGAAGATTCTAATACTTCCCGAGCTTCAGCCGCTCAATCTCAGAGTAAGGTAAACGAGAGCTCTACAAAGGGCTCAAGTAATAGAAAAGCTCTCTGGTAAATAGCATTTAATTCGTACACTAAAGGCGTCCCTGAGTTTTCTCGGGGGCGCCTTTTCTTTTCTAAAATATAATCACAAAGGAAAACTATGAAAAACGCACAAGTTGCAAACGCATGGGCATCAGGCAGATCAGCCACTGCCAAACATTTTAAAACAGACGGAAAAACATTGTGGTCATATGATCTCGCTATCGCAGAAAGAGATGAATGGGGTAACGCAGTTATAAAAGACTACACAGCAGCATGCAATAGGTTCGTCAGTCAGACAACCAGTCAACATGTTGGGCATGCTAGACAGGCCTGTGTCATGGCAGGCCGACCAGCTCGCATAGAGGTACCAGAATGATGACAGAAGAAACAGCTAAGGAATCAGTTCAGCCCAACCTAACTGTATCTCCGGACACAATAATTGATGTGATAGCTGAGGGTGCAGAAATCTATTCCAGCGTAACCACATCATTCATTCAGAAATTTGTTTTCTATGAGAAGACTCTTTATGAATGGGCAAGTCATCTTATGATTGAAATCCCTGATAAAGATGTAGACGAAATTGTATTCAGAAACCTACTATACAAGCTAATCAATAACTTACAAATTGCCAGCAATTATTACTCGGTAGCATCATCAATGTGTGATGCAGTATCTGGTGGCAACTCTATTAAGAAGTCAGATATAGTAGCTGCTATTGTAGCTAACTATGCCAAAAATGGAGCCAAGAGACCTGCAGCATCCGTCATTGATCAGATGGCTGAGAGCTATATGTCCTCTACTATCTCAGCTAGAGTAGCTGCTAGAATTGTTAAGGGCTTCTGGAAACAACGGATGGATACTCTAACAGAGATAAGAAAAGTCTTAGAACAAATAGGCATGAGCTTACACATGGAGATGAAATGGACGAGTCAGTAACTAAAAAACCATTCGAAGCAGGAGCTAGAAGAAAATTCGAGACAATGTCTTGTGAAGACTTAGACGAATTAGTCCATGACCTAAAGGGAGAAGAAGCCGCCACTATTAACAATTCCGGCAAGGATTCACAAATTGAATATCTTCTTGGAAATGAAGTGAACAAACCGGCAAAGAAATACTATAGAACAGTTTACAAATTTGAAGTTCTTTCAGATGAAATGGACAAGCCAGTAATCGAAATTACAAACTACAGGCATTTAAAAGAATCAATTACCCTTATACTTTTAAAATATCTAGACAGCAAAATCTTAACCAAGATTTTAGAAGAGTGGGATGATGCTATTGCAAACAATATAGATTATCTTAAAGAAGACATAGTGGAGACAAGATGAATAAGCCAGTAGATCACCCATACATAGAAAAAGTCCTAGCTCTTTCTACGGCACACATGCCAAAAGAAATTCCAAACTTCGGAAAAGCTCGTACTATAACACACGAGTATGGATTCGTCGTATTTGTAGAACAATATACAAGGCCGTCTATTCCTGAAACACCATGGGATAAAGATGCTTGGTTACAGCCAATCATGCAACTAGCAAGAGACAATCAGTGTACGCTTATACTATTCGATAGAGATTGTAATGAAGATCCAGACTTAGAAACATGGGACTGGTAACCCCGTATAGGAGATTAAAAAATGGAAAAAAAATTATCAGTCCTACTGATTTACCTTTTAATGACTATATTTCCAGCTACAATCATTCTAGGTATTATCTTTCGTGATAATCTATATCCTCCAAAGGATATGGGATTTATACAACCTAGTAATGCTTTAGCTCCGCTGCATTGGGCTCCAGAACATATACCTTTAAAGGTATACCTAAGTTCTGACCTGTCAGAATGGGATAAAGAGGTACAAAAAGCTTGTGACTGGTGGAATTTCCAAACAGAAATAAATCTCTTCGTATATAAAGGTATGGTACCTGAAATTTGGCTACCAAAAAGACCTGGATTTATTACTATAGTTTCTCGTGATGCTAATAAAAGTGGGGGTCATACTCGCCTACGTTATAATATGGAGAACGGAGAAATAGGTTATGCTCCAGTCTCTCTTGATAATAAGACCCAACGAATAGTTAGAAATCGTGTCGTTGCTCATGAGCTAGGACATGTTCTAGGGCTTGCCCATGATGAAAATTTACCTAAAAGCATTATGGTAAAGAAAGCATACATCGGAGATTTTATTGTTACTAAAGCTGACATAGAGTTACTTCAACAAACATACAAAAAATAGGAATAATATATGATAACAGGATTAGTTTTAGGTATGCTTACTTGGTTGAGTATGATCTTTAGCTTTATACATCTTCCAAAGAAAATAAAAGCTTTTTTACTTAATCATTTTATAGTTACAGATATACTCTCAGTGTTATTAACTTTTTTAGCACTGAGTAGCATCTCTCAAAGCATAGCTTCAGTTATTGGTTCAATAACTTGCGGCTTACTCGTAAATATAAGCCTGATAGTGAATGAAAAAACTTCAGGCTTAGCAAATCAAAGAGGAGTAAACTATTGAGGATTATAAATCAAGTCCCTTTAGAGCCCAAAACACCTCTTGTAACTATTAAAACTTTCTTACATAATATACAATCCTCTGTAAGAAAACTTTTTAATTCAACACTAACATTAGCACTGCAGAGTGTAGTATTTTTAGCCTCTATTACGGTTGCTAGCGCTATATTAACATACGTAATCTTCATTGCAGTACTTACAACTATATTTAACAAAACACTTAACACCCCACCTAAATGATCAGGAGAAACCATGTATTTGTCACAAAAAAGCGATGGTAGAAAGATAAGAACATTCTCGCTTAGCGAAAGCTTTATAGACCAATTTAAAGAAAAGCAACCCAACTGGGGACCAGTAGGATATATCACATACAAAAGAACATACGCTCGAGAGCTCCCAGAGGGAGGCACAGAAGAGTTTTGGCAAACCTGCAGACGAGTAGTAGAAGGCGTATATAACATTCAGAAGCAGCACTGTAAGAGCCTCAGGCTACCCTGGGACGATAGAAAGGCACAGGGCTCTGCTCAGGAAATGTTCCAGCGAATGTGGGACTTCAAGTTCACTCCTCCAGGACGAGGTCTCTGGATGATGGGTACTGACCTTATATACACTAAGGGTTCAGCAGCCCTTAATAACTGTGCATTTGTAACAACAGAAAATATAGATATAGATTTTGCAGCACCCTTCACATTCCTCATGGATATGAGTATGCTTGGAGTAGGTGTAGGCAGCGATTGTCGCGGAGCAGGTAAGGTAAAGATTTGTCGTCCAGAGACCACAGAAGAACCATTTGTAGTAAAAGATTCTCGAGAAGGATGGTGTGAGTTAACGGAAGTAGTACTAAATGCATTCGTAGGAAAGAATCCACTCCCTATTAATAGAGACTATTCAAAATTAAGGAAAAGAGGCTCTATTATTAAGCAGTTTGGTGGGGTTGCCTCAGGACCGGGCCCACTGATCTCTCTAATTGATAGCCTTATCGAACTACTTACCCCTTATGTAAGTGGCGCTCCAGTTACATCAGAACAACTTGTAGATATACATAACTTAGTTGGAGTTTGCGTCGTCTCTGGCGGTGTAAGAAGAACAGCAGAAATTATGTTTGGGAATCCAGAAGACAAGGCTTTTGTAACATTAAAAGACTCTACCCAACTTAAATTATGGTCAGAACAACTTGATGCTACAGATGATATAGATGAAGCTGAAAAATTAGAGCGGCTTATCAGAAACCACCCATTAAGTACTCATAGATGGGCTAGTAATAACTCAATCTTTGCTTCTCTTGGAATGA
>Ga0098061_1000328_pt1 | contig 22100 bp, 19 predicted proteins | sample 22_taG_FD_92579 | JGI IMG/M metagenome (GOLD analysis project Ga0098061, IMG submission 92579) | Marine viral communities from the Subarctic Pacific Ocean - 22_ETSP_OMZ_AT15343 metaG | ecosystem: Environmental > Aquatic > Marine > Oceanic | place: Subarctic Pacific Ocean | collected 2015-01-20
ACCATACTCATTTCTCAAATCAGACGGGCATACATCTTCAAGCGACTTTCCATAGGTCCAACATTTGACATCCACTAGTACCCTCCACTGCCGCCTCCACTGTCGCCTCCACTGTAGGTCCCGCCCATGCCAAGTCCATGCTCCCACGCCATTTTATTATAAGAAATGATAGTGCCCCCCGCGTTGTTAACTGTTTCGACCGCTTCACTAACTGTTAGGCCGCCAATAGTGATATTAGGAGTAGCCGGCGGCGTTGGACGCCCAGCAGAAATTTTAGTTGGCCTCTCTTTTATAATATAATCGGGATATCTATTAAACACTTCAACATTAGAAACCTCTATCATGTCGTCAATCTGATAGTTCTTGTACTTTCTCTTTAGCACATCCAACTTAGCGAGCGCTGCGTGTCTTGACAGGCCCGTCTCTCTGAGCCGGGTCTCTAAATAATAGAAAAACATCTGGCGCTCCGGTATCTGGAGGTCATCCTGCTTTCTAAGTCTATATACGACGCTCTCAAAGCCATCCACACGATTACCACACGGCTTGGATCTAACGACAGTTGGATTTACATTCAAGTGGGACCTATAAAATTGTTTCATAATCGACTTAAAGTTATCATAATCTCTCTTGTAGGTTTTCGATGTATACTTTTCAAAAAAATCTTTATAGTCGCTCAAATTATACTTGTCCATATACTTCTGCATTCTTGTGGATCTAGGGTTAGCTATGATTCTGGTGGGGGCATTTTTATCTATGTAAAAGCCAAATTTTCTCGCCGTCACGACCAGAAACTTGTAGTTCGGATCATGAATGTTCAAATCTTTCACTACATCATTACTCTTATTCGCCTCTAATAAATCGATAGCGAGACCAGAGCTGTTAACAGAACATCTAGGAGTCGCTAAAAACGATATCAAATTTATCGGCTGTCTGTTTGAGATTTCAAAGTTCTGTATGAAATTACGAAGAAAGCTATCAAATGTCCGGATCTCTACGTTCGCCATCGTATTGACAACAGACCCAAAGTATTTCGTGTATACTCTTTTTATATATCTAAGATATGCCACATTAGAATCCTCATATCCCCTATAAACTTTCAAGTTGGCAAAGACAGAATTTTTTGTTAACTTGCCGCTTAGAATTCCATTGGAGTAATACCCTCTCATATCGTTGAAGGCATCGACAACAAAGTCAATTGCGCGCTGATCGGCAGGCTCGTTGAAGAAAGACAGCCTATTTTCATACAATTGTACGAAGTCGCTCCTGTGGTCAATTCTACCGTAGTAGGGCTTTTCATACCAAAGATCAACAACATGCGGCTTATACTCGTCCCTAAAGACCTCCTGATCGTAAACTGTTCTATAGTGATAAGTATACTTAGGTCGCATAGAGTTTGAGGCTAACAGGATCTCCAGCGTCTTCTTTGGTCGTCCATAGATCTTATCAACTCGTGAATCAAGTGGCAGCGACTCGTCAGTCAATTCATGCCCGTGAGGTGGTGCGCCCACCACTCCATAAACTGCTTCACAGTTTGGGTAGCACTCGCTTTGAGACTCTTGCACAACAAAGTCTTCAATTTTATGCCTATGCTTTACATTTGGACTCTCCGGATGCGCGGTAAACGCAGTCCATCCGTTGCCGTGTTCATCGACTTGATAATCATGTAGATGATTAGCGTTAACAGATGTTTTCCCTAAAGCCATAGTGTTGTAATCCCTTAGTAAATAGGAAAGCCTTTAATTTCTTTCGCCTCTGTCTTGACCCCTTTGCCAGGAAAGTGGGCAAATCTGCATTTCAGAGTGGTGTAGTACCCAGTACTGTTCACCGAATGCGTAACTTCCTCGACCCTGTAATAAGCCTCAATGGGCAGCTTCTCTCTGCTGGTCTCCGCTCCCAGCAAGTAGGGGTGAAAGTATATAATGCTCTGCGGGACAAACAAAGTGTTACCCATCAACTCAAGGGTGAGGTCATATGCAGGCACCAGCATGAACGAGCTATCTACACCCTCGGACTTCGCTCGCGCAATAGTAGCCTCCCTAAATCCATTAATATCTTGTTTTCTAAATGAGGCTTTCAAAAGAAGACCACTTTCCTGCCCCCAAAAGAAGTGGTATATGTTTTCTGCCATGTCTGCTAAAAGATCGCCCTTTCTGTGGTAATAAAAGGGTTCGCTCCTGCCGGCAAGATAATATATCGGCCTTAAGCTTTTCTTCTGCCACCCCGTGGATCCCGTGTGTTTATTTAATTTATCTTTAAGGCTGCTTAAGTGAATCATGTCGGTTTTAATACTTTTTGCGTCAGACGTTTTCAATGACTCTTGCACAGATGAAAAGTCGAACATTGGAAGCGTTCCCTCGTATCCCTGCGTTGAAAGCGATGGTGTCGCCGTAAGACCAACCTTTCTAACATCAGCGAGGGCTATCTCCAAAAGCTGCCTAACGCCAACCTTCAAAAAGTCCCCTAGCGTATAATCAAACCGGCGCGGCCCTATAATTGTCCGAGTCAGCCATCCAATAAAATTCTCATATGTTATGGGAACGTCTAGTACGTTTAAAGAGAGAATAAGATCTTTTGTAATTTGATGCGCGTCTTCTTTTTTAGGACCTACTTCGTCCCGCTCAAACCTACTGTCACCTGGCATTTCAAAGCTTTCCGGCTCCTGGCCAGTCCTTTTCAAATGCATGCTGCCGAAGAGAACTTTAAGATCGCCTAGCGCCCCATTGACGCTAGAGAACATCGCATTAACAATATCACCCATCCTCAAAAAATATACAGGCACATTACCAAGGTGGCCTTCATTCTCTTTTTCAAACTCAGCCCGCTGGAGTCCCATATTATTGATCACGCTAGACACCGAATCTAGGTATTCCTGTCGTGCTTCCACAGGTTGTGCCCCCGTGTCGAGCAACCTTTCAGTTGTCTGGTCCATGGTTCTAAAATAGCCCGGTGGATCATTGCCGCCCAGCGACACTTCATATGCGTCGGTGCCCTCATAGGACCTTATACCACTATTATAAAAATTAGGATCATAAATAAGATATTTGAGAGTGGCCAAAAAACCCTTCTCATCACGCAACAATATCTTCCCAGGCCAAGTATAATAGGGAAATTGAAAAACACCCTTGTTCCAGCGATCTAAGTTCTGATTATAAATAATACTCTCGTCATCCATTAAACGTAAAAGCCACTTGCTCCAAGAACTTACCGTATCAACCATATCGCCGGGAATTCTTGTACTAATGTTTTCATGATATAATCTTGCAGCCTCTGGTTCCATCAAGACGCCCTTATCAGTTAAAGCCATGGCAAGAAGTTGTTCAGGTCCCATTGAGCTAGCTAACGCATAGTCTGGGTTAGGGTTACCAAGAAAATCTGTTTTTCCAATACTTAACAATTTCTTTTGGTGGACCCACTCTGTGTAGGAACTCATTTGATCAGAGGTAATAATTGGGGGGCGCTCCCCCGTAAGCCAACTGCTGCCTCCTGGCCGCAAGAAGGTGGCCCCAAAGTCACCTAAAAATGGTGCTATTAACGATTGCGTGAACCATTTGTTGAAGTCCAATTGCAACTTAAAATTCAATTCCCTCTCTCTACTGTTGATCTTACTCATCCGACTATCAATGGTCTTCGCACTCTCCTTATGTTCCTCCGTGAGCTTGCCTTTTTTTTCTTGAAGGAGCGCCTTTTCCTCAGCCAACAACTTAGTCTGCTCAAACGCAGCTCTATTTTCTAAAAACACATTAAGATTTTGTGCAAATACAGTCGCTTCAACCTTGCCTAAAAATTCCAAACTTAGTTGTATGCTGCCGTCGTCATTAAAGCTGATCGTATGATCTTGCAATTCACATAGAACCGGTAAATTCTGCTTTTCAATAACATCCTTAGCTGGCTGGCCCCCTTTGTTAACCCACGCACCATCTTCGTCCTGCTCGTAGGCACTAATCCCTAGAGGTTTTCCCCCCATTAGGTCTGGAACGTTCCAGCCAAAAACCATCTTAACATCGTGTTTGCCTGCGTAATAAACAGATTTGCCATCATTTCTAAAAGCGGTTCCCGGCAACACCATCAAGTCAGACATTCTGTAGTGGTCCCCTTGAGACCTTTCCATTTTACCAAGTGCAACATCCGCCGCCATTTCTCTTTCTTTTTCAGAACCACCAAACTCCATAATCCTATCAAGATTATGCCTTAATATTTTGTTTAGCGCTTCGGCTGCCCACTCCCCGCTGGATGCGTTTCCCGCAACAATCGGTCGATCTTTGGTTAAAGACGTAATGTTTTTAAAGTATAAAACAAGAGACACCCTCAAGTTCGCTGTCACATCCGCATCGTTATATGACATCTGTGTGCATCGAAAATCTACAATCCCATACTCATCGTCATAATTTGTTTGTGTGTCGTCCATCTTCATCGGAGTTGTTGGAAAATCTAACGGTATCTCCACAAATGAATCATAGTTATCAATCTCCCTATAGATTTTATATATCTCTATCTTTGGCGAGAGCTTAGATATAAATGCGGATCCAAAAACTTTAAAAAAGTTCTTGAATTGGACCGCTTCCGGCGACTTTAAGTTCAAAAGAGGCGGAATGCGCAGTTGATCCTCAAACCGAGCATCCAAGCGATGAAACTTCGGTCTCATGCTCTCATTGGAAAGCTTTCTTCTCTCGACAGCCTTTTTAACAGAATTAGGATTCGCCTGCCCGCCAAAACGAGGAGCATCAGCAGTTTTCCCTGCGAGCAAGCTCTCGGCAAGAAAGTTCATAATCACTGCTAACTGTTTACGTTGTCCAAACTCGGTTGGTGAAATGCTAGGCATAATAGTCTATTCCGCGTGTCTCCATAAAATTTAGCACAACCTCGGGGGAAGCCGGTATGGTCAGCGTCTCCCCCGTCTTAAGCAGAGTGTCGCTTGGTATCTTGTTATACCAGGCTATTATATACCACATATCCTTATTGCCGTAAAATCTATGAGCAATTTTATACCAGTTGTCGTTCGCCTGTATAACGTACAACGTTTCGTTAACCATACTACGCAGCGCTCGCGTCTTTCTGGGGTACGTAGGGGGATCGCGCTTGGTGATAAAGTCCTTACCACGAATGCCAACAATGTCAGCAGACTTGCGCTTTGGTAAAATTTTATAGTCTCCGTTTCTTGCCACCTGTTGTCTCCTATTCTGGCTCTATTGCGCTATCTGATAAAGATTTAGTACGATCCGCGCTAATGCCGGGGCCCCCAGTTACTTCCTTCTTCGCGTTTTGCGTTACCACTCCGTGATAGCCCATGGCCTCATGAAGATTGACTTTATTAGTCTCGTCATAAAACATTTGTTTCATTGTCGTGTCCATTCCAACTGAATATGGGAACGCATTCGTTCGCGGCTGAGGGCTTGCTCCTGGGTTCCACAGTCCGATCGCTTGATGATGCACAGGCGTAAACGAAAAAGAAATCCCAAAACCCTTAGGAAGAATAGTATCACCCCCTGCCGACTTAATTATCTTCTCAATAAAAACGTCTGGTTCCGAGTCTTGCTTCATCGGGGAAAAATTCGTGCCAATAACGGTCGAAACCTTATCGTTCTCTCTCTTTATGTGATGGTAGCCCATAGAAGAAATCGGATTTATTTGTAAGTTGCTTATAAACCCAGGAAGACCCTTACCATCCTCGATATTTATAGAAGTGTAATCCCTGCCTCTTTGTGGACCACGAAAATCGCTAAATATTTTTTCTTCTTTTTCTTCTGTAGCCGTCCCCCCCCGAGGGGGTGTGTCTGCCTGGCCGAATACCGACCCTCCTGTCGGTTTGCCCTCCTCATCAACTACTTGTGCCCCAAGTTGTCCATTAATCATGCTCCATTTAACAGTGACCAAAGGAACCTCATCAAATAAATGAGCTTGCCCGTCTTCGTCCCCCATGTTCTTATAGATTGGATACATTGCCAAAGCCAGCAAACCGATCTTCTCCACATTCCAATGGGCCTCGTTAAAGTTATCAGAGAAAAGGTTAAACCTGAAACTCAAGCTTCTAGTCGTATTTTTGAATATATGAATCGGGTCCATCCTACCAAAAACAGGCGTGCTCGCCCAATTTGAGGTGAATGAATCAGAAAAATCAAGGTCAAACGCCTTGAAGTCAATTTGTGTCTGATTAGTGACACTTGTGACCGTAAACGTTGACGCCTTATTTAAGGCCGATGCGTAAATATCGCTTGGTGAAAAGAATGGCATTATCGTTGTTTCTCCCGAATAGTCCGTGCAAGGACCGCATTGTCGATAACGACCCTCCAGCCCTGAAGAACTGAGTTAACTGCTTGTCCTGCTGCGAGTCCAATTTCTTGGCCAATCTGTTGCGTATTTATAGACGCTGCTGCGGTGGCTGCTGGGCTCGGGGCCGTAGGGGCGGATACAGAGGCAGCGTCAACCGACATTCTATAAATCTGGCCCATCCTACCTGCCTTTCGCGCAATAGAATCAATCTTCATGTCTATGTTATCAAGTGGTCCTGCGAGCGCCGTTAAATCTTGTGTCATTGCTTTCACGCCCCTGAGCGCATTCATCGTCCTCGCGGCCTTGTCTGCCGATTCGTCCCCCCTCCAGGCTTTTATAAAATAGCCAATACCCGCAGTCAAAGCGCCAATACCCACGCCCACACCGGCAACCGCTGCGGATAGTTTTAGAAAGCCCTTCGCTGACATCCCTGCGGTGCCGCCCGCTGCTCCGAATCCAGCCGCACTCGCGCCTGCGGCAAACCCTGTGGTCTTGAACAGCCCCGCCAGAGGGGCAAATACAAACTTAAATGATTTCATAGCAAGTGTGAGTGCTCCAAGAGAGCCCACTACTCCAAGCAGCTTAAGTCCCCAGCCTCCCGTTCTATCATTCAATTCTATGAGCATACCCACAAAATTAGACAGTCCTCGGGTAATCGGTGTCATTGCAATTGAAAATCTCTCCAGCAGCGCGTTCCAGCGTGCTTGAAGGCTCTGGTTGGCATCAACAGCACCACTAAGGGCCGCTTGATCACTCATATATTCTTGAGTTGCAGTCTTCGCCGCCCTCAGGGCAGCCACTGTGTCGTATTGAAGGAGCTTTGCCGTCTCAGCCACACTCAAGCCTAAATTATTAGCCATAAGCATCCGTTGCTGCCTGTTCAAATCTGAAAAGCTTACGCCAGCTCGGGCCAAACCACCGAGAACTACCTCAACTTTTTCATTCTGATCCGCAAGCATTAAGTTTACGCCATCAATATTGGTACCAAACACCGCATTCATGCGGCCCGCTGCTCCAAGTGCGCCTGAATACGTATCAAGCCTGCTCGCTAATCCCGTAATAGAACTCATCTCGATCTGAAGGGCCTTCGCCGTCTGTGCCATTTCCTTGAACACCCCAACACCACGGGCTCCAAACTGAGCTATGGCGCTTGCCGCCTGGTTAAAATCAGTAATAAGTCGTTCAGGTGTTTGTCCTAATTTAATAGCAAAGGCACTTAGTTCTCGTGCCATGCTACGTGCTTTGTCGGGGGTTTGTCCTATGGCTGCCGTCAATGTGCTTATTGATTTTGCGTAAGTGTCAGCCCCAAGACCAGCAGCCTGTAATTCAGCGCCCGTCCTAGCGAGTGCCTGCTGGACGGTAGTTCCAAGAGTGCTAAACATCGTAAACTGATTATTTAATGTCACAAAGGCCTGCCTTACTTCCTCTAGACTCGCTCCGAACTGCCCTGTCGTGTAAAAAACCTTACCAAATATAGCATCATAGCGGCCTGCTGCTCCTGTCAACTTATTCATACTAGCCAGATTCACTTCGAAAGCTTTTGTCATCTGCAAGGACATTCTTTCGAAAGTAGCTGTTATACTTCCCCCGAACACTTGACCAAATTTTGCTTTCAGCACCTCTGTGAAATCTATACCTGCTGCCGTGGCCTCATCAAAAGCGCTTCTAAGGCCCGTCAAAAAAGTACTTCTTGGGGCAGCGAGGCCCATCGCTGAGCTTATAGCCGTAAACGACCTCTCAGCCTGTGCTTCCACCGATTTAATTGTATTTTGAAGATCCGCCAGGGCTGCGGATGACTGGCCTACGGTGGTTGTAAGATCATCCACTCGATCTGCTATACTCTCAAAGCTATCGCCAATGATATCTTGAACGTCAGTCATAGAGCGAAGCCTCTCTTCAATGTTCCTAAGAGAGGCCTCCTTAACTCTAATCGCTTCGTTGCCCTTTGCCTCTGCCTCGTTGATGCTCTGGTAGCTTTGGAGCAGTGAAGCTGCGCTGGAAAGCTGGTTCTGCATCTCGGCGCGGATACCGCTTGCTTGTTGATATATAGAACCCTCTTGCTCTATCAAAGCCTTGTTAAGCTCAATCTGTTGCTTAGTTAGAGCTACTACCCTTTGTTTTATTTGGTCGTCGGATGCCATTCATATTGCCTCTACTTAATTGGCCAATTAAGACCGGTTTCTCTTTCGAAGTTTTTTATAGCATTGTCAAGAGTCGCCCTATGCGCATACGTCCTTGCATTATCCAAGCCATTTTGCATTATGCTTCTCATATATTGTGCTTCGCTCTTAAGAGTTCCAACGAAAGCATTAACCTGCGCTCTCGTGCCCGATACAGCCATATTAGGCATTGCAGACCCCAAAATCATGGCCGATAAGCTACTTGCTATCAGACCGATCGCCGCCTTTACCTCATAATTCTGAAAACTTAAAATATCATCTACATTCACAGCCATAAAAACCACCTCTTAGTAAATAGTAGTTACTTAAAATTTAAAAGATGAATTGTTCGACACGGCTTCTCTCTGCGCTTCATTTTCTTGCTTGATTTGCCTGCTCAGACGCTCAGTAAACCAATTTCTAAGCCCAACGGGCAAATTATAGCACTCTGTCAGAGTGAAGTTGCCCGTATAATTCAAGTAGAACATCTGCTCGTAGGCACCTTCAATATATTCATCAGTCAAACCAAAAAAAGTCGGGGTTAATCTTAACCTCCATTTCGGTATCAAACCCGCATGTTTTGCACTCAAACTCGTGCATCATAGAAATATTTGGCATCATAGACTTAACGTTCCTGCGAATAAATTTCGCATCAAACGCTGGTAAGCTTTCAACTGCCCTTCGGAGAGTAGTCGGTTCCGTCTCACCATTAATCTCAACAACGTATTGAGCCATCTGATCAACCAGACTTGGCTCTTTTTTCTTATTGAATTCTAATTCATCGGCTCCCAGTAAGGGCCTAGCCGACACCATATACTTTGTAACCGGCAGCGAAAACTTAAATAAACCGTCTTCGATAGAAATATCATTTTCCGCGCAGTACTCCTGCCAGTCATTTATCTTGGCATCATTTAAGTCGTGTTCTTGACTATTATGAGCACCACAGACAGGGCAAACAGCATTCGTTTTGTATATCTCGCCATATCCCGCCTTTCGAGCCTGCAAAATCATTGCAGACCTATCACCACTTAGAAGACTCGAAGGGTTGACACCTTTCGTCAAGGTTATAGAACCCAAAAGCTTGTCAAAGACAATTCCCTTCTTAATAAGTGATTCCGAAGTAAGAATATCCTCTTCCTTCGCCGTCATGTGCTTTATCTCAACGGCATCTTCGCCGTGTAGCGGGTGCCCTGCTCTATAAAAAAGACCTCGGGAGGGCAAGTCCACGAAGTCACTCGGAGTTATAAAGCTCATTTCAGAACTTTCTACCGGGGGGGCCGCCTCAATAGCTGCGCGGCCTGCATTTCTTGACATATCTACCTCGTTTTAATCAAATTTTATAATGCGGTGGGGCTCGTAAAGTTGGGTTCTGCCGTAAATGTAGCATAGTCATAAGATATCGTTAAGGATATACTGTTAATTGCTTCAGACATGTACGAATTACTTCCAAAAGCAACAGACTTAATCCACGGATTGACAAGATTCCATTCATCAAGAATCGCAGTGCCATGGGCGTAAGTTTGCAAACTCTTATCTAAGTCCTCTTTAATCATATTCGCTTGTATCTGCTTGATGTTGAACATCCCCAAAGCATTAACAGCGGACTCCTTGTTTATCGTCAATGGAGTTCCCTGGTTCGCGACCTCTGCCGGATCCTGGTAGCCAGCGGCCATCAGCATCTGATAAATTGCGTTACCACTGTCGCCTTCCACGCCATCGTCCATCCGAACGTCTGCGATTCTCATCGTGACGTCTGACCACGTCGCGGTACCCGGAAACTTAAATTTATGATCCAGAAACGCATGCGCGTGTTCACTGATTGAAAAAGAGGGTCTCGATGCCTCCATTGCAAAGAACTGGAACAGATTAGTTACAGAGGCCGGCCCCACCGTAACCAAAAATTTATGTTGCCTTTTTACTTTAAGCTCTTTATTAGTCCAAAACGCCATTTACTTATTCTCCCTATTGTAATTAGAACTCAACTCCAGTATTTGTCAATGTAAAATCAATCACGATATATTCAATCGCTCTCGCCGGTTTAACGAGCAGCTTGACGTACATAACATTTCTGTCGATCAACTCGGGTGTCGTCGTCGTATTATCCAAGATAAGCTTGAAATCGGTGATTCCGAGTCCTGCCTTAATATCTTGAAGTTTCGGCGTAACAATCGATTTGAATCTATCCCAAGTAGCCGGTACGTTCTGCTCGAACAAAAAGCCCTTAGAAGTCTCATTTAAGAAGTCTTTAATAAAGATTGAAAGTCTTCTCACATTAATCCTATCAAGAGCGCTTCTCTTGACCTGGAAAGTCTTTTGCCCGAACACAACAAACGCGTTGTTAAAATTCTTAATTGGATTAACATTTGTAGTATACAGATCGTCACTCTCCCTCTGTGTTAGGTAATGACCCAAGGCCTCCGGAACCACCCCAGAGCTACCTTTGGTACCTCTCAGGGCCGCAGCCAGACCGCCACGATTAAAGCCAGCAGGGGCAAACCATAGCTTCTTGACGTTCTCAGTGTATGAGAGGGCGCCAAGGCCCGCAATACTAGACGGTAACACTAGTGCAGACGATACACCGTCCCCGCCATCAACAACTGCGTCAATATCCGGGAAGAATGCACAACCATAGCTGGTGTCTAGTCTTCTATTCCTCTTGTTTGTCAGCAATGTGTTCACCGAGCCGTACTCGTTAACGCTCGTAGCTACGGTTTCAGTGTTCATCGTCTGCCCTGCATCCAAGTCGACAATGGCTAACAAATCTCCTCGCTCAGTTGCCCTATCAAGCAACCTCTTGGTTAAATTCTCTTCACGAACACCGGGCATAACAACCATAGAGCCAGGAGTAAAGTTTTTATCACCGGCCATATCGATAGCTTTAGCTAAGCTAAAGAATGCGTAGTTAGTGCTCGTTTTTGCACCATTCACAACGGTGTTGCTAAGCGGGTCAGACTCCTGTACATCGAAGCCGTCGAAGCCGCCCCACAGAGGTACTCTAAAGCCCTTAACCTTTTTAACCAGGTTCCGGGATCCGGAGTTGTACGTGAAAGACGACTGACCGTTTCTACTTCCTGATTGGTATAACAATGTATTGTCACCCTCAACAAGATCGTCAAGTGTAAAGTAGTGAGACGTTTCGGTGAGACCACTGACACTCGTGCCCTTAGCTCTCAAGCCATCAAGAAGAGATCTATCGAACTCCATCTTATTACCACCGCCATCCGACGAGGACTCGAACACCTGCATTCCGAAGAGTGTTTGTGCTGTTCCAGCACCAATCGCGGTGCTGTCAAGTGGGGGTCTTTCCACCAATCTAACGGTTGGATACGTAAAAGATGCAGTCTTGGCTTGAGACATCATGATTGCTGACTGGTTGGGGCCAAACACCGTACTGGTAGACCCAGTGCCAACAGTTGAATAGGTGGTGCCCTCAATTCCTTGGAATGTGCCCGAAGTCTGCCCGGCCCCTCCATTAAGAGTGCCAGTCGCAGCATTCGCAAGTCCAGCGTTTGTAGCGCCTCCCGTTGACGCAGTGACGGCCCAAACGTTCAGCGGGGCGCTATCCTCCGACCCTGAGAAGGAGGAGCTTACTGAAAGCGTCCAGAGGTTCGGCGATGTGGCGTCCTCATATGTTTTAACCGTAACATAGTTAGTGCTACTATCATAAGAAGCTGTAAGATTTGACCCTGTCGCCAGTCCAATAGTTCTTGCGAGAAGGTCACCAATCTGATCAATGGTAAGCAGAGAGCCTACGCCACCCGTTAAGAAGCCGCCCTGAAGCGGAGCAATTGGCCCACCACTATCAAGATTAGTGGTTTGGGTGGGTGACCCTGTAATAAACAACCTAATTGCAACCCCTGCGTCAGTACTACTACTGATAGTAAGAGTAGACCCAGCGCTAAAGCCCTCACCCGCAGCAGAGTCATCGCCTGCTGACTGCCCACCTGAACCTGTCAAGATGTGAATGCTGGCTGATGCCGCCACCGGGTCATTGGCGTAAACCTCAAACCCTTTGTAACGATCAGGCCCAAGATAGCCAAACGGAAGGGCAGTTGGCGTTAAGTTCGTAGCCGCCATTTCGACCCTGATGTATCCGGATCGATTGACATATTTTCCATTGATGACGAATCTCCTGTTGGACTCGTCCCAAGTAACATATCTTGTACCAATCATCTTAGCAATATATTGATTGTCACTTGGGTTCAAGTTGCAATTCGCAAACCTCTCCAACTCTCTACCGCTCTTGTTAGAGTAAACCACCACGTCAAACGATGCGTATGGATTTGACACCTGATTCTGGCTGACAGACAGATCTTCAATGGCAACATGGATTCGTCCTTGGGTTAAATCTCTAGATACAGCGTGGAACTTAAACAATCTCTCCGCATTAGCAGCCCTTTCAGGATTAAATGCAAAGTCGCCAGAGCCGGTTGAATTCGTGTCTGCCGCAATAACAAAGCCACTAGCCGCTGCGGTGGCCCCCTTTCCTTCCAAATCTGCGTAAGAGGTAGCCGCGCCTTCGAGGGGCAATGTTACACCCCAGCAAACGCCTCTAGGGACGTCATGCTCATAAGTTTCACCAACCCAATAGTTGTCATACTGGTCAGAGTCAGTCGCATAAAGAGTAGTGTTCGTGTTAACTGGGTTAGTATTTAAATCTCTGATGAACGTCATTTCTTCACCAGAATTATTATCGAATGTAATTTTGCTGTTAATTACCAAGTTGCCGGAGCCATCTCTGATCATTAAATCAAAGGCGGGCTTTGTACTTGTGCCCGTGTTAGTAGATTTAATAAAGGTGCAACTTCCAGTGCCCTCTGTGTCGTCAGCCCTTGTACCCGAAAGCTCAACAGACCCAGAGTCCAAGTAGAAAACAGCAGCAAGAGAACCAGTTGCCCGTGGGTTAGCATCGCCTAGTGATGCAGAATTAATAACAAAAAGGCCCATAGCCCCTTGGAACGTGCTTGTAGTTCTATTATAGTTCGCAAGTTTGTACCCGGTCTGAACCCCCGACGTCTGGTCCTGGCTCTGCATGCCCACCACGCGAATAACCGTGACCGGGATGTTATTTGCAAGTGCCACTTTGGTAGCAAACCCAGCGTATTGAGGAGAAGTTATATTACCCCGTCGCCAAACATCGGCCTTGTCCATATCAACAACGCCGGTAATCACACGGCCAAATATTCTCTCAAAGTCAGCTAGACTTTGTACCACCGTGGGTAAGTTATCTGGTCCTTTCTCAAAACGCCCAATAATAACCGGACCCTTTTGTACTGGTAGATTGGGCAGCGCGGTTAAGTCAATTTCATTTATTTTTATGCCGGGGGAAGCAAAGTCAAATTTAGTCGCCATTATTAATTCTCCTTAATAGACTCTAAATAAATAGTTTTTCAAAGTTTCAAAGTAGCTTGGTTGTAGAATTTCTAGATATCAGGACACGTCAACAGTATACTCCTCTGTGAAGGCTATACTAACTGCATTTTGTCTTTTAACGAGGCGCGGCCTTTTCTGGTTGACGTCATCAGTGCTTAAATCTGCCAGAACCTCAGCAGAAATCGTAGTCGTATACCTTTTCTCCTCTTGTTGCACATTCTCTGCGTTTGTGGCCACGTTATATTGCGCATTAAAGAACACTTCGTATGCTTGGTCCTCATCTTGAAAGCGAAAAGTGTTTATATTCCCGGTGGATCTCACAAAGGGCGTAACACATTGATTTAGCTGTTGCAAGTATTCGGTTACTACAAAAATCTTGTACTTAACAAGGCAGAATATAGGCATTGGGGCGAAATAAGTTTCATAAACAACCTTACCCGGCATTTTTCCCTTGGAGTTCGTGAAATTTTTATCATATTTGGTTGCGGCGTTTATGAAGTCCTGGGTTTTCTCAGTGTTTACTCTCCTCATAACAGGTATGGAGCCTCCTTGAACAAAGTTGTCCCATGGAATTGTCATCTGGATCGCGCCTTTTTTTGGCTCCTTGTCTACGCCATCTCTGAAAACCGAAATAAGTGGCAATTTCTTTATACCAGTCCTTTCCGTAAATAATTCGGGGTTATGTTTTGCATGAAAGGCGCGCTCCGCTGAAAGCCAGATAACCGGCGTCTTCTTGTAGCCTCTGTTGGTCACAGCATGTATATTAAAATACTTATCTATTAGGTTCATAAAGGCTCTATCGACGCGTTCTAGCGTTGTCTCGCCTCCTGGGGTTCTCCTCGTGTTCTTATCTACCATCAAACAGTCCCTCTCTCGCCTTAATACACTTCGCGGCTATTTCAAAACGATGATCCATCTGGCCAAACAACAAGGTAGGCTCTCCCAAGGACACTATCTCATAGAAAAATTCGCCATATAAAACAAAATCACCCTCTTTAACGTATAAATCTTGGTCTTCTTGCAGCCTTCTCCTGCTAAAATGTACAGTGATAGCCGAGTCTCTGTCGATGCCGAGGTTCGATGTTGTAGTTTCAAGCTTCTCAAAGTCAACAAGAGCGTATACTCTTATTGGTGGTAAAAATATCTTTTCGATCGCTTCGCCATAGACTGGGTGAAAGTTTGTCTTATCCACGTCAATGGGATAATATAGTATTTGCTGGCCTATGACACGTTCAATTAGTTCGTCATTGACCTGCTTGACAAGGTCACGCTCCTTTTTCCCAGCAAAAAGGGGAGGAGGTGCCTGCGCGGGTCGTTCCCATTTATTTGTATACTTGCTTGCCACTCATCTACCCCACATAAAGCGATAACGGAACCGACTTAAACGTTTTCTCTGCTGACTCTACAATAGCCGCATCCTGCTCAACAAGCTTTTGATACGTCAAGTCATCAAGCGTTGTCTTCAGTTCAGATTTTAATTTCTCCTGTTCGTCCTTCGCCTGGCTAAGCAAATCAGAAGCATTCATAGTGATAGAACTGCCGGGAATTGGGATTGTACCAAACTTTCCTCTTATCTGCGCCAGCATCTCTTTGCACAAGGCTAAAGCATAGCGCCTAATCCACTGTTTACCCATAGAGTTAATCTTGCCAAAAGGCAGATAATTAAAAGGAAGAGTGTTTAAATTATTAATCCCCTCAACTTGCGACTTATCAATAGAATCACTATCCGTCTCCCAAACATTCTTCTGAATACTAAATTGTATCCAGATTTTCGTGGGTGTCCCTTCAATTGGCTTGGGGAAGATCCTCAATCTATTATTTTTTATTTCATAAGAGTAATGTGAGTTTCGCGTGTAAATTGCATCTTCATAGGCCATTGCCTGCATTTTGTTCTGCCATACCGGAATGACCTCAAATGTAGAGTCATCAGCATACATTCCATATGTAGAAAGGTTGCCAACGGTGTTGAGGCCGCCAAAGTAGCCATAAAATCTCCACATAGAATGAGGAGTTTTAAAGAACACTTTTTTGACAAAAACTCTGTTATCGCCAACCTTCTCATAAAACGGAGAAGTGGAATCGTTAGCAGAAGCGGAGACCAGCGCCTGAAGATCGTAATCCTGTGAGCCGGGGTCGGCAGCAATTGACGCAGAATATATTCTTTGTGTTCCACCAACATTAACCTCGGTTGCAATGGCATCTGCCACTTGACGAGCGTAGCCAAAATCAAAACGAGGGTATCTTAAGGCAACCTGCGTACTAACAGCCGTCCCACTAAGCTGGCCGTTCTGGTCAAACGACCCAGTAGCATTACCCAGCGCTTGCCCCAATGTATTCTTTGCTTGATGTAAATTTATTATAGTAGAATACTCTAGAACCGCTTCTTCATATGCGGCAAAAACATTCTTCTCCGTTATCTCAATGTCTAAAACATCGCCACCAAGCTTTCTGTAAGTGTAGTTAACCTGATCTACAGCTCCCGAAATAAAGTTAACGTCATATAGCTCATTCGTTTCGCCATCCTGCTTAGTGCTGTCAACGTAAACAGCTAACGGATAACTTGCTGCGGCGGTCGCCGTCGTTAAAGAACCCGTCTCTGGTAAAGTAATCGCACTCGTTACCGATGATGGTGATAATACCGGGACTGCCATACATTAGTCCTCCTACATACTAAGTAGTTTTATTAGGTGGTATTAGGGAAATAGGCCTAATCGTTTAAAAAAAAACCCCCAACCGATATTGGAAGGGGGTTTGATATTTGATATATCAAATATTCTTAGAGAACAGTATATTCAACCACAACATTAAAGCGACCGGCTCTAGCGTCGGCGTTAAGGGCTGTAGTAGTACAAGCGTATAAGTACTTTAAGGTTGTTGCAACCGCAATATTTGGAGAGGCATATGTCAATGCTGCTGAATTGTAATTCAGATCTGCTTCGGTATAACCGGTCGTGGCGCCTGAGCCATCAGGAGCGACCATCAAAGCGCCTGCTCCAAAAATCTCAGTGGGGGTGTCGATCGCAGCGTTTGCGGCTGTGCCCGTTGTCGCGCTTAAGGACAAATGTCCGACGAGCGTTTGACCGGCTGCTGTTGTGACATTAAAATACACTTTGTCAATTATAATCTTTGTAGGAGTTTGCATACCATCGGGTACCGTAATATCCAACTCGCCCAACTCAACCAGAACATCATCGGCGCCAAACGCTGAGGTGCCATCACCAATGTTCGCCAAGGTGCCATTAAAGGACTGAACTTTTCTACAGCCGGTGTTCAATGCCACGCCCTCGGGTGCGTGCTGGGCGCTTCCCCAGTTAATCTCTCTCTTTAAATTCTCTAACAATGCCTCTGTTCTCGCGAGGCCTACTCTTTTAGTACCCATGTTAAAAACCCTCCATTTATAATCGTGTCACCGCAAATTGCGACCGTGCCTTCAAGCACGCAATAACTTGGTATATTATAAATAGTAAAAGAAAACCCCGGCCTCCTAAAAGACCGGGGTTTATATGTCATACTTAACCGTAGTTAAATATTAGCTAGTAGCGCCTGCACCTCCGAGGAGATCCTGAACGACCACAACACCATACATGTCAGGTCGAACCATCTTCTTGGCGTACCGAGTCATGACACCCTTACGGGGCACGAAGTCCTCGACACCGAAGATAGTCGGCGTGACCTGCAACGGCACGTATGGAGCGTACACATAGCCAGACTCAAGGAAGCTACCACCCTTACGGCCCACAAGAATAATATTTCTCATGAAGTAAGGATCGACGTAAACGTCAAACTTCTTGGTCAAGCTGCCAACCTTAACAGCGCCAATAGTACCACGATCAACATCAGCGGTAACGTTAGCACGGAAGCCAGCAGTAAACTCAAGAATATTGGCAACTTCAGGGCCGCACACAACAAAGTTGGCGCCGCCACGAAGCGTCTTCCGGTGAATCTGAGCGCTCACGTCATTAATGGTCTCGACAAGAGTCTCATACCATTCCGACACGTTGCCCGTGAAGTCAGGAGCAGCCGAAGAGGCTCCAACCTCAGCACCAGTAGTTCTCAAAAGGAACTTGCCAGGTGAACGCGACCAGTAGTAAGTACCAGCCTTGGCCATAACAATCAAGTCCTCAAGAATCTCACGATCGATCTCAAGAGCAATCTGCTCGGAGAGAATCTGCGTAAGCTCAACCTCAGCATCGAGATTGTGATACGCATTGAGATCTTGACCAAGCTCAGGAGTCCATTTGGCCTTGAGCTTCTTGGTGATGGCCGTCACAGCAACACTGTCAACCTTGATGTTGATCTCTGGGATCTCGGCCTGGTTTTCCAGTGCCCACTGAGAAGCACCCATAACAGAGCCAACCGCGTCGCCTGGGCTGAATTTATCATTGATCGTGAAGCCAAAACCGAGACCAGCATGATCCGCAACATCAACCGCCACGTCAGATGTCGCTGCCACCGTGGGAGCTTGGTAAACAACCGTCAATCCAAAAGTAGCCAAGCCCGGATCCTGCATTTGGGATGAGCCTGTGCTAATTTGCGTCAAGCGACGAATCACTCTACCGCCAGAACCAAGAGCCCCGGTCAGGTTAAAGCTAATAAGATTATTGACATTAAGCTGTTCCATGTCACCCACTGTGCTACCACTGTACGACACGATAACCACGCCAGAGCCCGACAAGTCAGGGTCATACTTGGTCAGCCTGTCAATGACGGCATTGCCCGCAGATGCGGTGCCCTGGAGGTGCGTACCACCATTACCCAGAATCGCCGAACCAGTTGGCGAAGCATAACCGTTGTTAAGAGCATAGAAGCCACGCTCAGCGTAGACACCATTAAGCTCAACACCCTCGGTAATCTGCGAGCCAACCTTGCCACCACCATAAAGCGAACTAGTTCTCTCGAAAGCAGCGTTGTTAGCGTCTGCTCCGAGTCTAGTATCGTTATAGGTGAAATCCATGAAGAAAATCAGGCCCGAAGGCAAGCTCATGGGTTGAACACTAACAAGATCGTTAGCAATCAGTCCGCCGAAAACACGACGAACAATGGGAAAAGCAACAGAAGCAAAGCCCTGCACATCTCCACCGGCCATGGACGAAACCTCCTTGAGTAGCTGTGCAGCCTGGTTCTCAAGTAAGCGAGCCATGTTATTTTTCTTAAAATCAGAGCTTAAACCTTCCAAGAGTCCGGTTCTGTCCCACTTCGCAAGCAGGGCAGCACCTTCATTTTGGAGGGAACGCTCTTTAATACCCTCAGTAAGGGTTTCTAAAACAGACATTTGTAAATCCTCCTTTAAATCTATTTTAATCCAGCTAGTGTTTTCCAACGATCTAAGGCTGGTGCTTGATCATCTGGTGTTGATTCTCTCTGGCGAGATAACAACATCGTCGAAGAGGAGCGTTCAACGGCTTCGCTAAGTGATTCTGGATGGCGTTTGGTGCTGCCCACTGAGCTTTGAAGTGTTTCAAAAATTAACCTTGCCTCTTCAACGGATTTAGCCTCAGAAAGTCTTTCGGCAAGTTGTGACTTTTGCCGCTCATTCAGGGAGTTACTTTCTAAAACTCTAACTTTGTAGAGGAGTCTCGCATTAACAACATTAGACTCCTCCAAAATATCTTTCATCATCGTCACTGCTTCTGTTAGTTTCTTGATGTGTGACTCTTTACTTTTTATTTCTACCAAGCTACTCTCAACAGTGCTCTTAAGCGATTTGTTTTCTTTCTGTAATTTCTTTACCGCATTGTTTACAGCTTCAAATTCTTCTTTGACGTCATCGTCTTGCAGAAACGCAAGCATCTGCTCCTCTTTATGTTTCATAATTCTGCCGGGAGTACCAGCCCAGCCGCCTGCCGTAGGCTTAATGTCGACTCGCATGCTTTCTGCTATTCCATCGGCTTCGTCTATCTCCAAGATCTGCTCTACTTCTTCTTCGAGGCTTTCATATAATTCATCTTCGGTGACTCCCGCCAACGACTCCTCAAGATGCTTAAGATTCAGCGTGATAATTTCCTCGCCGGGTTCTGCCGACGCTACCTCTTGTTCTTCGTCGCTTGCCATTTCTTCTTCAGACCCTAATCCTTCGGGAGTATCAGGACAAATACAAAGTTTAGCACCGCCCTCTTGCTCATGAGAGGGAGCTTCTTCAGCCGACGTGCTCACTTGGGAGAGAATATCTTCCACTTCGCCCCCAATTCCCACTTCGTCTTCTTCCTCAAAGCCAAAACCAAGATCAGCTTCAAGCAATTGCTCTACCGCCTCCTTGATCTGGCCTGAATATTTTTCTATAACAGCGGCTTCTGCGCTCTTAAACGCCGCCTCTCTCAATGCTTCTGCTTCAACTATTGCTTCGTCAAGTAATGTGGACATTTGGTCACTCCTGAAAACACGTCATAACTAAATAGTTGGTTTTATAGTAAAAAAACCAAGTCTATTGATTAGATAGTCCAAGCGTCATACAATAGAGCATAAACATACACATCTAGCCTCACGTCAAACTATACCATTTGCGCGTCAATGCCAGAGCCGGTCAAGTGAAACATGCTACTGGTACTAATGCTTGTAAGCTCTGCGAATATCTGGTATCCAGACTGCCCGTGGACTGCCGAAACGTACACCTCTTTGCATTTCACGTTCATCGTTATTGAACCGCTATTACCGGGGACGGTTATATAGTGCTTGCTGGTGTAGATAGAAGAGGTAGTGCTAAATAATTGCTGTCCAACCATACCGGGGCCGCTCACGGGGCCATCAACAGTGCCGCTTTGAAAGTGAACCTGAATAGGAGTTTCCGATGACCCAGTGCATATCACGGTAAAAGACTTCGGGACTCTCTCAAATTGTACCCGATGACAGAATCCATCATCTATCATAGATCCAGTTATCCATGGTGATCCACTACTTTGGTATGATGGCGTGTGCCATAGCCCAGGGGGTCCGTATTTATTCTGTCCAGCCATTTTTCATCTCCGTCTTTTTATAAATAGTTATTTTATGTCCAATTTCTTATTTCTTTCTTGTTCTGCTTTGCGGGCATTGTTCATTTTTTGCCTTTTCTGCCTGCGCCTCTTCTTAGAAGGCTTTTCATGATATTTTTTACTTAAAAACTTTTCTATTACCTTCTCTTTCTTAACCTTCTTAATGAATTTTTTTATTAACCTATTTGTATCTCCACGAACTTCTCGCAGATCCACTTCAACATTTATTGCTCTACCCATTTTTTATCCTTTTAAAGCATCCCACTTGCCGCCAGCAAGTTCCATAATTCCAGATATGTCAACTCCAGAGTCTCCCGGAGCTGCGCCGCTGAGGGCTTTGCCAGCATTACCGCCACTTTCGGCAATTGGTCGTGTATTTTCAAAAACATTTACGCCGGCCCCGATAGAGCCAACCGATTCATTGAGGCGCTTGATTCTTTCTTGACGCCCCCGCTCATATTCTTCCTCTCTACGCTTTACTTCTTCTAAGGATGGTCCTTTTTTTACCTCAGTTATAGTTTGCGTGCCCATGCCTTTTACAACTTCGGACACTACTTGCGATAAAATACCCTCTTCAAGGAGGACTTCTTTAATTGTTTGTTTGATTAAAGGTTTTAATACTTTTTTTAATTCATTTGATTTCATGTATCACTCTTAATTGTGCTTTTGTTACTTTCACGATAGGATGTCCTTAATCAAAGAAACGATCTTGTTTTCATTAACTAGGCCTTCATAAACGTTAATGTGCGGGCCAATTGAAATGTTTTTAGGTGATAAATACGCACCCGGTGTTGAGGGTTCTGAGACCATATCAAAACAAATCAATTGAAAATCGTCCTCAACAATGGTTTCTCCATTGGATTCACGCACAGAGCCAAGACCCCTTGAAGAAATACCAAGCTTAATGCCTTCTTTAACCAGTGTTTTAAGAATTTTACCAGACGGCGTATCAAGCACTTCAATCTTGCCCATTACACTATCACCATCCCACCACATCTTCGTTACGAGGTGGCTGGCGTTCCTTAGGTTGATAACAGAATCATCAGGGTGGTCAAGTTCCCCCAAGGAACGACGCTCGCTCACAGCATTTTGGTATCTTTCAAGCTCTCTATTTAAAGTTTCTTTACGATAAACTCTCCCATTACCATTTTTAACGCCCGCCTTCTGGCAAACGCCGACAAGATAAACGCCCCCGTTGGAAATATTGCGCTTCTCAGCCTCTGTCAAGCGTTCAACAGGACAGCGGCCTTCAGGGCATAGTTCAAAGTATTCTGTGAGTAGTTGTTTTGTCATTCTTTCTTTTTACCTTGCTTTGGCATTCCTTTTTTCCCAT
>Ga0098061_1000329_pt1 | contig 22063 bp, 15 predicted proteins | sample 22_taG_FD_92579 | JGI IMG/M metagenome (GOLD analysis project Ga0098061, IMG submission 92579) | Marine viral communities from the Subarctic Pacific Ocean - 22_ETSP_OMZ_AT15343 metaG | ecosystem: Environmental > Aquatic > Marine > Oceanic | place: Subarctic Pacific Ocean | collected 2015-01-20
ATGTGGATTGTCGATGAAACGAGCTCTGTTACTGATCAGATTTCTAATAAACCCGGACAGGTCATACGGAAGAAAGGCCCCGGACAAGTTGCGATGCAGAGCCCATCATCAATGCCGGGATATGTATTTAACTTTTATCAATTAATTCAAGATTTATTTGAGACAGTTAGTGGAGTTAATAAAGCTACACAAGGAAAAGACTCCTCAAATGTAACAAGTGGTGTTCAAGCTCAGATATATAGACAGGCATCCACTACAAAATTAGATTTTAAAGCTCGTACAGTAGAGAAAGCAATAAGTACACTAGGACAAATGTGGATAGCAATGTTTAAAAACCTAGGTACAAAGATGCAAATGATAAACTATGTATTACCTGATGGTATGGAAGAAATGCGTGAAGTGATGGGTATTTCATTAGCATCAATGAATTTTCAGGTACGAGCTAAAACAGGAAGTATGTTACCTGAGAATAAGCAATTTGTAGAAAATAAAATACTGCAATTAGCACAATTAGGTATTTTGCAAGACCCTGAATATATCATTGAAAACATGGAAATGCCGGGCAAAGAAAGATTGCTTAAACGTATGAGAGAACAGGCTGAGGCTCAAGAAGAGCAAGGACTAAATCCCTCAGAGTTAGGTGGGTCTGAAGATGAGATATATGAGCAACTAAGGAACAATCCTGAACTAATGAATGAAATAGGGCAAGAATATCGTTCCTAAAAAAACGATAAATGTTTTTTAAATATATAAATGTATAAAGATTATAGCAAACACAGTCATCATCCGCAAAAAAATATGAGGTTAAATAATGGCTGAAGATATAACAGGCACCGAATATGGTGTTACTGTAGAAGCAGATGTAGCAGATTCCTTATTCACAAGTGATGAGGAAACTCAACCATCTGATCCTGTAGAGAGTAAAGGCGAGGAGACCGCAAGTGTTAGTGAGACTGAGAATACTCAGCAACCCACCGATACTGAAGAATCTCAAGAGGGAGAACCTACTCAAGTAGAAGAACCGCAAGGTTTTGAATATGAAGGTAAGGTTTACTCTGCTGAACAATTAACGGAAGCGATACAAGACTCCACAAACAAAAGTGAGTGGCAAAAGTCTAATACACAGAAAGCTCAGGAAATTTCTGATCGTGAAAGTCAATTAAAGTCTGAATTAGATCGAATAAAATCTATTCGTGAAGATGAGGATGTAGTAGAGACATTAAAAGATGTTCTTGGTGAGGATCACGAATTTTTTAAAGAACCCTCTGTTAAGTTTTCTGAAAATGAGAAGACTCAGGACACGAATGATGCGACTAAAGCGGAAGATTTATCTCAAGATGGTCGTATCAAGGAGCTTGAAGAACAGCTAGAGGATTTTAAACTTCAAGAGTTGGTGAAACAAGAAGTGAACCAACTAGTTTATCAGCACCCCGAGCTAAAAGATGATCCTGATGCTATTGTAGAAGTTATGGATTTGGCAACCAAGAAAAGTATACCAAACCTAGAAGACGCATATACGATAGCTGTTTCACAAGCATCTGAGGAATCTGCCTTACAGAAAGCAGTTAAAAAGGTAGAGAAAGCACAGGCTCTCAAGTCTATACCCGAACAAGATGGTAAATCTAAAGGGAATCATGGCCCCGATGTTACAAAACCTACGGACTTTGATCAGGCAAGAGAGATGGCTTTCAATGATTACGAATTATATTCATAATGGAGTAAAGAATGGCTTTAAATTATGACAATTTATCAGCTTTGACGAGAGACAAATATATCCCTCTTCTAGTTGATAATATTTTCAAAAGTAATATTCTTTGCCATCGAATGCTTAGAAAATCAAAAGCATCTGCATCAGGAAACAAGGTGTTACAGCCTATCGAATATGCAGAAGCTAGTGCAAAAGGGTGGTACTCAGGATATGACGTACTCGATACGTCACCTACTGAAGTATTTACGGATGCATCGTATGATTGGAAACAAGCATATGCTACTATTTCCATTTCAGGAAAAGAAGAAGCATTGAATGATGGTAAGGAAAGAGTAATTGATCTATTAGAGGCAAAAGTAAAGAATGCAGAAAAATCTATTAAAAAGATGTTTGGTGCAAAACTTTTCTCAGATGCTAATGGTTCAAGTGACGAGGGCTTTATGGGATTGCAACATATCGCAAAAGTAAATCGTGAAATGGGTGGCATTGATAGTAATGATGCATCTGAAGGAGAATCTTGGTGGGATGGTGGCCATGTTGGCACCGGAACAGCAACTTATGATAATGCATCAAACCCTGACCATGACGATAATATCGTTAGTGACATGAGAGAGGCTTATGGTAAATTAACAGTTGGTTCGGATAAACCGACCTTAATTGTTACCTCTCAAATTGCATTTGATGCATATGAAGAATGTCTAACTGCTCAGAAGCGTTTTGGTGCTTCTAGCAAATCTCTTGCGGATGCAGGATTCACCAATTTACTTTACAGGGGAACACCTGTAGTAGTTGATGATGAGTGCCCTGCCGGGAAAATGTTTTTCATTAATGAAAAATATGTACAGTTCAGACATCATCGTAAGAGAAATTTCTCTTTCGAGGGTTTCCAAAAACCAATTAACCAAGATGCTCGGGTAGCCAAAGTTTTATGGCTCGGAGCTCTTACTTGTTCTAACCCAAGGATGCAGGGAGTAATTGGTACTCTCCCCGTTTCCTACAGTTAATAGGAGTAGAATATGGCAACAGGACAAGTTAGTTCTGATAAAAAAACTGTCGGAATGGTATCTGAAAAAGATGCAGAGGGTTTCGTATATACTGCTATAGGTGGAATACGAATGTATTCCGGACAAGGTGCACCTGATCATGCATCTGTAAAGGGTAGTTTATATGTTAATGTAAGTTCAGGAGAATTGTATATATGTACAGTTCCTGCCGGTACTTGGGTTAAAGTTGGAACACAATCATAACAATAACTATAGACTAGGTAGCTTGTTTAAACAGGTTACCTAGTCTGTTATTAATGGAGAATTAAATGACAGGTACGGAAATGGTAGATATGCTAGGATTGAGGTTAGAAGACCCCGATCAAGCATCATTTACAAGTGCGACAAAAGTTAAAGCGTTAAATATTGCACAGAGAACAGTTGTTAATTTAATTGACAACGCATACTTAACAGAATTACAAGAAATTGATTCAGCTACCTTTGCTAACAATGCATATGCGGACAACGCATCAGGTAATGGGTTAGATGGTAATGGTAAATCAACATTCACAGGATTAGGTATAGACCCTATTAGGGGTGGAGTGATAGCAATTAAAGTTTATGATGTTGTTAGTAATGCAAGTGTAGATTTAGGTTTTGCAAATATCATTGAGCCACAGGATGCAAAAAGATTAGAAAATTCTTATCTAGCAGGTTCAGATTCTAATCCTGTTGCTTACATTTTTAATTCAACAATATATGTAAAACCTGTAAAGGCAAGTGGAGCAGTTGATGTTTGGTTTATCAGAAACCCACAAGCTATAGCAGATAGTGGAACTGAGTGTGAATTAAATGTAGCTTTACAGGAATCTATTTTAGATTTTGCAGAATCACAATTATGGAAGATGGATAACAAGTCTGAAAGGGCTAGTATTGCATATAGTAACGCAATTAATCAAATAAAAGCACTAAACGAAAGATACCAAGTAGAAAAGCCAAAAGGCATAGGTACTCAAGGTAGAGCATAATGCTTTGGTCTAGCATGGTAGATCGGGTGTGTATCCCTTTCGAGCCCTCTGACGAAGTAAAGGTAAAAGCAAAGAAGTATCTAGAGGAAGCTCTAGAGGATTTTGCTTTTAACACTATGTGCCATGAGGTAGAGAGGTCTATTTATATAGATCAGAATGACGTAAAGACTCTTCTACCTGCTGACTTTATTGGACTATCAGGTCAAATAGAATTTGACGGAAAAGTATTACAGCTATTTCAAAATAGTGAGGGCTACCCTAGAAGGAATAGCGATGATTCGTATAGAACAGGTACGCCAACCCACTTTTTCCTAGAGGGTGATAATTTAATATTATATCCAAGCCCATCTAAAGGTGGACTAATAGCAATAAAATATTTTGCAAGAGCAACTAATCTTGAAGATAGTTCTACAAAATATAAAAGATTGAATTATAAAAGTTTAATATCAAATTATTTTAGAGTAGGGGAGAGGGTACAGGGAAGAACAAGCTTAGTAGAAGCCACTATTGTAAGTGATATTAATAATAACGATATAGGTACATTAGTATTGTCCGATATTGTTTTTCCTGAAAATGTAACAGATTTTACTCACGATGAACAAATCGTTCAGATTGATGATGAACAGGCGATGGAATTAGCACAAACAAATTGGAGTGGGCTATTAAGTAATTGGGATACATTAGGTTTAGGTGGAAGAGCTACTGTAACAGGTGTTCTATATAATTACGCTAAAGCAGGTGATAAACCAATTATATCTGCTAAATATCATCCATTCTTAATGGACTATGCAAAAGCAAGTTTATTTGAGGATATAGGAGATTACAGCAGATCAGAAAGACATTGGAGAAGATACAAAAACAATATAAAAGTATCGAAAGCTCAGGCATCTAATCAAGAGTATGCAGGGGCTATTCAGGTAGCGGATGTACTTCTATAATGGTATTAGAGATTCCTATATTTGATGGCGGTCTGATAACTAACGCAGATGCCGAGGATATACCTAAAAATGCTTGTATTGATACAAATAACTTCGATATTGATGTTCAAGGTAAGCTTATTAAAAGAAAAGGTACGACTACTTCAAGTACTTTAAGCGGTGTCAATCTTAAATATATATATAAATGGGTTAATTCAAAATTACCATCACCATCAAGCTATTGGATAGCTTATGATACACTTGCTAATAGGTTAGTTAGGTATGACAGCGATTGGACTAATCAAACTGTAATTAAAACCTTTTCATCTAGTCAACCTATTTATGTAGAGATAGTTCCTTTTAGCAATAGACTCCGATTTGGATTTGATGATAAACAAGACCCATCAATATATGAATATATAGATCGTGAATATTTCTTTGGGTTATATGATCCCTCCGCATCATTTAACTATGACACAGCAAAGCCAAAGCAAATAACATTAACAACATTTGAAAATTATACTAAACAGGCTAATGGAAATTGTCCTGTTGGATATTATTACTATAAGATAGTTCCTGTGTATGATGGAATGCAAGAACCTGCTTTACCTGATACTTATGCTAAGTACTATAATACAAGTGCATCAGGAGTAATTATGATGAAAGCAGAGTTTACCACTACAGACTTTGATAAAAGAATTACAGCTTTAAATGTATACAGGTCATTTAGCTCAGACGATCAAACTGCCCCTGTTTACTATTTACAAAAGACTATCCCTACAAACACAAAAAGTACACATATCGATAATAAAGGAGCTACAAACAGTAGTTCAACTACAGGCAAGAAACAGATTATATGTATGGGAGGGGATAGTGATACAGATTTCTCAGATATAAACACATGGGCAACCACATCAGGATTTGGTAATAGTAATTTTGATAGGGTTTACATAACTATTGGTTCAACAGCTTATGATTGGACAGATGATGCAAGTGAAGGAGGGAATAAGTTTACATATACAAGTAGTTCAGTATTAACTCTTAATTCAAGTGCAAGTGAACCTGATAATAAGTTTGATGATGATGTGACAATAACTCGAGCTGATGCAACGAATAATCAAAATGCTTCTGAAACAAGAAGAGTATATTGTGGAGATAGATTGTTACACAATGCATCTTGGGATTGGGAACAAAATGAGGTATCAGGTTATCATGCTCTTATATCTTTTAGTAGTAATAATGACAGGTTTGTAGTTGCCTCTAATGGCCCCCTAGTGCAGGTATCATCAGGTATATCTGTATCAGGAACATCAGGAACAGTAACATTGACTAATGGATATAAGTGGTCTGTATCAGGTTCCACAGTAACATTAATATATGATGATAACAATCAAGCTGTATCAAGATTACATAATCTAACAACAGATAAAAATGATATAAGATATAGACATGGTAAATATATAAATGGTAGATACTATCAGGCAAATGTCGTACTTGACCCTAGTGATGAGAATGAAGTGCACAATGATTTTATTATGTTTAGTGAAATTCAGCAACCCGATGTAACCCCAATAACAAATTATATACAATTAAAAGACTCTCAGGGTGGAGAAATATTAGGACTAAGACAGGTTGGTGATAGCTTGGTAGTATTTATGGAGAATGGTGTTTACAGGTTAAGGGTTCCATCTACTGACCCTAGAAGCTTTTCGTTAAAAGAGGCGGAAGAAAATATAGGTTGCGTATCATCTAGGAGTATTGTGCAGGTAGGTAGTTATGTTTTTTTTGCTAGTAAAGATGATATATATGCATTAACACCATCATATGAAATTCAGCCATGCGGATCATCAATAAGAGATATATGGCAAGGTAAAGCTAATAAGGAAAGCACATTTGGTATTTATGACCCAATAAAACATAGGGTATTATATGTATTTGGAAATGACACAGAAGATGTATATGCAATAGATACAGAAAAGTTTATGTATGGGGGTAAGGAAGTTTGGAATCATTATGAGTTTCCGCATACAGATCACAAAATAGAGGATTTTGGAATAGATGAAAACTTGCAGTTATATTTATTTCACAATGCTCATGATAACTAAGGTAATTAATTATGAAAGATAAATTAGGATTATCAGGTGAAGTAGAAGTAACTATTATAAAAGCTGATAAAAATAAAGAAAAACAAGTTGTTAAAAACGCTGTGCACGTTGAATTAAAAAATGCAATAGCAAAGGGTTTACAGGAAACATTTGAATATGGAATAAATAATAGTCCACTTTTTTCTACAGATAATTTCGATGATTCACCGGCCGCCACGAGATCAGGTATGGTACTTACTGATGCTAGTAATGATTATGAAACTGCATTAACAACGATCACTACAGTACCTAACTCAACAGGAGTTAGAATTACTTCATCTACTAGGAGAGATGGCGATACAAAAAACTTAACAGGTGCTAGGTGTGGCAGGTATTATGTTAATGGAGATTTTACTATAGACTATGCTTCTACGACTTTTACACAAGCAGTTACAGATGGACAGCAAATAGATGTTACATGGGATATAACAATATCATAGGAGAATAGAATGGCGAATATAATAATACCAAAAGTTGAATTAGATATTAGTGGGAATATTATTCTCAATATTAGAGATGTCAATGGAAACACAAAACAGCATGAAGAATTTAAAAATACAATATGGACACATTTAAAAGATAATATATCATTAGCAATGAGAAGTGATTCAGCAGTTAATCATTTTATAAATACAGATAGCGGTTGGTTTAACTCTACTTATCCTAAAGGTGTTGGTGAGGATGGTATTATGATCACTCAAACAACTCACACTAATACTGATAATGGAGTTACTTGGGTAGATAGCGAGACATCATCAGACCCTTTATGGGATTTATATTTAGATGAAAATTTATCTACAACTTATGATGCCACAAATAGCCCCAATCAGGCATCATGGACAGCAGAAGGAACATGGGAAGGAAAAGAAGGATCGGGTACAGCAACAAGTAATTCTTTTGATAAAATGCAAATAGGAAAAGATTGGAAAGTAACTACACAAGAAGATATAAATGCAGGTACTCATAGATTATTAGAGCATTTTGACTATGTATTTGCAAGTGCAACTGCTCATGGAAATGATTTTACTGCATTTTCGTTAGACGATAATGATGTAGCTAGGGTAACGTGGACAATTACAATTAGCTAATGCCAAGTACAAGTGTAACAGTAACAAACCCAACAGGCTCCTCTAGATGGTATAGAGGTCAGTCTTATACTATTCAATGGTCACACACTACTAACTTTGGTGTAACTGTAGATCACTTTGAGATAGATTTATTAAAAGGCTCTTCACAGGTACTAGCTATTGCCTCAAATAAAAGTTCTTCATCCTCTTCACATGGTTGGTCGATTCCATCAAATCAAACCGAGGATGATGATTATAGAATTAGAATTAAAATGGTTACAGTTGGTGGAGGTGATATTTTATATTCAGATACTTCAGATTATTTTGACATACATGAAAAGTATCACACAACTACTTTATCTGATGCAAATTCATTATCGGAAACTTTATCTAAATCTGTAGCTACATATCGTACAGACCGATCTTTATCTGAAACAATTCCATCAGCAGAATCACTAGCTAAAACAATAAGCACTTGGAGATTTGTAAGTACATTATCTAACACAGTTACCCTTGGTGATTCTTTTTCTAAATTTATTGATACTTGGGAACATATACGATCCGTATCTCATAGTATCTCCACATCTGAATCTTTTACTAAGTCAGTACAGACTTGGAGATATATAACTAATTTATCTGAGACTATAAGCACATCTGAATCTTTTACTAAGTCAGTACAGACTTGGAGATATATAACTAATTTATCTGAGACTATAAGCACATCTGAATCTTTTACTAAAGCAGTTCAAACTTGGAGATTTATAAGATCGTTTTCAGATTCAATTTCCTTATCCGACACATTTGCCGATCCTGTAGTATTTCAGTTTAGGCATGATACTGCTTTAAGCGATTCTTCAACATTAAATGATTCTCTTAATATGTTAGTAGATAGATGGAGATATATACGATCAATATCTGAAACAGCTACAATATCAGAATCATTATCTAAGTCTATACAATTATGGAGACATATAAGAACTTTATCTGATTCTATAAGTGTATCAGAAAGTTTAACAAAAGGTATAGACACTTGGAGATTTATAAAAAATACATCTGAAACAATAACAGTATCAGAAAGCCTATCAAAAGCTATAGAAACATGGAGGCATATAAGAACTTCGTCAGATACTATTAGTGTTGCAGAATCTATTGGTACTCCATCAATTAGAACATGGAGAGTACAAAGGGTTTTAACGGATTCAATAAATATGTCAGATTCGGAAAGTCACACTCTAGAAGCATGGAGACAGCAGACAACTGTATTTGCCCTAGACTCGCCAACAGGTGATGAAAATTCATATACTGCTAATTGGAAGAGTGGTTGGCATACAGTTTCAGATTTAGGTAATAACAATCTAATAAGACGTTTAAACATTGATTACGGAAGTAGTGATTCTATAACAGCAAAAATATATACTGATGAAAATGATATGAGTCCTGTGGCAACTAAAACATTTTCAAGTACAGGTAATATCAATACTGTTAAGTCCGAATCTATTAGGTTAGGTATTAGATGTCGTTATTTTATGATAGCTATTGAGTCTGTCGCATCTGTGAGTTCAGATGCTAGGATTGATAAAATAGAGGTTTCTACAGATGGCTAATCAATCTAAAGTTATTAAAATAGATGATTCAAGCTCAACTAGCACATTATCTGTTTTAAGAAAGACAGGTTGGTTTACTCTTAGCGACATGGGTCATAAGGTAAATGTAAGAAGATTTAATATTCGCTATTTAAGTGAAGATGACGTAACTGTAACAATATATACAGATGGAGATGAATCATCGGTAGTTAAAACAATAACTATAACTAAAAACTCAGGTAATTCAGCAACAAATTTAAAAAAGTATAGAAGTATTAGTGTAGGCAGAAGAGCACAAGTAGCTATGGTAAAGATAGTTTCAAGCTCAACTGATAATCCAATAACTATATATAAAATGGAGCTAGAAGTAGATGGCAATTAAGACAGGACAAAAGAAAACAGATAGAGCAGTAGAGGCAATGGACTCATCTATAAGTAATAGGCAAAAATCTATTGGGTTTACAAAAGGTGAAGTAGCATCTTCTGAAATAGGAATAAATGATTTTAGATTCTCATCACTTAGGGCAAATCAATTAGGCCCCGGATCACCATCAAAAGGTGAGGGTCGATTATATGTTAAAGATGGTGACGGATTTTTATATTATATAACAGCAACGAAAGTAGGTTAAATAAAATGGCTTGGAATTATTTACCTGTTATAGCATCTAAATTGGGTGCTATAGCAAAGCACAAAGATACAGCAGGTGGTATAGCATCAATATTAGGTAATTTAGCAGGAAGAGGTGCGTATCAAGATGCTTCAGCTACAGGAGCAGAACAACAGTATATGCAAATGTTAAAAAGAAGATCGCAGGAGGGAATGTACAGCAGGGGAGATAGAGCAGGTATGCTTCAGGACATAGCTATGCAATCAGGTGGAATAGCACACCAAGCTAAACAAGGTATTCAAAACCAAATGGTTGGTCAAGGTTTAGAGGGTAGTATTATTGGTTCTCAGGCAGGTCTACAGGCTGATGCAAGTAAAATGAAAACACTAGCTGATGCCAACATAGGTTTAAATAGGTCTAATAAAAAGTTTATGTTACAGGCTGAGGATCAATTACTTGGTAAGAAAATGGAGTTAGCTAATCGCATGAGAAGTCAAAAGTATGCAAATAAACTTGGGTGGGCTGACAGTATAGAGGATATGGCTTTTTCAAAACATTTAGAAAAGATGACCCCTGAAGAATTTAGACGATATCAAGCAAGTCAAGGGGGTTAATTATGGGTGTATATAGAGGAGTATTATTAGACCTACATAAGAATAGGTTAGCTAGGTATCAAAAGAATCAAATAGCTAAACAGAAAGCTGAAAAAGATAAACGCACATCAAACATTGCATTATTAAAAACAGAAGTTCCTGTTCACGAAGAAAATGGTAAATATTACATTACAAATAAAAAAGGTGAATTAGAAGAAGTTGATAAAGGTCTATATGATAGTCAAGTAGAAAGAAATAGGTTAGCACAAGTAGCTAGAGGTGAATTAGAGGCAACTTATAATATTCCACCAACATTGCAAAAGCAAAGGGAAGATCATTATAATACAGAGGCTGAAAAATTTAAAGCACAGGAAGCTGATTCTATTAAATCAGAAGCAGAATTTGCTCGTAGAAAAGCGGAAGCTTTAAAAAATAAGCCTATTGATAAAGTTGTTAATGAAGCAGTTGTTGATCCATCTATACAACCTGATACTAAGCATTCAAATACAAGACAAGTATTTCCTGAAAAACCTATGGTTGGCTCATCCCCTTTAGATAGATTACGAAAAGCGGAAACGGACAGAGCACAACTTATTACAGGTAAAGACCCTAATAAAGTAGCACCTCAAACTATGGCATCTGTAGAAAATGTTATGGAAGGTCAAATACATCCTAAAGCTACAAACTTACTTGCAAATAATAATCTTGGAGGTATGGTAGTAGGTCAAGCTCCAAACACAGGTATGGTTAATTTTAGACAAGGTGAAGGGCTATCTAACCCAAATTTAGCAAATGTGAAAGCAAACCCATTCAAAACTAGGCAAGATAGTATGTTTGGTGGAAAAATTAAACCTACCCCAAAATATAATTTAGCTAGAAAAACTCCTAAAAAATTGGATTTACCTTCTGCTAATGTTATAGCACAGAATAATAAATCATCCATTTCCGCTAGACCTGTTACTAGACAAGATGCAGTAGATAAAGCAAATAAAAAGACTGTAGGTACTATGGGAGCTATAGGCAGTAAGTTGTTATCAAAACCTAGTGAAGTTGCTAAAAATGTAAATGAAAGAATATCTCAACCATCTTCATATAATTATATGATTGATGCTATTAAAGGTATGCTTGGTGGTGCTCCAATTAAAACACTTGAACAAAGGAAAGAATGGGATGAAACTGTTTCTAAAGCAAAAAAACAGTTAAAAGGAAATATTAAGAAGAAAAGAAAAACCACAGGGTATTATACAGGTTAAATAATTATGCCGAATCTTTTTCGATTTGTTACTGATGCTGTAAAGCAGTTCGAGTACGGATCAGCAGATCAAAATCAATATGGAAACCATATATGGACACCTGAACTAGAAGAGCTTTATGGTGCTCAAAAGGGTAATACATTTATAGGTAGGGATGCGGATGGTAATCCTGCTGAATATCATTATGCATATTATGATGATCCACAAACAGGTGAAGAAGCTTCAGATTATATAGTTGGTAAACTATGGCAAAATGCCGGAAATGATTCTATACGTTTTGCATCTAATTATACAGGTCTACCACCTGATGACCCTACAGTAAAAAATTACGCTAAACAAATAGAAATAAATCGTAAGGATGAAAATGCTAAAAATGCAGTTCAACGATTTAATAATTATCAAGAAGCATCCCAAGCTTTACCTGATCTAATAGCGGAGAACCCTAGTAAAAAATCTCAGATAGAAAAATTAGTAGAAACAGGATACTATGTAGCCGATCAAGTGAGAGGTCTTTTAGCTGAAGAAGAAGAGAAGAAGAAGCCCGAAAAAGAAGAAAAGAAACAAGGAAAAGACTTTGAAGACCATGCAACTGAGTTTGGTAAATCATTTATGGTTGGTGTGGGTCAGTTAGGTGAGACTATTGGCGGTGGATTACAATGGGCTGAAGAAAACTTTGATACAGATTTAAATGCCCAAGCTGTTAGAGATTATTCTCAGGGTATTATAGATGACTATTGGATACCTGAATTAAATAAAGAATTTGAGTGGTCAGATATGGCTACTCCTGAATTTTATACTACAAAGTTTTCACAAAATTTACCAAATCTATTAGCATTAATGATACCGGGTATGGGTGCAGGTGGCATTGCAGGTAAGATAGGATTAAAATTAGGCTTAGGTAGAGGGTTAACTACTGTAGGACAAGCTGTTACAGGTGCACTAGCTAGTAGACCACTTGAGTCTGCTATGGAAGCTTCTCAAGTATATACAGAGCTAAGAGATCAAGGTGTAAGGGTAGAGGATGCATCTAGAGGTGCTAGTGAAACATTTAAAAAGAACTTGTCGCTAATAGGATTAGATGCTGTTCAGTTTGGATTAGCTTTTAGTGGTCTTAATAAAGTGTTCAGACCTAGTATGGTTAATTTTATTAAAGGTACAGGTAAGATAGGTGTCGCATCAGGAATTGAGGGTGGAGAAGAATTAGTACAGCTTTATTTTAGTGAGGCAGGTAAAGCATCAGCACTAGGGCAACCTGACCCTGATTTAGTTGAAAATTTATCATTAGCTACCCCAACACAGAAAGAAGCATTCGCTTTAGGTGCATTTATGGGAGGTACTTTCCAAACTATCTCTGCTATAGGTGGCTTAGGTGGGTCAGAGGGTGAAATAAAGCTAACTAAAGAACAAATAGAGAATATAATTGAAGAAGAAACAGAAAAATTAACTATACTACAAGCTCGTGAACAAGCAACACAAGAGCCAATTACACCTGAACAGGAAGAAGCAAGTAATTTAGTTAACAGTTTAGAAAACTACCCTGATGTTACTGCTGAGTTTGTTGAGCAGGAGCTTGTTGATATTATGTCTGAAGAAGACTTAATAAATGCAGGTTATCCTGTTGAAAGTTTTGATTTATTAAACATTGAACAAGTACAAGAAGGAGAAGAAGGCTATGTCGAAGGACAAACAAATTACAGGGTCGGTGTCGAAGCAACCAACTATGAACATGAGGATACAGGGCAAAGACGGATTTTATTCTCCGGCAGTACCTCTAGAAGCGGTGTCATCGAAGATACTGTCGAAGCTATCCTCACAAGACTCGACAAGGTTAATCCAAATCTTAAACAAAGAATAGATGCTTGGATACAGAGAGTCGAGAGAACTGCAAATGAATTAGGCGAGTCATTACCATTTACAGGTAATGAATTATTTAGTAAAGCTTTCACATATAATACAATGGGATATGGTAATGAAACAGAAATACCATTCCTATTTACAATACCTGAAGCTCTTGTAAATGATGTTATTGCTGAATTTGGAACGAAAGATGGTACTAATTTACTTGAGCAAATGCGTGGGGATGCACCTGTACAAACTGAAGCTCAGGTTGGCGAACTTGCAGTTACAGGTGAAGATATACAGCAAGATGTTGCCGAACAGCAAGTTGAAGCACCACCCACACTAGAAGCATTTGTTTCTAGAAAGAGAGAACAGCATGATGGTGTTTGGACAAAAGAGTTAGCTAAGGAAGCTAGGGATGAATATCGTAGGTTGTTTAAACAGCCTGATACACCAATGATTACAGAGGGAACAGCTATTGAAGAACCTATAGTTGAAGAAAAACCAAAAGCTAAACCAAAGAAAAAAGATGAACAAAAAGATGACTCGGTATATACGGCAGAAAGAATTGAAAAATTATTAAGTGATAGTGGAGTAAAAGCATTAAATAATGTTGATGGTTTATCGGAGATGGGTAGTTCTGTACCAATGAAAGAGGTGCAGAAATTAGTTAAAAAATATAATCTAAAACCTAATGGTAAATCAAAATGGGATATGTTAAAGGCTATACAAAATCACTTATCTAAACCTAAACAAAAATATGAGCTTGGCACTAAAGTAAGTGGTGTAGCTAGGGTTACTAAAAAGAATCCTAGTGGTGTGGCAGTTATTTCAGGATATAATCCTAACACAGGTGAATACACATTTGAAGCAACTAAATCATCCATTGATAAAGGATTAACATTAAAAGAGGGTGAGTTTAGTGTACCTGATGAATCAAGATCAAAAGGTATAAAAAGATTTAATAATTTTAATAAGCTACCAAAAAGTAAAAGAAAACAAGCTCGTTTAGATGCTACTACATTTAGAAAGAATGTAAATAGTGGAAAATATGATGAGGTGTTTGGTCAAGAAATATTAGATAGTATAAGTGGAGAACAGGCACAGCAAGATTACAAGTTTGAAAAGATTGGTGAACGATTAGGTTTTGATTTAAGTAAGGGAACAGAAAGAGCTTATGCATTACCTAAAATAGAAGAGTTACTAGAAAAAGTTAGAAGGGGAGAGGAGAAGTCTTTTGAACAAGAAGCTTTAGATGACTTAGATGTTTTCTTAGGGGAAGTGGGAAGAAAAGAAGGATTTAAAATTAGTCCTAAGAAGTATATTTCTACAGAAGAAGCGTGGAATAGATTAAAGAACAAAAAACCTATACTTAGACCCGGTGAAAAAATTGAAGATAAACACGCAAGAAAAATTATAAAACGTATAGAAACAATGTCGATAAAAGACTTAGCTAGTATATTTGATAATAATGATGATGTATCAACTATATTAGTAGCTCCTAGATTTTGGTATCGTGAGGATATAGCGGATATGTTTAAAGAAGCATCAAAAACTGATCCTAATATATATGAAAAGCAATCATTGTTTTTAACAATTTTAGGTATTCTAAGTAACGGAAATAATCCTCAAGTTAATTATCAACAAGCTTTTGAGATGTTACAAAATATTAAAGGTAAGAAACTTCCATTAAAAAGTCATGTGCAAGGTAAAAATAAAGAAGCAGGTATTGCATTTGGCGGTCTTACTGAAGCAGGGTTTGCTTATGGTACTGTGAGATGGAGACAAGTGGGAAAATCAGGTCAAGTTCTACAGAAAATAATTGATGAGTATGGTGTAAAAGGTTTAGATAAATTTTTATTAAAAAAGTTTAAAGCTAAAGATTTAAAAAAGAAATATAGTAATCTAAATACTTATGGTGAAGGTGGTAATGTTATGAGTCATATTGAAACTATACCTCAGCAAAACAAAGAGGTTTATGGTGCGGAAGTGTTTGGCAGAAAACTAGGTACTTTTATAGTAAATATGCATGGTATACATGAGGATGCAGTTATAGATGTTTGGATGGATAGAATGTTGTCTAGATACACAGGTATGTTAAAGAAGTTTAAAACTGAATCATCTCAAAACGCAAAAGATTATTTAGATCAAGCACTAAAAAATGTAGCGGATAGAATGACAGAAATAACAGGAGTTGATTGGGGGATAGATCAAGTCCAAGCAGTTCTTTGGTACAATGAAAAAGAAATGTATATTAAAGCAGGAGTAAAACCCGAAAAAGGAGTAAGTTATGCCCAAGTCGCAAAACAACAAAGAGCCCTTAGCACATCCAAAAGTGATGAAGGAAGTGTTAAAGATGGAAAAAGAAATGTTCTCGGAGGAAAACCTAAAATTAGCGGAGAAACTTCTCAAGGAAGAACTAAGCAACCTGCCTTTAAAATAGGTTTCAGAACCCCTGCGGATCAGAAACCTAACGTATCAAACGATTACTCTAACACTTCTAAACACTTTGATTCAAAAGTACCTAATGATGTCCGTAAAGAAGCGAGACAAATGGAGAAAGAATATGCTCCATCAAAGTTTCGTGATTTCTTAAATACATTTTACTCACAAGTAAAACGAATAAACCCTGCTATTGCTAACGCTTTTAGACGTTTTCAGCGTAATAATATAAAAATAGTAAAAGACTTTGAAGCTAAGGTGAAGCCTTACGCTAACTTCCTAAAGAAAATGAGTAGAAGGCAATGGTACAGACCAATAAAGTGGAGGAAGCATCGAGTAGATTATATGATCTTAAAGAAAGCTCTACTTAATGGTGATAGAAAAATGATTGATCAGATCAATGCAAAGTATGGGATGGAAGATGCATATAACGCATCTAGAGAGGCTTTAGATAATATACATGAACAGGCAGGAGCAGTTGGTTTAGATATAGGATTCATACAAGAATATTTTCCTAGACTTGTCGCAAACCCTAGACAGTACATGATATACATTAGAAAAACTTTAGGTAAAGATAGTAGTCTTGTATCAAAGATTGATGAAACAATAAGAGATGAACAAGCTAAAAGAAAAGATAAAATAACTGATGAAGAGAAAGCAGTAATTGCACAACACATTATTAAAGGTCATACAGGAAGAGTATCTGTGGGTAGAGCAGATAATGCTAAGGCTAGACAAATAGATTATGTTGCAGATGATGCTCTAAGATTTTACCATGACCCACATATTGCTATAATGAATTATGCACATAGTTTTGCTGATATGATTTCCGCATCTCAGTTTCTTGGTGGGTCACCAAATAGATATAGTATTAGAAGTCATAAGCTAGGAAAGAAACGATACTATTATATTTATGATGAATTAGATCAAATAAAGATGCCCGGGCCTGATGGGCTAAAACCAAGATTATATAAAAACCGAAAAGGTGAAAATATAATGAAAAGGTTAGATGAACTTAGACAAATGCATCAGCAAAGAGTTGGGCTACCTAATATGAATTTATATGATCAGATTGGTGGAATGATGATTAGGATGAGAAACCAACATGGTTTAAACGCTGATCAAGAATCAAGATTATTAAGTTTATTTGAGGCATACTTCAATAGAAATAAAATGAGTCCATTCGTACAAAAGTTTAAACATTTATCCTACATAGATACAATGGGATCACCATTCTCAGCTATAACGCAGTTAGGCGATTTAGGGGTAGCAGTATACAGGTCATCTAAATCATCAAAATTAGGTTACCTAAGCCCACTTACATATGGTAAAGTGTTAAAGAATTTTATTATGTCTATGTTAAATAAAAGTAATTACAGCATGGAAGATATGGGTATTGATCCTTTAGGTTTAGAGTTTAGACCTGATGCAACATGGTCAGGTAAATTATTAGATATGGTATTTACAATAACAGGTGTTCGTAAAATGGATCAGGTAGGTAAAGAGACTTATGTAAATACTGTGATGAATGGATATAAGAAACAGGCAAATATTAAGAATCCAAAAAATAAAAGATATAAAGATTTAGTACGAAGATTGAAGCAGAAATTTGAACCTCAAGAAGTACAGCAGTTACTTAAAGATTTAAAGAATGGGAATAGATCAGAATTGGTAGAATTACTTGCTTACTCAGAACTGCTAGATATACAACCTGTTGCTCGATCTGAAGTACCTGTACAATATTTAAAGATGACTAATGGTAGAATTTTTTATATGTTAAAAACATTTATGTTAAAAAGGTTTGATATATTTAAAAAAGAAATTGATTTAATTGAAAGAAGAGCACAAGAGTTCGAAAATAACAAGCAGTTTAAACGTGCTAAGATTCATAGATTAGCAAAGGGTAGAAGGTTAATAGCTTTAGGTACAGTAATAGCTTTAGCAGAGGCAGGTACAGATAAAATAAAAGATATAATACTTGGTAGGGAAGTGGAGTTATCAGATAGAGTTCTTAGTAATCTATTAAAGTTAGTTGGTATAAGTAGGTACCATTTCTATAATTTTTCAAGGGATGGTTTGAGGGGTGCACTAATAAAAATGATTATGTTTCCTGTAGATTGGATAGATGATCCTATTAGAGATGCAAGTAGAATTAGATCAGCATATGAACGACACTCTAATAAGTATGATAGGATAGGAAGTATCAAAAAAGATATAGGTAAGCGAGGGTTGAGAAGTATAAAGCATATACCATTCATAGGTAAATATTTATATTGGTGGAATCCGGAGCATCTTGGCCCTATTCCTAATGAGGGATTATCAGGATCATTGGGTTACGGAAGAAAAATGCTAGAACGAGAAGCGAAGAAAAAAAAGAAATACAAGTATAATGGATAATAATTTTTTAAACGATGAATAGGAGTGAGATTGTGCCATGTCTAGTTTAACAGGTAAAACTATAGGTGCGACCTATAAGGACATACTTACAGTTCATGGAACTGTATCAAACCAAGGTCTTGAAGCATCACTAAAGAAAATTGAGGATGGGGAAGGTGTAGAATCCTCTGTAGAAATCTCTACAACTGAATTTAATGTTCATTCACATAATAGCTCTAGTGCAGGGTTAAAATTAGGTGGAACATTAGTAACATCTAGTGCAACTGAACTTAATTTATTAGATGGTATTACTTCTGTTTTAAATGAAAATAATATGAGCTCAAATAGCTCGACATCACTAGCTACACAGTCAAGCGTTAAGTCATATGTTGACTCTCTAGTAACCGCACAAGATTTAGATTTTCAGGGTGACACAGGGGGAGCTCTAAATATAGATTTAGATAGTGAGTCACTTACAATAGCAGGTGGGGAAGGGATAGATACAGTAGGATCAGGTAATATAGTAACTATTACAGGTGAATATGCATCTGATTCTAATAAAGGTATAGCAAGTTTTACCGCAACAGATTTTAGTGTAAGTAATGGTGTTGTATCTTTACAAACAGAAAAACTTCAAGATGTTATAGGGGGAATGGTAGATAGTAATACTGAGAGTGGTATTGCAGTTACTTATGACGATTCAAGTGGTAAGTTAAATTTTGATGTTGGTGATTCTACTGTCACGCTTACAGGTGACGTTTCGGGAACAGGTACAATAACTAATCTTGGAAATGTATCTATTGCGACTACTATAGAAAGCAATTCATTAGCATTAGGTACAGATACGACAGGGGATTATGTAGGTACCCTAACAGCAGGTACAGGTTTAACAAGCACAGGGGCAACTAGCGGAGAGGGTATAGCTCACAGTTTTAGTGTTGATGCTTCTCAAACACAGGTAACTGCTGTAGGAACTATTGGAACAGGGGTTTGGCAGGGTACTTCAGTTGACTCAGATTACACAGAAGCAAAAGTTCACTCACTCACAGCCGGAGAGGGTATAGATGTTTCATCCACTACAGGTGCAATAACTATTAGTAGTGAATTAGCTACTGATACAAATAAGGGTATAGCAAGTTTTAATGATACAGATTTTAGTGTGACTAATGGTGTGGTCACTTTACAGGAAGAAAAATTACAGGATGTTATTGGTGGCATGGTTGAGAGCAATACCGAAAGTGGTTTAGCTGTTACTTATGATGATACTAATGGAAAATTAAATTTTAATGCAGGTGACCCTGTAATTACTATAGATGGCATAGTAGAGGGAAATGCCACAATGACAAACCTAGGTAACGTCACTATTGATGTTTCTGTAGCAAGTACAGGAATAGCTCTTGGAACACAAACAAATGGTGCATTTGTAAAAGCTATTACAGCAGGAACAGGTCTTAGTACAAATCACATAGGAGGGGAGGTTGAAAATGCTGAACACACATTAAGTGTAGATGCATCGCAAACCCAAATAACAGCATTAGGTACAGTAGGTACAGGTGTTTGGCAAGGAACTTCAGTTGACTCTGATTATACAGAGGCTAAGGTTCATTCAGTAAGTGCAGGGGAAGGTATTGCTGTCACCGCTACTACAGGAGCTCTAACTGTTAGTGGGGAGGATGCAACTGACTCTAATAAGGGCATAGCAAGTTTTTCTACAGCTAATTTCGCGGTATCGGGTGGTGTGGTCACAATTAAAGATGGCGGTGTTGCTAATGATGAATTAGCAAATGCTGATTTAAATTTCTCAGATGGATCAAATTCTTCAACTGCTGTTCTTGGTGGTGCAATAACTATAAGTGGAACATCAAATGAAGTTACAGTTGTAGCCGATGGAAATAATACTTTAACCATTGGCCTACCTGATGCGGTTACGATTGGAAGTACATTAACTGTCACTCAGGATTTAATCGTAAATGGAAGTACAGTAACAGTTGATGCGGAAAATTTAGCTATTGAAGATTCAATGGTAAAGGTAGGAAAAAACAATACTCAAAATAGTATTGACCAAGGATTATATGGTAGGTATCGAACTGCATCTACTGATCTTTATATGGGAATGTATGCAGATGCTTCAAACTCAAACACATGGACATTTTTTAAAGGATTACAGGCAGAGCCATCTACTACTGTAAATGAAGGCGGAACAGGTTGGGCTTTGGCTCCAATAAGGGTTTCGACAGTTACAGCTAGTACAGTAGATGGAGCTACTATTGATGGGGGAACATTCTAATGGCTAATACTCTAAAGTTTAAACGAGGTACAGATTTATCTAACGCAGGTACTCCATCGGCAGGTGAACCTGTATGGAATAGCAGTACGAATAAATTATATATAGGTGATGGATCAACTTCAGCAAGTTCACTTACACAAATAGGAGCAGAGTTCTTACCATTAGCAGGTGGTACACTTACAGGGAATGCTATAACATCGGGATATTTCCAATCAAACGCATCGGGAATTGGTTTTAGATTAGCGAACCAATCTTACGATTCTATTTATTATAGTGCTTCTAATAGAATAGGTTTTGATGGGGCAACTACTCAAAGATTTCAAGCTACAAATGCTTCCTTTACAGGTGATTTAACCATTGCAAGTGAATTATTTATAACTAATAGAGGTTCAGCTTCAACACCTGCTATAAGATTTAGTGATGATGGTTCTAGTGGTATTTACTCAGGAAGTTCCGCAGAGTTTGGATATGCTCATGGTGGTTCACAAAAGTTTTTAGTTAATAGTTCGGGGGATGGAACCTTTGCAGGAGATATAAACCTAACAACTGCTAATTCTAAATTAGGTATTGGTAAGACTGCATCAAGTGGATGGGAATTAGATATTGAAACATCAAGTGGGAATGCTAATGCAAGATTAAAAGCAACTGCTACAAATCAAGGTGCAAGGCTTGAAATGGATTCTCATAGTGGAGATGAAAGCAATATTACATTTGCATCGGGAGGAACTGCAAAAGCACAAATAGCATCAGATGTTGGCGACCAAAATATAATATTAAAAACAGGTGGGGCTACAACTGCTCTTACTTTAAACTCATCTCAAAATGCTACATTTGCAGGGAAGGTTTCAGTCGGAAGCGGTGGTTCACATAATAGCACTGGGGCGAATGCATATGCAGATGATTTAGTAGTAAGAGGTGCTAATAATGGAGATGGAACAGGAATAACAATATTTTCTGAAACAGATGAATATGGTACTTTATATTTTGCAGATGGTCAGACAGGTAATGAAGCGTATAGAGGATATATACAGTATAGTCATGCAGATGACCAAATGCAAATTAACTCACAAGGTACTATTAGTATTGGTGCTACAAACACTACATTTGGTGGTAATTTAACTGTTGATGGTACAGGTACTCATTCTTTTGATGGCATGGTACAAGCCAAAAGAGGGTTCACAGCAGGTCAAGCCCTTGATATTGAAGGCAATACTTTCGGCAGAACTAATAGTTCA
>Ga0098061_1000331_pt1 | contig 21917 bp, 22 predicted proteins | sample 22_taG_FD_92579 | JGI IMG/M metagenome (GOLD analysis project Ga0098061, IMG submission 92579) | Marine viral communities from the Subarctic Pacific Ocean - 22_ETSP_OMZ_AT15343 metaG | ecosystem: Environmental > Aquatic > Marine > Oceanic | place: Subarctic Pacific Ocean | collected 2015-01-20
ATAAGCCTTAATACTCTGTTGAGTGGCAAGAGATGTTGAGGAGTCTGAAGACATATCATCTTCATCTAAACAGTCAGATATATTAGCAGTACTAGGGAAGTCAATATTGTTTCCATTAAGATCCAAGTCTCCCCCTAATTGTGGAGTGGTATCATCTACTACATCTGATATTCCAGCATTAGTGTCCACATAAGCTTTGATACTTTGTTGGGTAGCAAGAGCTGTAGCACTATCAGAAGACATAGTATCTTCATCCAAACAATCAGAGATGTTTGCTGTAGTGGGAAAGTCTAGCCCCTTACCATTAAGGTCTAGATCACCACCAAGTTGAGGAGTGGTGTCTTCTACTATATTAGATATTCCAGAGCCCGTCTTAGCAGACATATCTTCCCAAGCAGATCCTGTATACCTTCTCCAACCAGGAGAAGTGGAGGCTGTATTAGTTCCATCATCAAGGTAGATATCTCCTATATTAGGATCTGTAGGAGCTGCACTTCTCTCAGTAATATTAAGAGGAGCAAGTGTTGCACTATCTGCAACTGTTACCTTAGCCATTGATTACATTTAGGTTCAATAGGAATCTTATATATCTTCTCATACTCCTTATACCTTTGTTCAGAAGTAGGAAGTTTTTGTATCTGTTGGACTTTCTCTTTTACTAGTACAGAGTCTATTACTACACTATTTACAAGGGTCTTGATATAACCATCCTGTACAATCTTAGTAGTGTCACTTGGCACACTCTGCCCTAAGAATGATAAGCTCAGTAAGATAATGCTCAGTCTTTTCAGATAGTTTTTCATTAAGTTTTTCACTTTGTGTGTATTCACCATAGAATTTTCCAGCACTAAATGTTAATCCTAGAATGAAAGCAATTATAGGCCAGTATTTTTTCAACAGCTCCATTAAACTTTCTTATTCTCCTTGTTATGAGTAAATAGATTATAGATCTTTACTCCTAAGGTAATTGTTATGGAGATAGCTGTGATTGCTGCAATGTAATTACTTATCCATCCATTTACTCCCGCAAATAACCATACACAGAGTGCAGCGCCATCTATGCTGTAGAATATTTTTTCTGCTAAGGTAATTGGTAAGAGGGCTTTTAGTATGTGGTAGGCAGAATTCATAGTATATATAGGCTTCCTTTTATAGTGAGTGTGCCTTCTACCTCAAGCTTAGAAGCCACCATTTCTCTCCTCTCGTATATAGTAAGTTCTTCAGAAGATTTAATTTTTGTCCAGGAGAATTGGTTCTCCCAATCTATTAGCTCACCAAGGTAGATATCCTTGTTAGCCATGTATAGAGTCCTAAGCTTGTTGGAATTAAGCTTATCCAGAGAGATCTTCATCTGTCTGCCAGACCTCTCTTCTATTTTAAAGGTATTAGGATCAAGAATTAGATCCTCAAGTAGTCCTAGTTTGTGCCACTTATTACCATCAGAATAATATAAGCCAACATCTCTGTTAGATCTTTTATTAAACACGGCTCTAAGTTCTCCTTTAAAATCTTTAGCTTCATCAGTTATATTAGCTCTCACAACAGTTTTTACAAGTTTCCATCATGTACTGTATCATCTCACAGATCTCGTCTTCCGTAAGACATTCATTTTCAAGCTCTGTTACATCTATACATGCTAGATAAGAGACTACTATTTCCTCAAACATAAGCTCTTGCTGAGTAGTTACACAATCCACACCTATCTTCCAATTAGTAGCAATCTTCTCAGCTTTATCTCCCATGCAGCATGCAAAGTATCTAAGTTGATTAGTATAACAGTCTTCACAGATCATTACCCTTCTTTCATTATTGTCCAGCCATTGAAGGTAATTTCTCCAGAGGTGGCTGTACCATTAGTTCCTTTTATGATAATCTGCATAGCAGCAGTAAAGTCTTCTGTATCAGAGAACACATCTACCTCAGCAGCTACTCCATCAAATGTCCACTTAACCCATCCCTTCTGAAGGGAAGCTCCTGTTCTTATACACCAAGCTTCACATATCCAATTCTTTGCATTAGGTGTTGTGGTAACTGAGTTCTGACTCTGTGCAGTAGCTCCTATAAAGAGCTCTAAGGTTTTGGTATTTGCTGTAGCTCCAGTAGTTCCATAAGCCTTGAGATAGAGTACATCTCCATCAGTGCCCATGGTATTTGCAGGCATGGTATATGTAGCCAAGACTGTTACATCTGTAGATGAAGGAGTAGAGGCAGCTGTACTAGTAAAGTCTAATCTAGTAGTTCCAGACAGATTGCCTAGGGCTACTTCTTTTAAGTTCCCAGAGTCTGAGGTATCAGATACTAGTACTGTATCTGTAGATTGTGTAGAGGTAATGGCAGTCTTGCCAGTGAAGGCAGAGCTGGCTAAAGTTACAACTCCAGCTGAGCTAAGTGTTGCATCTCCTGATACAGCTACAGAGGCTGACTTAGTTCCATCTCCTACTATAAGATTTCCAGAAATAGAGTTAACTAATGCTACAGCATTTGTACCATCTCCTTGTACAAAAGTACCTCCAGCTGAGATATCTAAAGCACCAGGTCTTTCAGAAGCCTGTCCAGTAATTATATTCCCTACTGCTATGTCAGACATCTTAGCTAGAGATACTGCTTCTGCAGCAATCATATCTGTTTGTAAGAAACTATCCACCATAGAGGCATGTGATACTACTTCCCAGTTTGCTGGGTCACTATCATATATTGCATAAGCAGTAAAGCTTCCACCTACTACTTCGTCTGTCAACACTGTTCCCATAAAGGTAACCGTGTATCCTCCTAAGGTTAGTACTGCTGTAGAAGATAGTTCGATAATACTGCCCTTTATAGGAACAGATTCTGTAGCTAAATCAAAAACTACATTACCAGTAAGTGTTACTGTTCCAGTTAACAAATAACTTCTACCTGCAAATAAGCTGGCTGTTCCTGTAGCAGGGCATGTATATGTTGTTGCATTATTCATTATAATCTCTTTTGGTTACCTCTTTATTTATAATTTAAAGCATTTAATAAATTCTGCATAAAGCAGTTTTCCTTTCACTTGGCTATAGTCTCCCGGTGCATTGGCAGTTAGTTTAACTCTTAATGTGTCCATATCATTCCAATGGGTGACAGTGGCAAAACCATCAGTGCACCATTCAAATTTAAAAGGGTATCTTGAAAGTACTTCAATGTCTCCTCCAGTACCTGCGGTATAATTGGACCATAAGAATTCCAATTTAGAGATAACTCCTACTTTTGTAGAAGACAATCTATAGAGTTCTATGTCTGCTACATAAAGATTTCTCATCTCTCCTTCAGGCAAAAGATTTGTAGCAGTGAATACTGGGACTTCTACGTCTGTAAGTCCTGAGGTATTAACTAAATAAACTGCTGCAGAATTAAGTTTTGTGGTTCCAAAGAATTGAGCTTGAGGAAGAGAGTGTATCCACTCTGTTCTTATTCTCAGAGTATCACCAACTCTTTCCATTATGTCTGGTCCAGAAATATCTATCTCCAAAGGATTTCCATTCAACAAGGGTGTTTGTAAGACTCCTAAATTGGCAGTGCTAGGTAAATCATAAGTGCCTTGCTTAAGGTCTATCATAAACCCACTATTAACCGTTCCTGCTGCTCCATTAGGGGAAAAGGTAATTACAAGAACATCATTGTTAGTGAATGATCCATTAGAAAGAACATGAGTAAAAGACACTGTCCAGTAGGTTCCTCCAGAATCTGTGGAAGCAGTAGCATACCCCATGATAAAGTTTTCATCAGCATCTCTTTTGAAGATCTTGATTACTCCACCAGATCCTGAGTTTCCTAAAGCTTCTAAGAAAGCAGTAGCATTTACAAAGTCAGTATTATAGTCGTGTATATAGAACTCAGTTACATTATCAAAGATTGCATTGTTTAATCTTACATCCCCTGTGGCTGGATTTGTAGTAGTGTTAGTATCAAACTTCCATTCCAAGCTCCAACCACCAGGTTCTCCATTAGTACCTGCAGCACCTGCAGCTCCAGTATCCCCAGAGGGTAGTGTTATATCTAGGCAATCACATGCAGAGTTGCCACAAGAACAAGCCATAATTTAGCAGTTTTTACAATCTACATTGGCAAGAAAGTCATCTATCTTGGCAATGAGTGTGTTAAAATGATTTACTTTGTTACAACCTGCAGCTCTTAATGCTGATCTTCTCATACTTTCTGCAAGTATCGCAGCCCACTTCTTAGTGGCAGTAAAATCATCGCAGTTGCAATCATCGTTAATAGCATCATAAAGGAGATCATATATTTTACACTTAATATTGCAAGTGAAAGGGATCTTATAAAACTTGTTGAATGATAAAGCATTACTGTTGTTGGTTGTATATGCTGTTAGATCAAACGTGTATATACCATCTTTAATAGATGTATTAGTTAGATCATCAGAGTCTATTGTTATAGTTGCTCCACTTATGAAGTCAGCTAGGGTGAGAGTTAGAGCATCCTGATTTCCATCAGGGTCTGTAATATTTAGTATAGCAGAGGTTACTTCATCTTTAACTATCTCACCATCACAGTTATCTGTGGAGGCTGTAATAGATAGTCCAATAAAGCCACTAATGGCAGTACTGCCGTCAAAAGTTACATTATATTCAAAGAATTGGTCTCCAGTAGGAAGTCCTGGAGTAGAGGCAGTAGAATAGTCATGGTCTAAATCAACAGCATTAGATACCAAAGCTATATAAGGATCTGAACTATATCTTCTATATTGGTAAGAAGTAAATGCATAAGTGCTTCCTAAGGAGTCTCTTAGGAAGTCAGATGTGAAGTGTGCGGTAGGAGGATTGGATACTGTTATGTTTATATTAGGGATGAAGTAATCTATTACTGCTCCTGATGCATCAGTAGTTACTAAGAATTGCATACTAGGATCATTAGTAAGAACGCTGCCTCCTACACCATTAACAGTGAGGTTAATTACTGTAGTACTGGAATAATTAAAGTGAGGAGAAGCGGTATTTTGTAGTTTATCTATAGTAGCTGTAGCTCCATACAGAGTCCTATGTACTCCATCATTATCAATCCATGTCCACTTAATGTCAGTAGTATTAGTAGTATCAACTATACCAGTTGAGAACTGGTTATCAGCTGTTACTTTCACAGTAAAATTGCCTAAGTCAGATAATTCACTTACTTGAGGCACAATGTATTCTACATCATACTCATCTTCACAATAACTAGTTGTACTTGTAAATTTATACGAGTTACAATCATTAGCTGTTGAGACTTTAAAATCTAATGCCATGTTGCTTTCTTATCTTTTAGTATGAGCTAAGATACTCAGTAATTATTGCTACTCCAGTAGAGTCTCCTGCCCAAATGCCCACTACTTTTCCTGTGTAGAAAATTTCATCTTTCTCCGTGTTTTCAGCTATAAGTTTAGAGTATGCTGTTGCAGCCACTGCTGTTCCATCATTATCCAAAACATAAAGAGCATTAGAGTCTGTATTAGTTATTGTATATTTAACTCTTCTTGGATTAGCTTCTAATAGAGTTACTGATGCTGTACCACTTGCTACATTGGTTACATTACTCTCATTTGCTGAGCCAGATCTATTAAGAGCTCTAATAGCTCCTAACAGTTTACTGAGTATTGATTTATTTTTGTTGTTGCCTATGGTAGGGCTATCTGTGAATATACTCATTATGCTAATACTGGAGTTGCAGTAGAGCCTGTAGCTTGGTTATGAATGGCTACTGGTACCCAGTTACTACCATTCCAAAGTAAGTCTACATAATCTCCTACTATTGAAAATGTTAATTTTGTTCCTCCTGAAAGGTTAGAGGGAGTAAGCTCTGCAGGATGAGTTGCAGCAGCTAACATTATTCTCTTTCTATGTCCTTTAATTACTCCATCAGTAAGACCACTAGTTGCTCCTGCACCAGTAGTTGTCCAGTAAGTCGTTGGAGTAGTAATGTTGATTCCTGCAGACATTGATACTGCCTGAGGGGCAGCCAATATTTCAAAGATAGCAAATGTAGAACTTGGCCCTGCTATTGTAGAACCAGCTAATACATTGAAGGAGTTTGCAGTCATAGTGAAATCATCAGCTCCTGCAATCTCAAAATCTATTTGATCATCTGTAGGTGAGCTTATAGAAGTATCACCATCAGCATCTAATACAATGGCATCAGCTGTGCCATTTACATCTACTATTCCATTTTCTATATGTACGCCATCAAGCATTGAGCCCTCTGACATGGATAAGTTAATAGCCATCGTTAGTTATTTAAGCTTTTGTTAATTTCTTAGTAGTCTTGCCATTGCTGGCAACTTTTGTTTCTTCTTCTTCTAGTTTGTTAAGCCAGTAAGTGCAGTCTGCAATTACTCCTTTAAACAAGTTAACCTCTGCTATCAACTCTTCTACTTTGAGTTCTGCAGATTTTTGTCTCTCTAAAATTAATTCTTTTGTCATTCTTTTTTTGTTTTTTAAAAATGGGGGCTTTTACACCCCCGTTGTTATTATATTACAGATGTAAATGTAATTCCAGCAGCTACTGAAACTAAACCACGTACATACCAATTTGTACCATCGCATGTAAGCTCTATCATATCCCCTACAATACCGCCAGTAGCAGTTTTTGTTAAAGATATTGTATCTGCTCCAGCAGCTAAAACGGAAGCTAAACCATCAGTTGTAGCAACTGCTCCATAGATAATATCATCGCCAGTCTGAGTAACAATTGTATGAGCTGTAGTTGTAGCAGCAGTCGTTACTATAAATTTGTAATTAATTCCTGCTTCTGGTGGTGGAAGTGTAGTTACAAAATCTGTAGCTGAATTCAAAAAGTAAGTAGTACCTGATTCAAATCTGTTTATTGAATTTGTACCAGTCACTATCTCTGTAGCTTCTTTAGAAATTACTTGTCCACCATTGCCTACAGAGAAAACTGTCCCAAATAAATCATTACAAGCAATGTAAGCCCCAGTCGAGAGCATTGTTGAAGAGTTAGCATTTAGCTGTAATATATTACCAGAAGTAACTGCGTCCATACTTATGGCGAGACCATTAGCTGAGGTTATTGAGTCTGCTACAATTACCATTCCAGTCTGAGAAGTGGCACTAGTTGTAAGATTTAGTGTCTTTCTATTGGCTGTGTTTGTTATTGCAACTACTCCTTCAGACATTGTAAAGTGTCCAGAGGTTATCATAAGAGCATCTCCTGTTGAATCATTTTGCAATGATAAACAAGTAGTACCTGTAGCGGCAGTATTGTCATTAGTAATTTGTGCTAATGCTCTAGTGCCTGTGTCTGCAGAGTCAGAAACAATATTAAGTCCTCTACCAGTAGTCAAGGCATCAAGTCCTGACATATCTAATGCTGTCCCTGTAGTTATAGCTGTTCCAGATATATCAAGTGCTACTCCAGCAGCTAATGCTGCAGATGCTGTTACTCTAAAGATGGTAGTTTCATCAGTAGCTGCAGAGCTTATCTCTGTAAGAACTCCGCTTGTTGAAGTAGTACCAGTATGATCAACTTGAAATAGTCTACCAATTCCAGTTATTCCTGTAGCACTTGATGAAATGGAACATCCAGAACCTGTGACTAAACTAGGATAGTTTAAAAATAAAGTTATATCATCACCAATTGTATTTGTTGTAGTACCAAATTTCATAACCATGTTACCATTACTGGATATTCCTGTAACTCCACCAGATACTCTATAAAGTCCTGTATCAGGATCATTCTCAAAAGTAATAGAAGGATCAGCAACTGTTCCATTCTGGAAACCAAGGGCTTCCATTGTTTCCCAGTTAGATACTCCAGAAGTTACAGTAGTTACACGGAAAGTAAGTTCTCCACCAGCTGGAATGTTTATATGAGCATTAGGAGAGTCATTATTTATGGTGTCTGCTAAACCAGGATATACAGCTAAGTAATTAGCTCCATCATTCTTTACTGTCATTTTTGTTCCTACTACAGCGTCTACTGGCAATAAGACAGAATCTCCGTCTGCCTGTACAATAGTAACTTCTGCATAAGAAGTAGTGATGTGAGCGGATGTTTGTGCAGCAGAGGGTTGTCCACCACCAGCAAGAGCTGTAATACCAGTCTCTGAACTTTCATCAGTACTAGCTGCAGCTACAGCCTCAATATATTCCCTTATATTGATATAGCCCTGAAGATTAGTCACACTATTATTTCCACCGACAAGCACTCTTTTATCTAAGTGATATGTTTTTGGCATTGTTAATTATTTAACTTTTGTTAATTTCATAGCTTCTTTGCCATTACTAGAGACTTTTTCTTTAGTCTCTTCAATAGTTGTTAGCCAGTATTCACAGTCTGCAACTACACCTTTGTATAAGTTTATTTCTGCAAACAGCTCTTCTATTCTAGTAGAGGCAACTTGTTTTCTTTCTAAAATTAATTCTTTAGTCATTTCTTTTGTTTTTTTTTAAAATGGAAAGAGGAGAGTTACCTCCTCCTTCCTAGTTAATTATTATGTACCATAAATTTTGATTAAAAATTGTCCTGCAGTATAGGTTCCTGCAGCAGCAGCAGAACCTGTTACAAGATATAGATAATCATTATCTGGAGGGACAGCTGAGGCTACTTTTGTTTGGCCTAATGTCCAATCTCCTCCAGATGTTAAGAGCGCAGTTTCAGTTGCATTAGTTATAGCATAACCATGTGTCTCAGTAGTTGTGCCCTCATTTGCAGAGTAGAGATCAACATCTGCATTTGATCCTGTAGGAACTTCCAAGCAAGTCATTGTTATTGCTTGTACAGTGCCCTGTACTGCTGCAGTAATCTGACCAATGCTAGCATTAGCAGAAGCTGCTGTATCTCCAATGATATCCAAGTCAGTTGCTACTCCATCTACTCCAGTAAGGTCTACATAGAACTCTGTTACAAACATACCAGATGCTCCATGTTTTCCATAAGGAATCCAGTAAGTATCCTCTGCAGAACTAAAACCAGATCCTACTGTAGGTACTGGCATATCTGTTACAAGAGCTTGTTCTGCTCGTATGTGAGAATCAAATGTAGTTGGGACATTAAGTCTCAAGCCTACTGCTGAGGCAGAGGATGTATTTGTAGCTGCACTTGCATCAATGTTAAGAGCATTGAATGTGATGTTAGCATCATTCAATGTTACAGCATCAGCATTTATTTCTAACATATCAAGTTGAAAGGCTCCTGCAGAGCTCATTGCTAAAGCAGCTGAATTGTCCATTGCTATTCTTGCAATATCAGTATCTGCCCATCTTAAAGTACCAGCAGTCTCAGTTAGTGTATAAGCTACATCTAATGCTCTAGCTGAGACATCTAAGTCAGCATTTGCACTGGTAGAAGTAGTAGCAGTTACATTTATATCTAAGCCTGTGGAAGCAAAAACATCTGGAGCTGCAGTATCTGTGGACAGGCTATGTACTAGATTTACCTGCATGGTCCCAGCAGTATCTGCTGTCTGAGTAACTACGTAGTCACCACCAGAGTGATTGACTGTTTGTCCAAATACACTGGCGTAATTTGTTAGAGCAGCAGCAGAGGCAACAGTACCAGAAATATTTCTACTGGTAGCCATTGTTTGGGAGGCATTAGAAACTGTAGTTGAATTTGCAATTTCCAAACCACGTCCTCCAACTGAAGCATTCATGTCTAGTCTGGCTAAAGCACCACCAACTGCAACACTATTACCGTCTATATTTAAAGCATTACCAGTTGTTAGCAAACTGGCTGTTATATTAAGTAGTCCAACTGATCCTGTGTATTCTCCATTATTGTATATAGTTAATCCACGTCCAGTGGTTGCTCCTGCTGTGTCTACATAAACTAGAGAACCCCAGGAAGATAGAGTAGATCCTCCTACTACATTAATTCCTTTACCTGAACTTATTCCATTGACATTAACAGCTAATACACCCCCTGTTCCAGTATAAGTTCCAGAGGTAGTTATATTCAAAGCTGTACCACCTGTAAGTTCACTACTAATATTAGCAACTGTTCCTGTAAGCTGATTTGAAGAGTTGATATCAAATGCTGCACCTGTAGTAGCTGCAGTATTGACACCGCTAGTTACAACTTGAAAAGCCGATCCTGAGTTTTCAATTATGCTGGAAGAAGATACACTTAAACCAGTTCCTGATGTTATTGCATCCGCAATAACTGAAACTACTTTTCCCATAGTCGTTGCAGGCCCTGAAATCATAGCAACTCTAGAGGTTGTAGAATTAGTATCTACTAAGTTTAATAGTGCCCCAGAGGTTATGGTTGTATTTACTCCAGTTGAAATAATGTCAAGCATTGATCCCCCAGAAGCTATTGCAGAGTTCGTGTGTGTAAGTGAGAGAAGCTCTCCAGTAGTTAAACTTGTGCTACTAATATCAGCTATTGCAGCTGTAGTAGCGGCATTATTAACCACCGTGATATTCTGAGCATTTACATCAGAAGTTACACCAAGTCCCTGGGCTGTTTCCCAGTTTGCTGCATCAACCTTTGTAAATTGTACATCTGCTCCTACTGGCAGAGATACTGAAATTGGATTTGTTAAGTCATTGATAGTGTCTACTGATCCCCAAGGGAAGACTGCTAAAGCAGCATCTCCATCGTTCTTAATCCTCAGTCTTACTCCAACAGCTGCATCTGGCAATAATACACTATCAGCTGCTGTAGCTACTGAAGTTACTTCAGAATAAGTTTCTGTAATGTGATTTGCTGTTTGTGCAGCTGTGGGTTGTCCTCCACCTGCTAGAGCTGAGATTCCAGTCTCAACACTTTCAGTAGCTGAACCATCTGCAATAACTTCTCCAATATATTCTTTTATATTGATATAGTTCTGAAGATTAGTCACACTCTTACCTCCACTGACAAGCACTCTTTTATCTAAATGATATGTCTTTGCCATTGTTTATGTTTTAAAAGAAAAGGGCAAGCAAGTTATCCCCACTTGCCCTCTAGGTTTTGTTTGATTGTTTGGTTAAGCTAGGCAGTACTCCACATAAACATGGAATTTTCCAGCCACTGTTAAAGCTGCTCCTGCAACTACTACTTTAATATCTGCAGTAGACGTTGCTACTATAGGAAGATATTCTGCAGTGGATATGGCAGAAGTGTTAATTCCAGGACTTGCTCTAAGAACCTTTACTGGAGTAGTTCCAGAATATGGTACTTCATCAAAGTCTGTTGCTCCAGCTATTGTTACTCCTCCAGCTGTAATAGCTACAGTAGCTGATCCAGCTGAGGACAAAGCTGTTTTAGAGTCTATAACTACGCTAGTAATAAGAGCTCCTTTAGGAATTGATTCTGTAGCAGCAGGTGTTATTGTACTTAGAGCACCTGCATCTATAGCCCAGTCATAAGTACACTTGGCTACTTGTTTTAATTGTTTACTCATTGTATGTTATATTTTAAAGATTACAATTCTACAGCTGCTCTGCTTCTAGGAAGAGAATTAAACCAGGGGTTTAAGACATCCTCAAGAGCCGCAGTAGTAACGGTGTGTCCAATTTCAACTAATATTTGAGTTACAAATGGTACTCTTGAGGATTCTCCAGAGGAAGTTTCTTCGAGATCATAGCTCTCAATTGTGTAGGCATCATAAGTGCCAGGAGTAGTAGTATCAATATGACTAGCATGTTGATAAGTCTCTCCAGAAGGTGGTTGAACAGAGTCAAACTTGTTCAAGCTATCAAATTCTTGATACCTTTTTTCCCAGTCAGCTGCAATACCTTGACCTTCAAACATTCTTTGTTCTTCAGTACAAGCTACAGTAGAGATGTCAAAACCTTCTCTCATACCAATAACTACTCTAGACTTCAATTGAGAGACTCTGTCATAGTAGGCAGTTCCTTCATCAAGTACTAAGAATATGATATGATCAGCCTCAGTAGTTCCTGTACCAGCAGTTTCTACACTTACTCCATCAGCTGTAGCAGCTGCAGATCCTGCAGGAGCTGTTACTAATAGAGTAGGTAAAATGTTTGAGGTTAAAGCTAAGTCTGAACTAGCAATTATTGCAGTAATAGCGGCAGCTTCAGTTGCAGTCATTGTGTGAGTTACTGCAACTCCACCGTCAGTATAACCTAAGGTCAGTACATCGTTAGCAGCATCAATATCTGCTAAAGTTTGTGGTGAGGACATGCCTCCAGTTGCATCTTCATCTACCAAGATAGCAAGAATCTGAGATCCAGCAGGATTACCTGTCCAGACTTTGGATTTCTTATTACAGTCCTGAGCTAAGTTAGCTAAGAGGTGTGTTCTCTGCTTGATAGTACTTGTGTACACAGTACTAACACTATAGTCTGGAGTTGTAAATTGAGGGAAGATAACTGGTTGATTTCTGCCATTAAGGGCATCAGTTCTTCTACCATCAAATTTCAAGCTAAGCATATATCTTGTTTCATCCAAGACATTTACAGCAGTAGTGTCAGCTTGTTCTCCACCTAAGAGCCAGGTGTTGTTTAGTGGTGCAGAGTATGAAACTCCTGCCCACCTTGTTACATTAGCACCATCAATTACAGGACTCTTTTCAAAGGGTCTATTCTGTAAAGGATAAGTAGGTGTTGAGAAAGGAGTAGCACTTGTGCTAGTTCCTTGCGCAATAAAGATTTTAGGAGAGTCAGCATAAGTATCACCTACATTAAGTGCAACGCCTGTTTCAGCATCAAAAACTCCTAGTTGTTCATTTGAGAGATTTATAACTCCAGAGGTGGCATTTTCAAAAGTTGTTGATCCATTGGATACAACTGTTACATTACCATCAGCTACAAGAATTTTTTCTCTTCTTCGTTTGTTAGAACCCATTTTTAGTTGTCTAAATTAATTTGAGTTTGTTTAAGTTTCACTCCCTGAGCATCTCTCATGTCTACTTGTGCAAGCAATACTGCTTGTCTCACAATTTCATGATGGAAGTCAGAGTCTATATCACAATTTGTTTGTGTAGTTGTTGTACTAGAGCTTGTATCATCTATGTGTTTGTAGTTACCTAGACACACTCTAGCAGGTTTTTTTAAATAAGAAATGTAAGCATCATCAATACTAAAAACTCCATCAGTGAGAAAATACAAAGACGTGTTATCGGTACCATCAGAACTTTTACCATATTCAATGGGTACCCTTTTCCATTTAAAAGAAGGCTTTGTGTAGAAGTTAAGAACATCGTCTGTCTGTACAAACCTAGTTCTTATATTTGTCTTACTACAAGATCCTTCGGTAATATCTACATCTACTTTAGTAATGACGTAGTATTCATAGAGGATAGTTCCTTCCTCTAATTTAATTTCATATCTGTTGTTTCCTATAGATGTGGGAGTGAGAGCAGGTTGCTCATTAGGAGATAAAATGTGTAAGTTTGATAGCTCTGCTATCTTTTCTTGGTTTGTCTCAAACCCTTCTTTCTTACCCTCTCCATACTTCTTGATTTGCCAAGAATTTATTCCAGCATTGAGGTAGGAATCTACCTCTGCTGGATTAAAATCAGGGAAATCATTAGAGTCTATTCTATTGAGCTCTTTTTTGAACTCAAAATGCATTTCATCAATTAGCATACTTTTTCTTCATCTCAAGCTGGAGCTTCATCTCCTCCCTCTCCTTTTGGTATTTAGGATTGGCCATGAACTCTGTAATGAATTCCTCGTATGTGTCCCAAGTAATTTTATCTCTTATGGCTCCTTCCTGCTCAGGTGGTTGCCATGTTACTTGTGGACCTCTCTTATAGATGACTCTATACTCTTTGAGATCTGAAGCTAATGCTCGTGCATTAAACTCAATTCTTGTGTCTTGACTATTCCACATGTCAAAGACTGCTGTGAAATGTGAGAGAGAGTCTTTAGTATCTCTAATATAAGTATCAAGTAAAGTATATGCTTGCTCCTTATTTAGATTCTTAACTTTACCTAAAGGGTCTCCTACAACTTGACAGAACTTAACAATAGCATCATCATTTCTCTCACTCAAAGTTTCTAGTTTAGAAATAGCTGAGTTCCTCAGTTTTCTAGTTCCAGTCTCTCTTTTCTCCTCTTTAATCTTATCAGATATATAAAAGGGTTGATCAGTGAGCTCTTCAAATGAGTTAGCAATTCTACTGTTAGACTTGGCAACATAGAACTTTACTTCATCTAAAGGTTTGTCAAGGTCTAAAGTAGTTATACCATCATTAAGGTTGAAAGTTGCCTCTCGTGATTGGAAGAATGGTATGTTTTCAGCTCTCACCTCATCCTTACCAGCAGGGGCATTGGTATAATACCCCTTCTCTCTTCCATGTTTATATTCTAAAAGGCTTTGTAGCTTAACAGTGTCTTTGTCTTTAAATACTGCCTCCCAGTCAGGAGGAAGGTTTTTACTATCTTTGTAAGGGTTACTTACAGTTTTATCTAGTCCAGTATTTATGAGTCCTGTAGTACTTGAGAGGTTAGCACAGACCCTATAATTAGTGCCTGGTGCTCTTGTTAAATTATCCTCTTGTGTAACATTCTCAGCAATTACTCTGCCATGCTCATCTACCTCTCTATCCAGAACCCTCTCATATCTCATGAGAGGTTTCTTTCTAGGGTTAGGTCTAATTATTACCTTATTCATTCTTTCTTTCTTTTAGTTAATTATGATTATGTGGCATCATCAAATTCCATCTTAATAACTCCACATCTAGATACATCTCTTACCATTAAGCCAAATGATTTTTCAATCATTGAAGCATAACCAGAGACTCCACCAGATAATCCTTGTGAGCCATCATTGATAGGGAATCCACTTTTATTCCACTTACCGTGTGTACAGAAATAAACATCGGCATTGTCTTCACACACCATCTCAATGTTATTTCTAGTATTTCCTACAGTTTGTTCTTTGGTCAATCCAAAGTCCAGAATATCCATTCTCCAAGAATCAATAGTAGTGTCAGTATACACTGGGTGTACTTGTGGACACCAATCTGGATTATCCTTAGCAGGATCCAACATTACTGTCACATCCAAGCCATTCTTACCCACATAATGTGTAAACTGAGCTCCAAAGCTCAAGTGTCTTACATCTGGGTTCTTAGCAATATAATTACTATCTACAGTGAGGAATTGTGATGCATCAGTGGCTACCATGTTATGGAACATTATAGCTCCCATTTCACCTGTAGAAAGAACAACCTTTCTAGCATTAGCATTAGCATCTTTTCTACCTCTATAAATAGAAGATAACCATTCATCAAGTTGTGTCAATGTCAAGTTACCATTATGAGTAAGTGTATGACCATCATTCAAAATCTGTCTCAATCCTGGAGAAGTTTTCTTCAGATAACCATTATAACCTACTTTAGTACCCTGTCTTCCAAAATTCAAGGCCCACTCAATATCCTCATATACTTGGTTCCATAATTCAGCTTCTACCATAGGCATGAAGTTGGCATACGTTTTACCATTAGCATCCATGAAAGGAACTCTCCAGTGTTTAATCTGAGATTTGCTGCTAGAGTTTTTATCTACTCTAAGCATTCTATCAGTGAATTGGAATTTTTCAGCAACCATACCTGTTTGAGATCTCAAAGCAAATATAGTGTTGAATTGCATGGTACCATATTTATTGTTATCTTCTCTAACAATTGTAGTACCTACTTTACAAAATTCTCTACCTGTTTGGAAAAGTGCTGTTGGAAAGCTACGAGAGTTATCCTCTCCCATCATTACAACCTTATATTCCCATCCAAGTCCTCTTTGTTCTGGTGTACCAATGACTTCCAAAGGATATTCATTGTTTTCACCAATTATAATATCAGGCTCTTGGAACCATGGCTTGTCAAGGACAATCTTGAATTCTAAACCACTTCTACCTGGAGAAGTAGCAGTCTCAGTAACCTCAGTTACTCTCAACTTAATTTTCTGATGTCCTCTCAGTTTCCATGTATAAGAGTCAGAGGAAAGTATAGTTTTGTTTCCTTTGGCTTCAGTCATACCAATAAGAGGCTTATCCTGATACCTGTCAGTTGCACTAAAAAGTTGTGCAAGTCCAACAGCATTTTGATCAATCTCGTGAGGTTTGTCTAAGCCATAGGTTCTGGCAAGGTGAGTAGAATCAAAAGAGTTTCCACCTAAACCTTCGGAGATCCATGTGGGCTTAAGCCCTGGCATTGTGAAGTTCATAATTTGTTATTTAGCTTCTTGTAAAATTTGTGAAGGCTGGGTTAATAAGAGGTCTCTTAGGCCCTTTACCACTTGGTCTTTGGGTACCTGGAGCTTTCTTGTCACCTGCTCTTCTAAACTTATCATATACTGTTTTAGTAGCACTAGTTCTAACTTTCTTCTCTACTCTCTCACTTGAGAAGCCTTTATCAGCATCATAAGTATTAAGAATGTCTAGCAAGTCTATATAGTGCTCCGGTTTATTTTGTATTTCAAGAATCCTAGCTTGCCAACTGGGTAGTCTACTATTGTTAATTACTGTAGGCTGCAATGATTCTCTAATACTATTCTTCTTTTGTTGTGTAAACTTTGTTGCTCTTAAAGCTTCATTAAAGTTTTTCTGGTAAGCCTCTTGAGCTCTTTTCCTCTCACTAGCTAATCTCATAGCCTCTTGTCTCTCCTGCTCTCTAGCTTGGGGTATTGACTGCTGATAATAGTTCTGAGCCTTCTCAGCATCATCTTGAAGTTTATCATCTATAATAGATGCATCAATGTTTCTCCTAGCCATATCCTCATCAAGCCCTCTCTCTTGGTAGAAGTGCATTAGGATTTCCTTCTGCTTATCTTCTGTAGATATGTCATAACTGGAGAAGTTCCTCTCATCAACCATACTCTGTAGATAACCTACAAAGTCTGAAAAACCTGCCCCTTTAATACCATACTCAATAGCTTCTTTAAGCATGGGATCTTGAATCTTAGCATATATTGAGTCTTCAGCTTCTCGTTCCCTTAACTCTTGATTAAGAGTCATGGCTACTTCAAAAGCCTCTTCACTGCCATCAAATTCAAAGTCCTCTGGTACCTTTATAGTACCTATATCTATTGCTGTTTGAAATTGAGTTCTGATTTCATCATCACTTAGCTCATCTTCATCTCTCTGTATATTTACTTTAGATGTAGGTTCTTCATCCTCATCATCTTCTAAATATGCAGGAGTCTTTTCTTCTTCCTGATTACCAAGTTCATTGAACTTAGCTTCACTACCTACATCAAAGATGTCTTCAGCAACTTTGTTAGTAGTGTTCTTTTCTTCTTCTTTCTTAGGAGTTACTTCATCTATTGGTGCAGCATCTGCTTCCTTTAAAGCATTTAAAGATTCTGTATCAAATGTTGTGAATTCTCCTGTGTTTAGGTTGTCCATTAGTTTGCAAAGTTAGTTATTTTGTTATATATTTTACTAATTTTTATGAAAAAGGCAGCTCTTATAGCCTTATGTGTATTTTCTGTTTATTCTTCCCAGTCAATCTTTCTCCAATAGTATTCTTTGTAGATTCTTTTAGGCCCTTCAGCAGCTCTATACAGTGCTCTAGCCTCTGATTCATTTAACTCTAGTTCTTTAACTGCATCTGAGATCTTCTTGTAGAATTTAACCTTTGTCTTTTGTAGGTTTAATCTCATTAGTTTTAGTTTCCCCAAACTGATTATTTGTTCTTTCTTAAGTTCTTAAAGAAACTAGCTATCTTCTGCATCCATAATTCCTTCTCAAATACTTTGTATACTGTATAAGGTAAGAAGTATAAGAAGAATAACAGCGATGCTGTGGTTCCTATCCATGTCATATTAATAGCATCTCCTAATAAGTCTAATGCAATTAGTGTTAAGAATATAGGAAGTAGGGCTGCTAAGTATAACAGTGCTCCTCCTAGTCCTGTAATCTTCTGTATAAAATTTACATACTTGTTCATAAAAAATCTTTTACTGGTTTATATTCATATCTTCTTCCTGAAAAGGAGACCCTACCCCCCATAGCTCTTCTTGAAGGTTTCTTTCTTTTTACTATCTTTAAGTCTTTTGAAAGTATAAAGGGCTTTCCAATACTTTTAACTGCGTCCGCCTGCTTTTTAAGCATGTACTTTTCTAGTGCACCCCGTTGGTTCCATTTGTCAGCGTATGTTGGTAAAAACTTATAATAATCCTGTATCCTGAGCATTGCTTTTCCCTTCTTATTTAAATGTGGAAAAACCAAATGCCCCCCAATATCCTTCAAAATCTCATATGGAACTGCAGATGATTGTGGTACTGGTACTTCGTTAAAGGAGAATTCACCTTGTTTTCCTTTTAGAGGAACTTTACTTTTTAATAAATCAATACGTGCCTGTATACCTTCCCACGATCTTATATTAACATTCTGTTCAGAGGCAGATAACACGTTTTGTAATTCCTCCCATGTAATTTTATCTTTATTCTTGGTAGCTACTTCTAGTTCATAGTGTTTTAGATCTTTTGTATTAACGTCCTCTAGTCCCATAACTTTAGCTTTCCTAGGCTTTAAGCCTTTCCCTGTTCCATATAAGTACTCATTTATTAGGTTAGACTTACTTTTATTTCCACCAGAAGATAGACCTGATCCTATATACTTATTTCCTGGTAAGTAGTTTCTAATATTTAGAAGTTCACCAGCCCCTCTTTTATATGAAGAACTTAATTTCATCATATTACCAACAAGACCCTTTGTAAATGATTTTACACCAGGAATTTTTTGTGACCCTTTGAAAACTTCATATGCTACGTCTGTAACTAATGCATCAGTAAAGTCCCCTCTCAGATTTTTAGGATGATAGGAATAAAACCCAGAATCTATAGCTTTCTTGGCATCCTTATAAAGTGCTCCTAAAATTCCTTTAGAATCTTTGTGGGGTTTAATTGCTTCTACAAACTTTTCTCTGTTTGTCCTAATATATCTTGAGTTAGTGTATAAATTCCTTAAAGCATTAGCAGTTCTTAATGATCTGGGAAGGTGTTCCTCTATCCTATTTATTTTCTCCCCTACTTTACTTGCTACATTACCAGTAATAAGTGGGCTTTTACTTCTCCTAATATTCATGAGAAGAGGAGTTCCTAACATTGCAGTTGTGGTAGCCCCTTTCATAGCCTGATCATAGGCTCCTGTTCTTAAACCTTTCTGCAAATCATACAGTCCTGTAGCAAGTTTTATTTTCCAAGCATATGGATTGGTTCCATATAAAAGTTCATAACCTGCAGGATTAGTCCTTTTAGATATCTCTCCAGGACTAGGATACGTAGTTACACTCCCTACTTTATCTTCTAACTTCTGCCAAGCATTAACTCCCCTCTGTAAGAAGTCTACAGGCTTAGGCTCATGTACTTGAGCATTATTAGGCTCTCCTATTGGCTGGTTGCCCATTCCAGGCAAAGCTTCTCTAGCATAATCTATGTTATTAGGTAGATGTGTATAAGGAGTACTAGTGTTATCTACTTGAGCAGATAAGTCTGGATACTGTATACTAGGAGCTGCATCTGAGGCCCACATTGAAGGTTGAATAACTCTTTGAGAGTCATACTTAGGAGCTCCTTGCAAATTATAAGAATGTTGTTGGGATTCTCCCCAAGTATAAGGAAGATACTCTAAAGGGCTTTCTGTTGATGATACTCTACCTCCATGTGCTTTCTTAGGAGCAGCTTTACTTGCAACTCCTATACCAGTTCCCACTGCTAAAGTTAGTGGCAATTTATTCATCTCTTTTGCCAGTTTTTCTAAGTTTACTTTTGTGGGATCAGCAAGGTCGAGGATTCTAGTTGAGCTTGATAGTTTATTTCTAATTGGATCATATGTTCCCATAGGACTTTTAGAAAAAGATTTTTGTGCCTTAAGTAATAACTCAGGAGTAATCTCATCATCTATATTTTTTATAATACCTCTTAGTAGCATAGACTCTCTTGCTTCATGTGCAAAGGCAGAGGGTTCTTGAAATTTAGATCCTCTTCTAAAATACTGTGCTGTTTTCTTTTCAGCTTTTGTTAAATTACTTTTAAATTTTATTTTCCTCAACTCATCATCAATAGGTAATTTTCTTCCTCTTTGTAAAGCGTGTGCTGCTTCATGATTTATAGTAGGCACTGATTTTGTAAATGGAATTCCCACACCAATCTCACCAGGATTAGATTTAATACCAAAACCTCGAGTCTTTCCTAGATTGTATCTACTTGCTTCAAATTTTTTAGTATTGGCCTTAAGAATATCAGTCCCATATTCTAACTTTGCTGATTTATTCCAAAAGTCATCTACTACTTTTTGTTGGTGCCATGCTCCATCTGCAAAATAATGGTTTTTATGAATTAAATCTTTAGTGAGTCCAAGATTCTCATGGGCTTGAGTATAATTATGAGACTTAGGATTATTCATAATCTTTATATTCTCTAACTCATCTATCCTGCTTTTAGCTGCTTGTTTAGAAAGCTCATCTAATTTATTAGGAGAAACTCCTATTGACTTTAAATATTCCCTTTCTTGTGCTACTAATCTTCTCCATCCTTCAGGAGTCTTTTGTCTAGCTATCTTCTCTGCTATAGTCTTCTCAATTAAAGGTACAGCTTCTTCCAATTCTTTATTAGCCCTCTTTACTGTGGTAAAAGGATTGGATACATCATAACTACTCTTAACTCTAACATCAGGCATTTTGTTATACTTGATGGTATTCTTAATTCTGCTTTTCACTGCAGGAACAACATCTCTATTAATTCCTTTAGCTATTTTATGAGCCTTACTTAGCTTTAACCATTTAAATGCAGGTATTGCTGTAAGTACTCCCATTCCCAATTCTAACCAATCTTGAGATGTTCCTCCTCTGTTAGTAACTATATTTTTACCACTTTGGTAAACACTCTCTCCTATCTCACCATACATAGCTGGATTGACCATACCAATAGCAAAGTCATCTATTGCTGTAGCTTGATGCTTAAGAATATCAGGATCTGATGTACCTTCTTTAATAGCTGTAGTTGGTCTCTTAGATACAGCATAGTATCTATCAAACAAACTGTGTTCTTTAGCCTTATCTACAGTACCATGATCTATTGGCCTTGTAGGTACTGGTTGTCCAAACTCATTAGTAACAAATTGTGGTATTGGTTTAGATTGCAACTTATCTACTGCTTCCTCATACAAAGGATCTGAGATTTGTCCTATGGATGTTTGATTGAAGTTATTTGGAGTATTAATACCAAAATTAGTTTGAGGATCTTCTCCCCATACATAAGGATTTCCAGAGGCTTGCTTATGTCCCTGAGAAATTCCTTCTGCTCTTCCATGAGCGCCTCCATGATGAAACTGTGGATAGTTTATAGTGTCATTTGCAGTTCCACCATTTTGATATCCCATTCTAGGATATTGATCAAAAGCTGTTGGACGTGGGTAATAATTGTAATTATTTACTCCTTCTCCGCTTGGGCTTGGAATATTAAATGTTTTGGTTGGCTTAATTTTATTCTTATAAATAAAATCTGGTATAGTATTTGGGACTTCATTAATATTGTTTTGTCCCAAATTATATAAAGCAGCAGAAGTTGCATGTGCAGACATAGAATCAATACGATTTCCTGCCATATATGGTTTTGTTATTCTTGTATTTAATGCCCTTAATTCATCTTGATGTAAATCTTGATAATTTACACCTTTTTCTGTATAGGGATCATAAGGCAAAAGATCTTTAGAAGTTAAATCAGGATTTAAACCATATGCTGTTTTTCCCTTTTCAGGGCCGCTTGTAAGAGTATTAACAACCCATAAAGGCTTTCCATTTATTTGACGATCTGCGTTATAATTTTTGTAACCCTTACTTACTTCTCCACTTCCACCCTTCGAGAACTTGGGTATAGCTCCTCCATACTTCTTATGATATTTAGAGTCTAAATTTTTGTTTATATACTTTTGAGTATTTGGATTAGAGTCTATATATTGTTGAGCTTCTTGCTCTGTAAGTGGTTGTCTATATCTATTTCTAGGATTTTTACCTGCCTTCTGAAGGTTTCTCATTCTTTTTTTCTCAT
>Ga0098061_1000333_pt1 | contig 21879 bp, 18 predicted proteins | sample 22_taG_FD_92579 | JGI IMG/M metagenome (GOLD analysis project Ga0098061, IMG submission 92579) | Marine viral communities from the Subarctic Pacific Ocean - 22_ETSP_OMZ_AT15343 metaG | ecosystem: Environmental > Aquatic > Marine > Oceanic | place: Subarctic Pacific Ocean | collected 2015-01-20
CAGCAGACCTCTTATCTACGCCTTCCATTGCTTTCTGGGTAGACTTACTTACCTGAGATGGATCATAGTCTTTTGCCATTTGCCCGTATTCATCTACAGCAGTTTGTAAACCACCACTAGTAATAGCTCCGGCCCTATCTTGAAATTGCGATTGTTGTCCCGCAAAGTCTGACCAGAGAGGATTCTCTTTTACTCCTTTCTGTTTTTGCAACTCAGGCAACTTAGCAACTTTAGGAGCTGAAAGCCCTAATCCTTGTGATATACCATCGAACATTCCCATACTACTCTCCTACCGAATCTAAAACGTCTTCATAAAACGAAAAATCCATTGGGATTTCCGTGTTGTCATCAGGGACCATATTACTTAACGTATTAATCATATCTTGCTTTAACTGTTCTTCCAACTGTTTTGACTGAATTGCTCTCGGATCCCCATCTTTAAAGAAACATTCAGTCTTCACACTTTGGATAACATATCTCTCGAACTCATCGATATCACATACGTCTGTATCTGCTGTTAATTGCTTTGCATTTCTAATATACCACACCTTTAGCTTACCAGATCTCCCTACTTTAGGGAATATACGGATAGCTTTACCGGGCAAGGTTGCTCCCGTAGCTACATCAGTAACCCTAGGAACTGAAACCGTAATGGTATCTTCACCACTAGTATAATCGTAAGACCAAGAGCCATTGTACGGCGACCATTCTAATATAGGATTAGATCCAGTGTCGTATATATCTCTCTCTGTTGCTTTGATTAAGTTTTTAATTCTTTTTACTTCATGAGATGTAGAATTAGCACTATCCACATATACAATCTTTCTAATTTTGTTAGCGTATATATCATCTGGATATTGGTAAAACTGAGTGTTAGGCCAAGCTGTTTCTATGTCATTACTAGAGGTTGGGACAGCATTAGTTGTTACTAAAGTTATCTCAGCTTCTGTTAAGAAGTAATCCTCATATAAAGTATGAATTTCTGCCTCTGCCTTTTTGATAGTATCATTAATCCAAGCATTTATATCCGAGTCTATAATGAATGTTTCATCCTCTAAATCAAGATCAGCTTGAACCCTTTCTCTTAGTTGTCTCAGTGTACTGGCCATAATTTCTCCAATCTATGATGCTGTTACAGTCTTCTCTATAATAGAACCATCTTCATTAATTACTCTAAATATTAATTTACTTGAATCATCTGATTTAATTCTTATTGCATTAACAACGGTTTCCTTGTCCTCTGCCAAAGTAGGCGAGATACCGGTTTCTTTTAACCGCTTATCAATGTCTTTTAGTAAAACCTGAATCTTGTGAAGACTATCAGAAATAGCAAGCATGTTTATCTCCATCTCTTTAGATAAATCAACCCTGTCTAATTCAATCTTATAATCTAAACTCATGAGTTACTCTTCTCCACTTCTTTTTCGTATCTTCCTTCAACATTGTCCATGACACCAAATTTAATATCTATTTCTTTAATTTCGATATCCTGATCTAGTTGATGTTTCTTGATAGACCAATTAATCTTAGTACTTTCAATACTGAAGTTTTTACTTAGCCCTACACCGGTTTCTCCTTGCTTCATTCGCGCTATTATAGTTGTATCCGAACCAGTGTTTTTAAATATCTGTTCATCTTCGATTACACCGTCATCAAGCTCGTCAAAAGATAAATAAACTTTACAATCTGAACCAGTAAAGTTTCTTTCTATACCACTATTATACATAGCAGTTATATCATCTTGAGTCTTATGACTGTTGAAGATTGAAATATTATTAATTGCCGTACCGGGAGGCCCCTGTTTTGCTGACGAAGCATAAGCTGCATCACCCATGAAAGATAAGATGTCCTTATTGTTTTCAGGCTCATACTGAATCCACTCATAATATTCAGGTATGTTTTTTGCCCAATCCGTTTGAACTACATCCCTACCATAAGTCTTATATTCTCCGTTAATATATACTGTCCACCCGGGAGTTGTTTCACCTGAATACAAACCGCCTACAGGTTGTCTTGTACCCGGTTCATGAGCACTATTGTCAGTGTATATTAAATCTCCGGAGGTTACATGAAACGAAGAGTTGGAAACGCCTGAGACTAAGTTAGACCCAGATAAAGGTGTTTTAGATAAGCCTGTTGAGGAAACATCAGACGTAAAGAATATTTTCGCCCTAGTATCAGAACTCATAACAGCTTCATAGCTATCATCAAACTCGTCGTACATTCCCCTTAAGTCAAATGCGGGGCCATCCGAAGTTTTTGATACAGTAATTTCTGGATTATTATCATATCCCTTACCTATTATGTAGAAATCTGAAATTTTTGTAAATCTATCAATGTAGTCTTCATAGAAAGGGCCAGAATTATCGGGCTCTGTCCGTATCGACCAACCACTAAGATCCGAACTTCCATTTATATCTTCAACTATAACATAATCTTCAACATAACTAACACCTGTAACGAAAAGTTTTGGGGAACTACCATTTGTTCTATAGGAATCCGTTCCACTAGGATGGAAATAAGTTTTTATCCTAAGCTCTTCGCCGGCTACAATATCGCCTTGGTTGCCAAATTGACTCATTTTAAGTTTACCAATAGAAAGATCAGTACCACTATGTACTATTCGACCTTGGCTATGGATTTCATCCATAAACTCGTATTTACCATTAAGGTCGTCAATGTCGTCCCATTTTACAAAACAAATATGATCACCAATTTTAAGATGTTCAGCTATTACAGTTCTACAAATACCCGTTGATCCACTGGTACCTACACTGTAAGGTGAATAATCAAGATAATTCTGGGGTTCTCTGTATGTTTTTGATAATGTTATAGTACTATTACCTGTGTCGGTAGGAGATATCTCAACTACAAAAAACTGATGAGATCTTACTCTAGAAGCTTCACCAATGTCATCGGTATGTATCTTAGTCACACCTTTAGTTGAATTAACAATATTTAATACATCACCTACTGTGAATACTGTTGTATCCTCAACTCCAATTATTCCACTGTTTACGTTATGGCCAGTTTTCGTATCATCGATAGTACCAAGTATAGTTAACTGACTATCACTTTTACTCGCTCCAAACCATCTTCTGTCTGTTTGTCTGTCTGTACCTTTATGGGTAAGAACAATATGATTCCAAACTTTCCCGTTACCAACGAGTTTAGAGTTATAAGCTACAGCATTGTCATCGTCAAAACTATCTATTGTAAAGTAAGAGTCACCAGATGTCCATCCTATAGAACCATTGTATCTATATTGTCCAATTAGCAGATCTTGATTATGCACATAAAGTTTAAAAGCATTTGCCATTTCAGCGGGATAAATATTAAATAAATCTAGTCCATCATTATAATAACCGTATTCACCTCCATCTTTTGAAAAATCAGCTTTAACCCAAATACTAATAGTATAATCTTTAGTTAACCCAATAATTCCAGTCTCTCTTTCTGTAGCGGTAACTCCACTAACAGAATCAGTTTCTTTACTTTCTGAAGTATTATCATATTTCCATATCTCAGGAACAGAGATGTACCCATTGTAGCTGTTATCATCAACTTGCAGGTATTGACCCGCACTTGATTCTTCGTAACCTGTAAATGATAATGGGAAAAATTTGATTTCTGTATCTGAAGTTCTTTCTTCAATCCTAAGACATTTAACATCATCGCCATCTTTATCGTATTCATATTTTCCACTGGTTGTATTTAAAGTACAAGGAAAGCAGATCTCTGCTTCTGATAAGTCAGATGGCCATTTATTAGTTACGGCCTTAACTCTACTAGTATCATCATCCTCGTCATCAGTAACATAAGTCTTAGACCAGTCATCTGAAATATACTTAGTGTATTTGCCTGAGGATAACTTAACTTGCTTCCTTCTACATCTTTGTTCTTTTCTTGGAAACCTTCTTACCGCAGTTACGATATCAGGCGCATTCCAAACTAGATCACTTGATCCCCAAACAAAGTCAGGGTCGTACCATGTCCACGAAGATTTCCTAACTATATCCTTCATTATTGAAGAACTCATACCTGCATCATTTGCACTACCCGGTAATACACAAAGATTACCAGAAGTCTCAATTGATATAGTTGTTTCATTAACCCATTTTCTTCTAGAAGGAACACCAAAGCTCATAGCATTTGATTTATAATCGAATAAGATAGGAATAGGTTTCCAAGTATATACAGAAGCAGGTCCTTTTACAGGATCTACTATTTTCTTAGAGTCATGAGCATAATAATGAGAATGCCTAAGTATTGAACCATACTTATCTCCTCTATATAAATCAGCATCCCTGACTAATAGGGATGAAGCATCGATGTCACCACCTTCTATTGTTGTAAAACCTCCTGACCTAAGCCAGTAAACCCATACAATGTCTGGTTCTGTTAGGTTTGCACCAGTACAAGCTCCCCAGAATATTCTTCCTTCTTTTTCGTCGTATGTTCCGTTAATTAATTTTCTAACTGAGTTTGTTGCTGTAATACTTCTAAAAGAATCATCAAGATTCTCTGTTATATTAATAACTTTATAACCATCAGTTTGATAAAAGCCATGCTTCCCTGCCCAGAATAAACCTCTCGGAGTTTTAACAATACTCCTATGAGCAGAACAACCTACACTTTCATCAATTACTCTAGCTCTTAAATCACCTGAGCCAAGCATATCTATTCTTCCTTCAAGTCTGTAAATATAAGTATCAGTGAATACGATTGGTAAACCTGATATCTCTCCGATACCAACAATGTCGTCATCTAAATCAACATAGGAAACATTCCCTATAGATCCTGATATTCCGGGTATAGCTTGGTAAACCCTTGCCGGATGTTGATAAGTAAACATCTTGCTACCACTATGAGATTCTGTTTCTTCTGTAACATTACAAAAATAAGCAGTATCCCTAGAGTTTAATAGATATTTACAAGGAGGAGCAGGATGAAAGTCAGCACCTCCACCTGTTGTATATAATGATTTCTCTGCACTAATAGCATCATCTGATCTATCATCGTTTATTGTAACCTTTCCATCTGCATCAGTTTTGTCATTAGCTATTTCGTCAACATAGTAATATGTCGAACCGTTTTCTTTTGTTCTATATAATTCAATTACTATCCTATCATAATCCCATTGAGCACCGTAATATACTCCACCTAAAGGAACTTTAAGACAAGGTAGTGTTACCGCTACAGAAGCTTTGGGGTATATCTCGTCGCCATTAATGATACCCCAACTTGGATCAGTAAGATCTAAAGCTGAGCCACCCTTAGTGGCAGAAACAGTTATTGTCCCAGAAGCCGTAGCTATTACAAAAAGTGATGTGCCTTCATTTCGAAGTGCTGTCTCACCATTTGAAGTTATTTTTATCTCGTCATCTACAGTGAAACCTGATTCACTATCCACTCCAATTATACCTGAAGCAAGAGTAGAACCATCGTCAACATCTGTTATTATGCTACCATAAATAGCATTGATAGCATTTTCCGTAATATATTTATATGCAACACCACTTCCATTTATATCTCTAACAGGTCCGTATGTTGTATACTCCACGCCATTTGAGTTATAAATATACTTATAAACTGCCGCATACTTATATGTTTTACCTGTACCAGTACCTGTTGCAACTGACATATTTGTATCAACTATAGTTCCGTCTGTATGAACACAAGGTTTAGGTAAACCTAATGAATGTGACTTCCATATTTTAGTTGTTGGTGTGAACTGGTTTATTTCATTATCAAAAGCAATAGTAAGTGAACCACCGTCTAATGTTGCTTTTAGTTTAAATGTATCATCAGTTTTTTCTGTAACATAATAAGTCTGGTTATCAGTTAATACTGATGTCCCGTAAATACAAAGGTATTCAACAGGATCATTATCAGATAAGCCGTGATTATTGGCCGTAATAGTTGTATCAGTCGTTTGCTTAACAATAATAGGTGCAGAACCGTAATAGATTCTACCGGGCCTAGAAAGATCTTTTAATGATATAGCTTCTGATGTCGTAAGCAACTGGTCTTGCCATTCGGCAAAACAAACATGTTGATTGTTTCCTAGAGTCGATGACTTTAAAAGAGATTCCTGTTTACCTGCAGGAGGAAGAACTTCAATCGTGGCAGCTTTTTTATACATCAAAACTCCGCCGTGATAATTAACCGGTGATAAAGGTACTAAATTTACCCCTTCACTTTCGTGTTCTGCCCCAACTTGGGAAGTATGAATTGTACCCGCTACAGAAGAACCTGAAACTGCTCTAAAGAAATAACCTTGGTTTTCAGAAACTCCGATATCCTTACCATCTACTTGATCAAAAAATATCTCCTGACCGTTAGACATTGTATGTTCTTGACTTAAAACGATAACATCTTCATCTTCTATCATATACCCGTAAGCATTTGATCTCTGAACTGCACCGCCTTGAGAATATATATTATCATTATCTTTAAGTATTGCCGGTATAGCCGTTAAATCTACAGCTGAACCAATCAGTACATTACCATTTGAAACATTTATCGTAGCAGGATCTGTGATAGGATATATTTTATCATCAATAGCGAAAGCTGAAAGCGTATCACCTACACCGTCTTCATCATCAGATAGTGTTATTGTATTTGCACCAATATCTTTATCTACAACATAGAATGTAGTGCTACCACCTATTGACCTGATAGCATCATTATCTTCATTTGTTACATTAACAGCATCTACATTACTAGCGACTCCGGTACCTGCGATACTATTCTTTTTATATATTTTGTCACCTACAGCTATAATTGCAGTAATCGGACCTGAAGCATCTAAAAGATCTAAAGGCACAGCACTTGCTGTTTGGGCGATACCGATTTCATTAGTGGTAGTATTAACAGAATGAATATAAAATCTTAAGTCTGTTGTTGATGCACCCTCAATAGGTTCACCTAGCAAGTCTACCAATGATGAAGAATCATGAGATCTTGCCGCACTATTGGTTGAGTTTGTAATATTTAACTCTTGCCCTATATTAGGTGTAAACTCTCCTGCATCATCTATTACACCAAACTCGGTTGCATCATTAACTACAACTCTACCTTCATCTGCATTACCAATACTTGTAACAGTATCCATGTGATCTGTTGTAAAATTCTTAGCGTTACTAACCACTACTTTACCAGTTGCGAAACCGTCTATATTACTAATACTATCAATAAGCCTAGAAGCTACTTTAGAAACAGTAATAGTACTATTTGCAGTATCTACTGCTGTTATATAGAAGATACCATCTGTTCCGTCTGTTTTAATAAGAGTATTAGCACTATTAGTAATATTAATACTGTCGCCTACTACAAAAGCTGAAGTACTTTCAACAGTTATCTTGCCCGCATCTGTCGCTACGGTCGCATCTACAATCTGATCTCCATGAATAACATTAACACCAGAGGAAGATAAGTTCATTGCTGAACCTGCTACACCCTCGATTAGTTCTGAAGATAAAGTTATTGTATAGATATCATCGTCTTCTGAGTCTACCCCATCAGTCTGTTTTGATTTAACATAAAAATTATTATCTACCCCGTTTGTCTTATACTCACCATCACCGGTTTTAATATAAACATTGCTGTTTACAACTGCCGCACTATATCCATCACTATCTAATGCAATCTTACCGTTAAGTAGAGATGTTTGAGATAGTGCATCTGATGTGTAACTATCTTGGAGAGAAAGACTTATCACTGGAGTATCTACTGTTGTAATAAGAGCAGAAGAATTTACTGATACATCCGAAATAGCATTAAATTTATATTCTTCCTCATCAGTTACCACATAAAAGTTTTGGTTTTGACTTATGATAATGTTTTCTGATTCTGGTAAACTCAACATACCCATATATGCTTTACCGGTTGAGGGAGCATATGCTGTGGTGTTTGCTTCCAAATACCATCGATACCCTTCTCTTATTCTAAGGGTACCAAATTTTGTGATATTTAAGTTTGATATTTTTTCGGATGTAGTTCCTGTTCCATCAACATAACGGTCAGTCATACCACCTGAAAAATCTTTAATCTTTATTTCAGAATAATTAAACACTAGTAAACCTGTACCTTCACTTTTGGAACTGCCGCAGCATCCAATATTGTTTCTGATATGCTTGTTGAAAGTCTTGTAGTACCAGATGCAGTCCAACTAACATCAGGAAAGAACTGAACCCACCCCGGTCCGTTGTTTGCTACTATAACATCAACGTAATACCAATAAGTAAACGCTAAAGCATTTGCCGCTGTGCCACTACCACCTTTATTAATTTGGTGAGCAGCAGAGGAAATTGATATATCAACAGTTTTTTGTCCTGTAGTTGAATCTGTTTCGAACGATAAAGTTCCTGTATTTTCATATGCAGTCTTTGAAACTGTTCTATTTATAATTTCAGAATCAACACCATCGTGAGTATGAGATGCAATTCTCGTCATGAACTCTTCTAATACTGTGAATACTTCACTACCTGAGTCTTTACTAGAAGGCTTTCTGTAAGCCCCTGCTGTAAACCCGGTTGTACCTGTTATATTCTCTGGCATACTGCCCTCCTAATTATTATGTATAATATTTAAACACAACCGCTTGGATCCCTACTGAATTTGTTATGCCAGTTCCAGTTGTAAAGGTTATTTTGTCATTATAGGTCAGTATTAATGGCGTTTCCATCCATGATGTAGATACCCAATACTTAGAAGTAGCTGTAGCGGTCCCAGTTTGACTTATAAGAGAGACATCCATGGAACCAGATGCATGTTCCTGTGTTATCGATGAACTTTGGTATTCAGCCGCCGCAGCAGACATAGCTAGGATATGTACTTCCCATACTTGCCCAGAAGGTACAGCTCCAATGAGAGTCCCGCTAAGATTATATGCTTTATCCTCTGAAACCTTGGTTGTTCCTATATACCCGCCATATTTACTATTGCTAATAGTTGCCATTTTATTCTCCTTTTATAGTCCTGTTCTTCTAAAAAATAATGTTACTGATAAATTTCCAGCACCAACAGGACCAGAATCAATATTTATATAATATGGTCTTGTTGTTGAGATTGCCATACTTGCCTCTACCCATTGCGGATAAGCTGCGCCCGAATGCTTATTCATAGTCACACCACCACTAGTTCCGCCTGTTGCGGCTGTGTAATCAACAACTCCAGTAGTACCGTTAATATAATTAACATTCATACCTTGATTGGTTACGTCGTTGGCAAGTTTTATATGATTAGTTAGAACAAATACTGATTCACCTGATCCGTTAGCAAGGCTAGATCTACGTTTTATATCTATGTTTATATCTGCACTGTCATCACCCGTATCTTCTATGAAACAGGAAAAACCTGTTATCTCACAAGCAAATGGTGCATGGAAATAACCATCAATAGCGTCATTCTCGCCATATATTGAATCAAGCCTCCCGTTTACATTCCATGTGTGGCTCATCTCCTGAGGAGCAGTCTTATTAGGAAGCAAACTTATATATCCACCTGAAGTATTTGTTCCGTCTATTATATCGGCTACTTTTTTATCGACATCATCTATTGTTGTTGAAGATCCATCTATCAAGTCAACTAACGCTTGTTTGACATCGTTTAAATCCTGTGTAGGTGCTGCAGGTGTTACTCCGTCAGCGGTGGTAGTTCCAACTATCCTATCATAAAGACCGGGATCTAATATTCTTTCCCATCCCGTACCGTTATACATCCATAAACCTGAATTATCGGCATCACCTGCATCCTTCAAGTAAACTATTCTTCCGATTGCAAGGTCAGTAGTTGGTAGTGCTGAGACCACCTCAAGCTGTGCCTTCTGTAATTGACTGCCTATTAACATATAATCCTCTCTTTATAATATCTTATCATCATTACGTTCCAGAAGGAACCGGTGAATATTGTCCACTTTATCCTCTATTCTTTTAAGAGAAGCCTCTGTAGACCTATCTCTTTCACCTAGCTTACCTATCTCCGAATAGTTAGCTCCTACTACAGAAACCATAGCTATAATCGCTGCGGTAACTAAACTTGTAATAATCGCTTTAGTATTCATAATTACCTAGTCTATATACTTTAATAAACTCATATGAGCTTCAGTCTTCTTCGTAAAATAATATTGGTTTTTTGGATCTGTTGCAGGAGTTAAATCAAGTACACCTGCTTCTTTAAGCTTAAAAATAAACGAGTTTAATTCCTCTTGTAATTTGTCTGGATTGTTTTGCTTAAGAAAATCACCGTAACCAACTTCGCAGTCACCTGCACATATTTTTGGGTTCTTGTGGTTTAACCGCTCAATACAAAACTCTTTTAATTTATCCATGTCTGTTTTTACTTCAATCATATTTACCTCTAATATTCTGTAACTACTATTGTGTCAGCATTGGTTCCATCAACTACTGTTGTAACGTAAGTATTTGATGGGTCATTACCATTGTTTGTTAATACAACTGAATCATCCTGCGCTCCATTGCTGTCTGAAGAACCTACATTAATAAAAACTATACAACTTGAGTCATTACTTAAGTTTGTACCATGTCCCTCGTTATACATTCCAAGTATTGCTGCGCCTGTTTTATGTTCATTGAAAATCGCTAAACCGTCATAGTCGCCTTGTTGAGAGTGCCAATTCGATGCACTAATCCAGCGCCATGGATGAGTAATATTATTAAGACTCACCGAGCTTGTGGTTGCTCCTGAAACTCTTGGTTTGTGTACGCCATCTATATAGCAACTGAGTCCAGAAGTTGACTCGTCCGTGGAATGAGCATCACAATCCCAAGTTGTGGATGTAGTCTCGGCTTCGAGAAATGTCAGGACTACATGATGCCAATTACCATCAATCAACTCGTTATAACCACCATATGACGTATTTGCGGGGAATAATGTAAGCCTACCGCTATACTGTAACACTCGGAACCAGATATCATTTCCACAAAAGGCACCGACCGTATCTGTCCCTTTGTACCAAAAAGAAACTGTCCAGCTTTTATCTGACCTAATAATTGGAGTTGATGTTGTGATATTTGATGTTTCAAGTCTGTTGTTGAAATCGGTTGCTGGGCATGCAAGATATTTTGTATTTTCATAATGTTCTAGTACCGTTGCAGCTGAACCAATTGTAGCAGTATAATTTCCTGCAGAGTCTGTTCCGTCACCGTCCTCAAATCGATAACATCGTTTTAAATTACTGTCATCTATTCCCTCTACTGTAATAGGAGTACCACTATTGTAAATTGTAGATATATCACCAGATGATAAAGCAGATTTCCATATAGCAATATCATTTATTGCCATTATTGGATTAGTCCAATCGTCTTCAGTATAATCAGGATAGCCAAATCTAAAGTTTTTTGTTGTATTATCAGCTTCATAGTCAGAATCTAACCATGTACCCGTATCTCCGGCTACAATAGCTTGAGATACCTCATCTTTATATATAACAATACCAGTACTAGATCCTTCTCCCGCAGCTACTTTAGCAGATGCATCGTATGTGATAGCATAATGTGCCCAAGTATTATCTTGCCACCCTGTTACACTAGCAACTTTAAATTCTCCGTAATTACTATCATCCTTTGCTATAAAGAATACAAAATCAGAACCGTCAAAGTATCCTGCAATACCATTTGTAAACGATCCGTCAAATGAGCTAAAAATATGTTTATGATCAGTTGATGAGCCATCAGTGTAAACTGCTGTAGATTCTGGCAATCTCATCCACCAACTTATAGTATAATCGTCGTTTGTCCTTCTAAAGAAGAAGTCATCACTATCATCAAAGTCAGTTTTACCACCTAAATCAATATATTCATTTGATGTTTGAGTATCAAAGTTTAAAAATTTAGTGTTTGTGAAACTTACTGCAACTTCTATATCAAAATCTTCATAATATGTTTGAGATGCTTCATCGTTTGCTGTTATTCGAACAGTATAAGTTCCAACCGCATCTACGATTCCACCAGTGTCAACTTCAAGTAATCCAGTTGATGTTCCTGTATCTGTAATCTTTAAGTTGTCTAAACCTCCATTACTTGTGATTGTGTAGTCAACATCACCTACTCCACCTGAACAGGTAAGGTTTCCAATATCAGCACCCTCTAAAGAATCATCGTATATTATTAATGCACTTAATGCTATATCTGTAATCGCTGTACTAACAACTGTAATTGTAAAATCTTCATAATAAGTTTGTGGAGTAGATGCTTGATCAGTTACGGTGATTCTTACTGTATAAGTTCCGGCAGCTGTATTCATAAAAGAAGGCCCTGCTTCTAATACATTCCCATCTAATCTGAGATTAGTCATACCTCCATTAGAAGTAATCGTAGGAGTTACTGTACCAACTCCACCTGTAAAACTTAATGTTCCTATTGCTGTGTCTGCGGCATCACCGTAGTTAATGCTTGCAGCACTTAATGCTATATCTGTAATGTCGTTTGAGGTTACTGTTATTGTAAACGTTTCTTCTCTAGAACCACCTAGTTCATCTGTTCCTTTTATAACCGCATTATAGGTTCCTGCATCAGCCGATCCTATTTGATTAGGGCCTACTTCTAATTTATCCCCATCTATTCTTAACTTGTCACCTGACAATGTTGTCGATGTCAATGTCCAAGTAATAGTGCCATGTCCGGGATTCGAGCCAGCTCCTGCTAATGTTCCTATGTCTTCTCCCACAGCTTGATCTTCTACTGTAACCGCAGCACTTAGAGTGATATCACTTATGGCCGGTATCGCAAGAGTTTCCATTGCTGAAGACCATGTTCCTAATACATCTATCTTAGAGACAATTACACTAGAATCAATATGATGTATTCTTTGTAGGCACTCTTCACCTGCTGCCGTAGTTGGCAATGCATAGTGAAATATTTGTTTTGTTGATGTGGCTGTTCCTATATGTGTTTTCGTTAATTGACCATCGGCTTCTAGGCCGAGCCAATATTGAACGTTTGCAGTATCTGTTGAGTATTGTGTTTTCGTAAGAGCAGCTACTTCATCCGCTGCTGAATCAATGTCTGTTTCCGATGCTGAGTTATATGCTGTTTCTTGTGTCGCTGTCCATTCTCTGATCTCTTTATTCTCAGCAAGGATGTTACCCCTAGCATCGTATACATATGTTATGTAAAGAGAAGGATCTCCTGCTTTAGAACCTGTTAAAGATTTATATTCATCTGCAACTAAGTTCTCTGAATTGAAAGTACGAACAACCTTTATTAAAGTTCCACTATTATCGTATCTTGTCCAATCTAATACTTTATGATTACTAGCTCTAAACGCCATTAATACCTCATAAAAAGAGAGGGCCGAAGCCCTCCCTGTAAACTAATTAAGAACAGCTATGAATAATAGCGTTGTTACTTGGCTTATTAACTACCAAGTCACCATAGAATCTATGATCAACAATATATTTATAACCCTCAGGTTCTCTTGTTTCGTAGAATTGCTTCCCATCAGGAGCAGTTCTTCTTTCAATAAATCCGTCACTATGTAACTTCATTGAAGACTTATCAAGAACAAGAATATTTTCATCTGTCATTTCGGGAACAGCTACTAATTTAAGCGATCCTTTAACACCAGTGACCTGAATTTCAGACCAACCGAAAGCATTACCGTTTTTAACATCAGCTTGGTATTCCCTACCTAGCTCTAGCTCTTGCATACAACAACTGTAGTTTGCATAACTCATAATAGCTTCAGTAGGATTACCTCTACCTAATCTTCTAACAGTAGTTTGAGCATCAAAGATTTTTGCAAGTGCAACTTTGTTAGCTCTAACACCACTAGAAAAAGCACCGTTACCTGTAATATTGAATGCTTGAAGGTGTGGATAAGTTGCTTTATTTCGACCAAATAAGAGGGTCGATCCCTCATTATCAGATGAAAGTAATTGATCTGGAAGAGATGTGAACGTATTTTGTATAGACCCATCGCCTGTATCAATAGCTCCCGGGTGGTAAATCTTATCCCCATCAGCTATTTCTGCAGATACATCAGCCCCAGCTCCGCCTCTACTATCAGAAAGAGTAATTTCATTATCAGATAAATTAACTGCTACAACATAGTAAGCTTGCCCTGTCGCTCCTTGATCTACTACAACCTTCTGACCAACTTGAAAAAGTTCTGGTCTAGTTATTGAGCAAACTCCGGCTGCGCCACCTGCCCCAGAAACTGCGTCAATATGTGCGCCATTTAAAAGTTGTTGTGATAATGCTTCTTTCATTGTTTGAGCGAATACTTCAATTCTGTCACCAATAAGATCAACGAAAGCACCTTCACCACCAGACATAGAATCTAAGTCTCTTTGGTGGAATTGCATAGTTCCCCAAAGTTCGGCGTAGTTTGATACTGTACCTCTGATGAAATCATCATCAGCAATATCGGAAGATCCAGTTAAGCTACCTAAGGATATTGAACTAGCGTTTGCACCTAGAAACGGTACTTGCAATTCTCCACCTTTCCATTTTGAATCCTTCTCTACAGTAGAGAGAAAGTAATCTCTTTTAATAATCTCATCAGACAATAGCTTGTACGGCATATAGTCCTTGAGCATATTATTCAGGGCCGCTGCACCTGAATATTTGTTATCTGTTGCCATTTTATTCTCCTATTTTATCAGCCCATAGATCTTGCTAATGCCCTAAGATCCGCAAGGGAGCTAATCTCTTTTTTGACTGCTGCGGCATTATTACCTTTAACAGTTGGAAGAGTGGGTTTATTAGCAATATCAGGTTCTGATACTTGTTGTTGTTGTTTATTATTTCTAAGGTTTTCAAACTCTAGTAAATATCTGTGATCTTCAACTAATTTGTTAACCACATCACCTACTCTAGGTTTTAAACCTGCGTTGTTCATTTTATCACCTAAGTGGTACAATTCCTCCATCATGTTTTTACCTACAGAATTCATTACTTCATTTAACTTCATCCCTTCAGGATGTTGTTGTACAGAAGTTTGAATTGCAGATACAAACTGTTGTTGTTTGACATCTTGACTTTCACTTTCAAATTGTCCCATTCTGCTTTCAACAGAATTCAACTTTTCTTTAAGGCTCCTGTTCTCATGTAATAAAGTTTTTTCATGTTCAGGGAGATCCCTCTCCTTTAAAAGTTTTCCTGCATATTTAATGATTGCATCTTCATCCATTCCAAGAGCAACTTGAATGTCCCTCAAGTCTCCTGTCTCATTACCAGAGGTAACGTGTCTCTTTAGATTCTTGTAACCATCAACATAAAGGTTGGTTTCACCCATAAGTTCATTATACTCTTTCTCTTTACCAGTAAGTCTTTCCTTATAGCCATCCAAACCACGTGATCTTGTGTAAAGATCTCTTAAAGCTTCTTCTTGCTCCGAGGAAGTTAAACTGTTTTTAAGAAAGTCATCGAACTCAAACTCTTCATCTTTAACTTTATACGTAAAGTCAGGTGTGTACTCTGAAACTTCTTCTGCTTGAGATTCGGCTTCACCCGCCTCTGCTGAATGGTCCTCTTCAGCAACAGCATCTAATGTTTCTTCTACTTCGGTTTCTACTAATTCTTCTTCGCTCATTCTATTCTCCTTGGCTTACGGCCGCAGTTGTTGCGCCCTCAGTTTGCGACTGAGATATTGGTGGTAAAGAACTTTCTTCTTCAGGTGCTCCGCCCGCAACATTTGCTTGTGATTGCGGTGGTAATGCAGCCATCTGAGAAGCAAAAGCTCCTTGACCGTTTAGCTTGTCCACTAACCATTTAACAGCTTCTGAAGGAACTTTGATTCTTTCAACTCTGCCTGTGGCAGGATTGTTCCAAGAAGCATTAACCGTAGTTAAGAAACCTCCTGATGGAATCATTCCCATACTCTGTTGTTGGATAGCTTGCTGTTGTTGCTGTAAAGCAAGTTCATGCTGGGCAAGCTTTTGAAAATAAAGATCTTGAACTTGCGGCTCAAGAAATCTAAAGTCTGATTTTTTAATTCTATGAGTAAGCGACTGGATATAAAACTGGTGATTGTCGTGCGGATTAATTGGCACGGGTTCACCTCTGTCCATCGCTAGTATATCGTTCTTAGCGTTATCGCTGTCTGCAGTTAGACTAGAGAACGCTTGTTCTTTATTACCTGTAGGTAATTCTCTTATGACATTACCAAGTTGATCAGGACTTAAAGAACTTCCTGCATATTGCATAACCTGAGTAAGTGAAAGTATTTTACCAAACTTGGTTTCAACATCACCTGACTGAGGAATAACTTTAATTTGAAAACCAGAATCATCCATTCGTCTAAACTCTGGAATATTTACTGCTTCACTTCTACCCGCAATCTTTATCATATGTCCGTCATCTAAATAAGCTTTGGCCATCTGGATAACTTTGCTGAATAGATCAACTTCAAACCTTTCATACTTACCAACATACTTAACAAATCTTTTCTTTTCCTTCATTGATCTGAAAAGCAACTGGAAAGGATCTCCTGCTTGAGGAACTTTATCTTCTAGTATCGACGAAAGTCCACACGCTTCGTACATCTCTGCAACTTGCGCTTGTCCGTAAGGAGCCAAATGCTCACCAGTACGGCCGGGCTGAATAATAGGCATAGCCCCAGTATATTGTATGGCCCTAACTCCATTTAACAAACCTCCTGAACTTAACTTAGTACCCTTCTGAATAAAAACCTTATCATCACCTAAAGTGATTTGATGTTCAGCTTGCTTACTTGAAGCTCTATTTATTTCAACTTGGTACGGTCTACAAACCTTAATAATAGAAGTATGTCTCGGAGATGTAGTCATCTCGTCAAAACCTTCTCCTACCAAAGGGAATATCCCAAACGGAAGTTCACCCTCTGTTATAATAAACTCATCAACAAACATTACAAAATAACCCTTAGGATATCTTGAACTAGGTTTGTAAAAAAGTTCTCTTACAGCAACTTGATTTTTCATGTCACCATAAGATCCTGAGTTACCATCAAATATTTTATAATTAGCTTTTGCCACACTTGGTGTTAGCTTCTCAACATTCTCTGGAGATAATTTTTTTACAGTATCTTTTAACTCATCAATGTCTACCATTTGTTCGTGAATCCACCACTGGCATTCAGATGCCTCTCTAGCAGTTGGATCTCTTTTTAAATCAAAAGCAAACACTCGGTCGATAACAAACTCTCCGGCCCTAACCGGTTCGCCCTTTTCATCTTGAGCAACAATTGGACCCTTATTATAATCGAATCTTATCTTCGCCCAAGTCTCTCCAATAACAATAAAGTCATGAACAAGTTTTTCTTGCTTCCGACTCCAGTCATTAGTATCTTTCACCCAACGTAAAACTGAGTTACTCATCTCTGCGTTCTTAACATCTGACAATTCATTATCATTAAAAGGGGTTGCTTCGATAGAAGGATTTCCCTCCAGAATGGAGTTGATAAATAGATTGGTAATTCTGTGAATATGGTTCTTAACCAAACGGATTTTTTCTTGTCTGTTGACACTTCCTTTGGATCTTAAATCATCAGTGCTTTTAGCTTTTCTATTATAGTGATCACCTGATCTTAAGAGTATATTTGTTCTTTGTTCTGCAAATGTTCTCTCATCGCAATGTTTCGAATTACGATACATTCGATTTAATTTATCTAATGTAAATTTAGGCATGAGTTACGTCCTCTTCTTGTAGAAATTTCTCGTAAGCCAATGGATCAATGATTTTCATCTCTTCCATATTACTTAATAAAACTTCTGCAGACTCTTTCTTATCAGTATAATCAGTAATATTATCACCCATTTCTTCTTGGTGTGCAACTATTACCGGTTGACTGGCAGAAACTTCCATCTTCGGCTTACTATTAAAGCTAAGTTCTAACCCATTGAAAGAAAAAGTATCCACTCCAGAGTCTTTACAAACCTTTATAATCTTGCAAACCTCACTCGCTGTACAGATTCCCCCAGAAACTGAGTTCGTCTTCGATTTCGTTTTCGTTTTCTTGCCTATATTCTTCGCTTTCCCAGTAGTCATACATCGCTCTCCTATCTTTTGGGTCTGGTAAACTTGATTTTTTCTCTATTTTTATCTCGCCGTTCTCTAAAACTTGCTCCCAATCTATAGGAATCTCCATCAGAGCGTATCTTAAAGCATCAATAAAATCATCTTTTGACTTGTTTTTGGCAGTTGTAATGAGCAAAGTCTCCAATTCTCGGACCAATTTAATCATTTCTTCATCATCTTTATATATCTTTAATATACCCGATTTAAAGGCAGTATTCAGTGCTAATTCACCGATTGCATGATCTTTCTTTGCTTTAATGAACCCAAGTCCCATTCTTGATGTAATTGTGCCGAAGTCTTTTGCCGCAGAATCATATGCTTGTACCGCGGTTTGGATAGAACCTTTATCTGTAGTGTAGTATTTAAGAATATCACCTGCAGTTGTTTCTATTCCATCTAGTCTTCTACCTTTAAATGCTCGAATTTTAGTAAGTTCAGCGTTGGCAGCAAGGAAAATATAAGCAGCAGGATGGTTATGTTTACCTCCACTACCAACATCTACAGCAGAATACACTGACCAACCTTTCGGTGGTCCGGTAAAAGCTATGCCGTCCTTGTTTGTAGGTCTTTTTACGTAGTTTAATTCTCTTGTGAATCCCGGATACTTCAATCCAGAGTCAACAACAAACTTCCCATAGACTCTTCTCTTAACTTCATTGGAACTTTTACATCCTCTAATGATTTGTTCAATCCTATCTTTAGTCCAAGGGGTTTCTGTTCCGTCACCATAAGTTAAGCAATCAAACATACTGATCTGTTTTTTCCAAGCGTCAGGATAAATCTCATCATCCCCTTCACCTTCTATTGCTTTTCTCCAAATTTCTTGTCCAAGTGTTGCTGTAAACGCCATAGAAAAATAACCATCAGTAGCAAACAGCCTAGCTTCAAGTTCCGATAAAAGATCTTCAGGTAATTCTTCATCACAGTCAATCGCCCATACCGTTCCTGACTGGAGATCTTGTACGTTTTGCCCGTATGTTTTGAAATAGATCCTCCAACCACTATTAAAAGTAATATGCTTAAGAACCTTATTAGTTATTTGTTCTTTCCAACCGAAAATTGGATGATCCTTAAACTCTCCTCTAGGAAGATAGTAAGGAACCCACTTCTCAACAAACTCGGACATAACCGTGTCTTGATTAGGATACAGATACCAACTAAAGGGTTTTACCGCAGTCCCGTACTTAAACTGTCTAGGCCATAGCTTAGGCCAAAGATCAGGTGAAGTAGCAACATCAATTCTATCACAAATTTGAATTGTAGACTTACCAATCTGGTTAGCAGCACAAATTAAACGGTGTCTTGATTTTTTGGAATCACAATAGCTACTTTGCCATTTATATTTCTTGAACCCATACTTAAAAGGTAAACCTTCTTTAAGACGAATCCTTTCTTCCATAAGCTTAACTTTCTCAAGTTTAAGCTCAAGCAAATCTTCCTTGTTGATAGTTCCCCCTAGCTAATCTATATCAGGTAAAACAGTAACCCTTGTCTCTCCTAATTTTTCTTCGAGTTCCTTTAATCTAGTATTAACTTTATCCATATCAAGTTCTGCCTGTTCACCTTCTAAAGTGCTTGGCTCATTAACATTTAAAGTAACCTGCTTTTGTATCGCAAGTCCCATATGTCTATCGGATAAAAGTTTTATTACTGAAACCAAAACTGATGCTTTCTTAGGACAAACTTCTGAAACTGCTGTCCATACTCCATCAACCTTCACATTTTTAGTTGTGTTGATATCCATACTAACTAACTCTTCGAAACGATCAGTTACTAAAGATAAAGCTGCTTGAATCTTTAATTCCAAATCAATCACTGGAGTTGTTACCCATGCAAGCAACAAGTGGTCATATAATACATTCTCGTAGAAAAAATCTTTTTTATAGATGTTAGCAAATACCCTCTTCATTACCATTTTCTTTTTACTGTTCTTGGCACGTTTCATTTCTTCGTGAAACTGATTTTTGAGCTGTACTTGCTCTATGCTAGGTTTTAATTTGTTACGCAGAGTCTTCTCAGGTAAACGCCTAAGATCAGTGGGGATCGCCACCATACGCTGATAAACAGCGGATGATAATATCTCTGGAGATATATCAGATATAGAAATCGCTTTCTCTTCCATAATAAAATACTATAAGGATTATCTTCTATTGGCAAGCTGGTCTAACAAAGGTAGACCTTGAGCATCCGAATCAACAGGAACCGGAGAGTTACCAACTAATGCTTTACCCGCATTTTCTTCCCTCATATCAAGTATTTCCATGAGGATATCCTTATTTATCTTTTGTCTTTTGATTTCAGATTTGATGCCGTCGAGCCGACTTTTTGAACGATCTCTTTCAAACTCTAACGGTGCCTTAGCTTCGGCTTCCATACTTTTGTGTTTTTGTTCTATGACCTTAATAATCTTATCAAGCTCACTTAGTTTCATTTCTTCTTGTGCTTTCGCTAAGTTTACTAAACTCATAACCTACCCCTTAGTTCTTTTGCTTTTGCTCTTATGTCTTCTAAAGATTCAACTTTTTTTGGAACCTCTTCTTGTACTGGTTCAACTTCAGGAGAGGCAACAACTTCTTCCGGCCGTTCTTCTTCGATTCCTAAGTCAATCGCCTTAACAAGTAATGCACCAAGAACAGCTCCAGTACCCATAGCTTTCGCAGTACCTAAACCTCTCAACGCTTTACCTAAGTATCTTCCAATAGTTTTAATCTTTGGAACGCCTTGTTTATTGGTCTTAACCATATCAACAATCTCACCCAACTTTTTAGGAGAAGATCCCTTAGCTGAAGACTTTAATATCTTTTTAGTTTTCTTATCTAACCAAACTTCCGCAGACTCTCTAACAGAATTAATAAAATCATCCGCTTTCGATCCAGAAATATTTTGTTTAGCAAGTGCTTTTCGGAGCGCAGTTTGACCACTTTTAGATCTTATTTTTCTTAAATCTAAATCGGCAACTTCTCCTATTGCTTTTTGGTAAGGTTCTGATAAGTTCGAATAGTTTACACCATACGCCTCCGGCGGTAACTTCTGGGTCCCTAAGAATGCAGAGAGTCCGCCGGATCCAAATACGGCTCGCTCTGGCAAGTCGCTCTTTAATGTTTGACGTATTTTCTTGTCACTTATTTTTTCTAAAACTTTGTCTAGTAATATGTCTGTCATTTTTTCACCATTGTTTCCATAAGTGTAACAAGCCACGAGATAGAAATCAAGTAGGCAGGAGTATGCCCATAGAAGGACCTAAAGGTTATTAAAAACAACCTACTACTCCCACAAATAAAATACATCTTTACTATCTTCTTGAAAACCTTTCGTCCTCATAAAAAGTATCACAGATCTTTCTAAGCTCTCGTAACTGTTTGGTTGGTAAAGCTTGTCTGATAGATAACTCGATAAATCTCCGAGATCCCTCGGTGCAACCATCAAGATAATCACCTTTCCCAATATTGAATTGGCAAGAAGTTAACAGTAAAGAAATTATAACGATTCCTTTCTTCATCCTTATAGTATATCTGATTAAACAAAACAGGCATACACGGCAAACTATTCGTATCCCGCGTCTCTCCAGACTTTATACAAGACCCTTAATTCAATGGCTTTATGTTCAAGATGCATCCGGAAATACTCCCACTCGTTTTCTCCAGTCTCGTCTGTACACGCTTGAATATACTCAAGAACAGAATCTATTCTCTCTAAATGAATATCATTTCTTGGAAATTCGAGGATAGTATCTTCCCTACCATCCGAACCGCATGGATCTTCGTCACTCATCTACCCATTATAACCCAACCAGAAATTGGATCAATTAGGCAAATTCATCTCCGTTAATTCTCGCTGAAGATACTTAATCTCTTCC
>Ga0098061_1000334_pt1 | contig 21872 bp, 21 predicted proteins | sample 22_taG_FD_92579 | JGI IMG/M metagenome (GOLD analysis project Ga0098061, IMG submission 92579) | Marine viral communities from the Subarctic Pacific Ocean - 22_ETSP_OMZ_AT15343 metaG | ecosystem: Environmental > Aquatic > Marine > Oceanic | place: Subarctic Pacific Ocean | collected 2015-01-20
ATCACCTGATTTTTTAGAAAGATTTTCTAATCCATTATCTATACTTTCCTGTAATGGTAAAGACAATGTTAAAAATTGACTAGCATCTACAAACTCATAATCGTAATCATCAGAATCAGTTATATCTATACTATAATCTCTCAATAAATCTCTAGTGTGGATGAACCCACTAAAACATTTCATATTTTGATTATCTGATAATTTTACTTTTATCATGACAATAAATTTATATCGTTTGTTACCATCTTGGATACCATTTCTTCAAATGATGTTTTTGGTGTCCATCCTAATTCATCTCTGGCTTTCGTTGAATCACCACACAACACAGCAACTTCAGCTGGCCTCCTAAATCTCGGATCTTGTTTTACATATTTATCCCAATCTGTTATACCGACATGTTGAAAAGCTGCATCTAAAAACTCTCCTATAGTATGCTCAACACCAGTAGCTATGACATAATCGTCTGGCTTATCTTGTTGCATCATCAACCACATTGACTCTACATAATCAGGTGAGTATCCCCAATCTCGTTTAGAATTTAAATTACCTAATGTTATAAAATCACTCAATCCCAAATGGATACGAGCAACACCATCTGTAATTTTTCTAGTGACAAATTCAATACCTCGTCTTTCTGATTCGTGGTTAAATAAAATACCACTTACATTAAACATATCATAAGACTCTCTGTAATTTTTAGTAATCCAATGACCATATAGTTTTGCAACCCCATAAGGACTTCTAGGATAAAATGGTGTGGTTTCTCTTGCTGGATTCTCTACCATCCTACCAAACATCTCAGAAGTAGATGCCTGATAGAATTTAATATCTTTATCATATTCTCTTATAGCTTCCAATACCCGTAACACACCCAATCCCGTAACATCACTTGTTTGTTCTGGAGTATTCCAACTTTCTCCGACAAATGACTGTGATCCCAAATTATAAACTTCATCAGGGTCAGATTCCTTCAAACATCTTAACAATGAATTTTGGTCTGTCAAGTCACCAGTGATAAAATTTATTTTACCTTCAAGATGACTTGTATTTGTTCTGTTCTTAGATGATGAACGGCGTTCCATGCCATAAACTTCATACCCCTTTTCAAGAAGTAAATCAGCCAAATGACTTCCATCCATTCCATTGATACCTGTTATTAATACTCTTTTCATTATGTCTCCAATATGTTTTTTAAGTCATTGTATTCTTTGAACTTACCTTGACCTGTAGCTAAACAATGTATGTTTTGTTTTGACAAATCTAATAGTTTTTGAAAATTTGAATTCTTTTTATCGATAAATGAATGTGGGTTATCCTCACCTTTCACATATAATCTTTTATTTGGATGTCTCCTAGCATGAACATGAAGAATATTCTTAGCGATGAACTGAATGAATTTTTCGCCAAGTAATTTATCACACATTATAGATAAACCCTCATCATCATTATATAACAAACATGAAGGTACATTTATACCAGACTTTATTAAATCGGATGATAACACTAAACAAGCCCCACTTAATTTTGGTTGGGTTATGTAAGTAAAAGTGAACTCCTCACCAGCTCTTGTATTTATCTCATTCATCTTCTCAATAGACATTGGTGATTTTGCCTGATTCGGATTTAAATGTCCTTTATCATCATCAACAAATACATGACTTTCATAATCAACATGAACCAAAGGATCCCAAGTCGAATCCCACATTTTTCTATCAGAAAAACTCAACAGATATCTATGTAAATTTTGTTCCTCAGTATATTGTGATAATGTTTCAATCACTTGAAATGCCTCTTTGGGAAAGAAACTATCTGTTTCACCCCACAACACATAATCGACTTCCTTACAATAGTTATAATTCAAATCTCGTCTATAATCAGCATGAAAATAAAAATCATCCTTATCAGTTATCCTTGTCTTCATCCTAACCCTACTACCTAATGTTATCATCAACCTGTCTGTTTGTTCATTAAATTTATATAACAATTTTTCTGGTTGTATTTTTTCTCGATCTATAGTTTCAAGTCTTTCGGTCATATTAAAACAAATATCGATAACTACATTCTCTATATTCTCTACCGTTTTCATCAAATTTATCAACCCATCTACAAAATCTTTATACATCTCGATTTCAAACCACATCACATGAGTCCCTATAACATATTTGTTATTTAGTTTAATTTTCATATAAGGCCTCATATGTTTTTTTCATCCAATGATAAGTCATTTTATTACCTTCATTATTTGGGATACCACTAAAATGATAAATCCATCCTATATCCGTAAACATCAACCTATCATCAAGTAACTCTTTTCTATTTAAATCAGACATATTATACTCATATGGAAATAATTTGAAATCAATCTTTTCAGTGTGTATCAAAAAATTAACTGGAGTTTGAACTGTCCCCCCATGAAATTTTCTCTCTATCTCCATCAAATTATATTTGTTTTCGTGATAAAAATCAATTACCTTTTTAGCAAAATCTTTATGTTCCCCATTATATATTTCTAATCCAGCATTATAGTATTCCCACCAATCAAACATATAACCATCGAAAAAATATTTAGAATAGTTTTCCATACTTCTTAGTATCCAGTCATAACTACCATTGTTATGTACAAAACAATATTTTCTATCACTCATCTCAAACACATTAGGACAGTCTGGATGAACAATCATGTCAGCATCAACATACATTATTTGGTCATAATCTACACCATTAGATTCTAACAAATCAAAAATATAAAACTTTTGCCAGGGCACTGCCATCTCTTCGTTTGGAAAGAACAATTCATCCAACACATACAAATCACTATCATTTTTTTCACACCAATGTTCCCAAGATTTGACACCATAAATATATGGGTCACTTCTATCCGCTGACCATCTACTACCTCCCAATTTGGAATTTTCAATTTTTACATTAAACATAAATACTACATTTCTTTTCATCTGTAATTATCCTTAACTATATCCCAAGTTTGTTTCATTAAACTATCTCTTTGTGTTTTGTCAAATCCACTAAACATCCACACATAACAATATTTAATAAAAAACGGTGTCCTATCTTCTTCCAACTGCCAATTATAACTTAAAAAATCTTTTCTATGTAAGTGAGATACCCTATATGGTGTTGGTAATGAATCCACCTTTATGTCATTTATCTGTAACCAGTAATTAAGTGCTGTTTGGTCTGTACCTCTTTTTACTATATTATCTTGTAAATCAACAAACATATCTATATTTTCCATATAAAGATTTTTAAACGATTCAAAAAATTCTTTATGTGATTTATTAAAAATAACAAATCCCGCGTTTATATATTTTGTTATATCTAACTCAAAATTATCAAAAAAACTTTTATACCCCTGAATACTCTCATACGCCCATCTCAAATTATCCATCTCTCTTATAGCAGTAAAATTATTATCAGTCAATTTAAAAAAATCAGGACAATTCCATTTAGGCATTGTACAAGCATCAGTTAATAAAATCTTATCATACTCTATATTCTTATCATCCAAAAAATCAAATATATCAAAAAATCTTTGCCATGTTATCCTATATCTTTTAAAATTTGAATAACTTGGTGTGTCATACACCACAAATTGATAACCATTTTTTTCACACCAATATTTCCACGATTTTATCGATATTTCCATCCATTCCCAACCACCATATTTATCTAATTTTTTGTCATTGGGAATTGCCGCAGGTATCACAACTACATTATTTTCTTTCATAAATTATATCTTTATCATATCAATTACATCAGCTGCAACATTTACACAATTTCCAATCTTACTACTGAATAAAATAAAATCATCACCTTGTTTGACTACAATAGTTGGTCGTTCATCTGTATCATCTTTATGTGGCAAAACAGTCCTTATTACATACATAGAACCAATATGTTTTGATTCTTCTATATCTGGAAAAAACTTTTTAGCAGATTCCATAAACCTATCTACATTAGTGTATTTTGGATTTTCAATCACTCCCTTGTTTAAATATTCTTTATACACTGGTGGTATATCTGGTCTATCACCTATATTACTAGCATGAATAGCATGAACCACATTTCCACCAACATGATAACCAGTATTGGCAAATGGATCAAAACACATAAAAGGACCATCCATAATAACAATACTTTTATTTTTATATTGGTCTGGTAATTTAAACACTGGTTTTTCACATAACTCAAATTGATAGTCTTGTTTTTTATCTGTAAAATCATTAAGTGATGTATATGTTGCATAGACAACATGTTTAAAACCACTCAATTTACTCACTTTTTTATTCAATATTAAATTAATACCATTACCATGTATCCTATTATAGCATATCATCCGTAATACACCTGAATCATATAATTTTTCATCCACTTCTATAGTTAAATCACAATTAGGTAAAGTATCTACTATATTCCATTCTAACCCGACTCTATCCAAAGTCGTCAAATATTCTTGAGCCGTAACTAAACTTTCCTCGGATGCAATTGAATAATAATGTTTTATATCATTATTCACTATAGACTGATTATAATATTTTATAAACGATTCTTCATTACTCTTGCACGACTCTATGGTTTCAAGACTTCTTGGATAATGATATCCTCTATGTATTCTATATTGATTAATTCCTGATGCTCTATTTAATATCTGACTATCCCTTTCATATAAATCTACATCATACCCACTAACTTTCAATTTAGTAGCTATCGTGATACCATATATTCCACCACCAACTACTGCACATTTACCATACAAAGTCCGTTTAACCCAATCACTAAGTTTTGTGGCAAAAAGACTTCTTTGATGATTCAAATCAAAATTAACTTCCTTATGTAAAACCTTTGTCAACATTGTTTCTAAGGCATCTCCACTAGACCTCGGTGTTATATTATGAACCTTTTCTTTATACCAACCAAAGTCATATTCAAACTTAAATTTTGAATCACCAAACTCAATTTCAAAAACCTTATGGTTAAGATCATTAGTCATCACATCAATATTAGTTGGTGTTGATTCACCAATCATATCATAAACCAAATAAAAGTGATGATATGCCATTCTATCGATTATGTTAGTAGATAATCCACCCCATTTTCTATACACAAAATTATCAGTTGGTAGTATGTCCTCATATGATAATACATCATCTATGTAAAAACAAACATCCTTTAATTCTGATAGACTTATTAATTCAAGTAATGAATGAGTTGCTAGTGTACCAGGTTTTTCACAAAAGACATTAACACCTTTTTCTAAATAGTGTTTTGCTTGTTCATAATGAAACTCATTTGGACTTGCAATAATAACCCAATCCAAATCAACATCTGACTCCCACCATCTATCCTTTGAACCATAAACCCATTCAACTGATATATCTGACATAGTATTTAATTTTGATAATATCTTTTTACCAAAACTACCCTTACCTATCTGTCCTACTTTAATTTTTTTCATCTCTATACCAATTATTACTTAATTCAACATTCAATTCTTCTATGTTAGGAAATCTAACCTTAACTGGTCCTTGTTCAAAAGGTATCCCAAAATCCATATCTTGCTCTACCTGATTAACTAATAAAGTTATCAGATGGTCATATGAATCCATAAACCTTGAATCATCAATTTCCAAATCAGCAACATGTCCACTCTCTACAAATTTCCTTAATACCGAATCTAAGGTTTCACCATCTTCTACTCGGCCAGCAATAAATTTGTCATTTCCTGGTCTATCTAAAAATCCAGCTTCCCTATAAAGAAATACATCTCCTGCACTATCTATGGCAACTGACAGTTGTGGGAATCCTGACTTTCTCATTTGAGTACCATTCACTCTAGCTAATGGTTTACCAAGTACACCTTCTCCCAATGCTACCATAGCATAACCAAAATCCACATGAAGGTCTGGACATTCCTTTTCTCTTTTATTATTAAATTCTTTAAATATATCTATAAGTTCTGTTCTCTGTTCCTCTGATAAAAATCCATCTAAGTGATATTTCCTACCCTCAACATTTTTATCAGCATCGTCACTAATATCTGTTACACTTCCAAAATCCTCACGGATAGTTAAAAAATCAACACCTTGTCCATTATCAACATTAGAATTTACTTCTATTATGTAATCAAGTAATGGCAAAATAGTATCTATATTTTCTGGAATTATAATATAATTTATACCTAACTTAACATCTGATTTTTTTCTATTCCGTTCTTTCAAAAATTCTATTATATTATCCTTTACTAATTTATATGCCTTCATATGTCGTGTAACAAAATAAGTCGATTCTTGATCTGTACCATATAATGACACTCTTAATGAATCCAAATCCCAAATTCCAGGTTGGCTTTCTAAATACTTTGGTGTCAACATATGAGCATTTGTTATCAAAGGAACTCTATGACCTAAAGACTTAGCGTGTGTTATTATCTCACCTAACATGAAATTAGTAAGTGGTTCTAATCCACCAGAAATAGATATAGTTGAATTCTTAGGTAAACTTGAAATAATATCCTTATATCTATCAGCACCACTCTTCAACACCTTTTTAGGATCGTAAGCAGTGCTTTGATTCCTACCACAAAACCCACAATAGTACATACAAGACATCCCTGGAAAAAGTGCCAACCTTAATGGAAAATCATATTCATAATTTATAACTTTATTTATCTTACCACTTTTCACATAAGGTATTATAGTATTCCAATATTTCCTACCTAAACCATTATGTACCATCATCTCTTGTAAAAAATCTGAATGTCGGATAAAAGAGTTTAGACAAATCAAATCTACTTTAGTTAATGATGTCTCTTTAGCCAATTTCTCTTGACTATACCAAGGCATTTCAGATAAACGATGTACAATTCTTGCTGCATGGATAACCCATTTTGTAGGGATGTTCTCATTTTCAAGTATCTTAATCACTTTACTTGGAACATTATCCGAATATTCTTCGTATAACCAATTTTGAAAATTATTCATTAGATTGTAGAGACTCCATGTTTCTGTACAACTATTTTAGTACATCCTTGTGCAAAATCAATAGCTTTTATTATATCATTTGTCCTTATATATTCAACCACTAAACCAGCAACAAAGGTATCACCGGCACCTGAAATATCTTTCACTTGGACATCTTCTGTTGGGTAAATCTTACCTTGAAACAAACAACCCTCGTTCCCCTTAGTCACAATGGTTTTTTTAAAAACATCGTTATCATCGAAAAATTCTTTATTTTCTCCATACTCTAATGAATTTATTTTTAAGTAAGTACAGTCATCTATCCAATCACCAAGTTTCTTTTTAGTATCCACAAATACATTTTCATTATTTTCACAAATCCACTTGATGTCATCTTCATTTAAAAAACCTTTACAATAATCAGATACAATAATAGCATCTACACCGACTTCACCAGACATCGTAATATGACATTTATTATCTTGTATTGTAGAAAGTAAAACTTCATCTATCCTATCACAATAATCATGTTCATCAACTCGTAAAACCAATTGATTAGATTTTTTGTCTACATAACGAATCTTTTTAATACTATTATCATTAGTAATTGAATAAACAGTTGAACCTAAAGCTTCAATATTATTAACAACATTTTTAGCCATTCCACCATTCGCTGTTTCTCTTAATGGATTAAATACCGGCACCGGCGCTTCAGGACTTAATCTTGATATCTCACCATATATAAAAACATCTTGACAAATATCTCCTATGACTAATATTTTCATTCTACATACCTCCCAACAGGTGTATTATTCCACACTCTTTCATACACATAATATAAAATCGCCCCAGTAATATTCATTAATATAGCATTATATAAAGGTGAATCTGTGATATACATTGCTAAAATAATATAGCTATTAATTACTGCTACGATTCTCCAACCAATAGATTTTCTTATTGACCTTTGACGAGTTTCTCTAAACATCTATCTGACTATCTCCCTTGATAACTCTATACGAATCTGAATCTTCATGATGGGTTGAAACTTCAAAAATTCTACCATTTGTTAATGCCTCTAATTGGTGTGGTTTCCCTGGTATCTGTCTGACTACATCACCTTCCGTTAATTTCACTTCATGTACTTCTGCAGTATTGGTATCAATCCACCTATACAAAAATTCCCCATATTCAACCCACCAAGTTTCATCCTTTTCCATGTGGTAATGCATTGAAAACTTACAACCTTGATTAAATACAAGTATCTTACCGCAATACTTTTCATTATTTTCAATAATAATTTCTTCACCCCAACCTTTTGGGACCACACAACTTTCAGTTACCACGAAACCTCCCAATCTTCAAATTCAGATGCTAGACAATCTACCTTATAGTCTTTCCTACCACCAAATCTTTCTTGTATTTTATTTTTAGCAATATTTCTGATACCGTTTAATCCATGAGTCAACCTAAGATTCTCCCCAGCGTTTATACCCTTTCGAGCTTCAGATTCATTATGCCATATATGTAAATTCATCTGAGCCAATACAATTAATGACCTGATATCGTCACCACTTAATATAACACTTTTTTCTGACAATTCCAAATCAATATCGTGAATAATATCTTTTATTTCTTCGGAATATTCTTCCTTGTGTTCTGGTATAAAAACTTCTTTTAATTGAACAATACTAAGTCTGTCTATCAGTTCTGATAATGTTGGTAAATATTTTCTCATAAATTTGTAAAGTTCCTATTGTTATGTTTAATAATCATCTGATATGCGTATATCAATTCATTTACGCCATCATCTATAGTATATTTTGGTTTCCATCCCAAAGACTCAAGTTTTTCATTTGAAACGATATAATCTCTATTGTCAAAATCAGTTTTGTAGTCATCTTCCTTGATAACGAAATTGTGAATATACCTCTTCACGGTTTCTGCTAATTCTAACTTACTTAAATTAGCATCCGATAAACCTACATTGAAAACATCACCTGTCATTTTGTCATAGTTCTCAATACAAAATAAGAATGTATTAGCAATATCCTTGACATGGATGTAGTTACGTTTAAAATGTGATTCAAACAAAACTATATAACCATCTACAAGAGCTTTGTGTACAAAATCGTTCACTAATAAATCAGTTCTCATTCTAGGTGAAGAACCAAATACAGTTGCTAATCTAAGACATACACCATTACCACTATCCATGATATAATTTTCAGCATCACATTTGGTTACGGCATAATGTGAAAGTGGATTAAATGGACTTTCTTCTGTTATGACTTCCTTGGAACTACCATATTGACTGTTTGTATTTGGCATTATCAGTTTTTGGTCATCTCTTAAATTATCAACAATACATTTTATTTGTTCAAAGTTAACTTTGGTAGCCAACTCTTTATTCTTATCACAAGCAGGACCACCAACAATTGCCGCCAATGGTATGATCACATCATATGCCGATATTAACTTTTTTAAAAACTTAAAATTGGTAACATCTACATTCATAAATCTAAAATTATCATGCGAACATAAATGTAGTAATGATGTTTGTTCGTACATTAAATTATCTAATACATCTACTCTATAGCCATTATCTAATAAATGTTGAGTTAAAGTAGAACCCAAGTATCCAGCCCCACCAGTTATTAAAACCTTTACCATATTCTTAATTTCCCTCTTATTATATCTTTAAACATAATCCAATCAGATATTTTTGCATACAGTGGATTGTCAAACGCTGCTGGTTTGTTATGTTCGAAAAAGTAATGACCAGTCCAAGCAAATGGATACACCACAAAAGGAATTAATGGAATCAAATACCATAAATTGTTATAAAACACAATCATAGTAAAAGATATCGTGACCCATTGTCCTATGAAATGTAGCAATCTAGTCTTTGGATGTTTATGTAATGTTAAATAATATTGATAATACTCTTGTAACTTCATTAAATAACCTCTTTTTAATTATTTACCAATTAGGCATTTTTAATCTGACTAAAGGTTTAAACCTTATGTCTCTAAACCACCTAAAATGTTTACTAATGACAATTCTAAAAACTCTCATCATCATTAAAAATCCACCAAACCAACCATTTTTCTTTATCACATGTCCCCACCTATGTGGTTTAGAATAAATACTAACAAATCCTTCATTCTGCAAATCAACCAAATCTTGTGCTGATAACTCACCAACATTAGTAACTGAAGTTCCGTATCTTCTGTACTCAGAAAAATCATCCGACAATAACTCCATACCTTGTTGACCTTCTGCCGCTATTGTGTGAAATTCTGTTCCAGGATATGGAACTGCTATAGCAAAATTTGCTTGTTTAACATTAGGATCATGTTCTAAAAAATCCAAAGTCTTTTTTATTGTTACTCTTGACTCACCAGGTAAACCTATCATAACCGAGTTTGAAGCCTCTATATCGTATTTATTCAATATTTTATTTGCTTGAGAATACCACTTTAAGGGTACTTGTTTCTTCATCGTCTTTCTCATTTCAGTATCAACAGTTTCCAAACCAAAGGATAATCTTATCAAACCAGCTTTAGCCAATAATTTAATAGACTCTTCATCAATTAGATTTGCCCTTGTGCTACCTTCAAAAGTTATATCTAACCCCTCTTCAATAATTTTTTCACATATTATCTTCATATGGTCTTTAAAATATAAGGTCAAAACATCATCCACTATAAAAAGATGTTTAATTCCAAGATCATTTACAATGTGTCTTATTTCTTTCATAACCGAATCTGGTGACCTTTTACTCACGGCAGTAGTATTAAGTTTATTAGAAGAGCAAAATATACAATGCCAAGGACAACCTCTCATCGTCTGTATTGAAGTAAATGGTAAACGACCTTTTATAGTACCTACTTTATATTTGTCGTATGGTAGTAAATCCCTAGCAGGAAATGGTAATGAATCTAAGTCTCTATGATAGGTATTATGTCCTGTATAAGAAACTTTACCTGTCTTGGTTCTGTAATAAACTCCTTTAACACCATAAGGATATTTACCTTGTTCTACTTTCTTAAAAAGTTTAAGTAATTGGTTTTCACATTCACCATTATATCCATAATCAAAACAATCATAAAAAGCTGTTTCACCATCTATGGTAATATGTTGACCACCAACTAAAGTCTTAATAAATGGATTCACCCTTTTCAAAGCAGTAGCAAAGGATTTTGTAGTATGAAAAAAGGGACTTGTCCCAGTCAATGCAACCAAATCAGGTTGTACTTCCACAACCATATTCACTAAGTCATTTTCCTCAATCCTTAATATCTCAGCATCAATTACAGATACATCATGTCCACCTTTCCTAGCAATGGCTGCTATAAGAGCAAGATTAAGTGGTGGAATAACACCACCAGACTTACGAGCGAAATATCCAGAAATCAATCCGTAACTACCAGTCCACCTAGGATATACAACAAGAATTTTCATAATACTTTCCTATCTTTTTTAATAAATATTATTTAATAATTGTATTAAATTATCTATTTTTTCCATTTCTAACGATGGATAATTACCAACATACCAACTAAAATTGTGAACGTGGTCTGTGTTAGGAAACTCATCAAAATTTATATCGTGATTTCTAAAATAAGGTTGTCTCATTTGATTACCACCACCTGATAAACCTCTTCGAAATTCAATACCATGTTCATCCATCATTTTTTCAATTCTATCTCGTAAATCAAAATTACTATCTTTCATAATAACTATGAAAGCATAATTACATTGACCATCCATTTCAAAATCTGTATGATACTTTTCAGAATTCAAATTATCCACAAAGTATTTAAAATTCTTAACACGATACTCATTATTTGAATCTAACTTATCTAATTGACATAAACCCAAGACAGCATTTATCTCAGTACTTCTAAAATTATGACCTGGACCTATAAAAACAAAATCTTGATTCAAGTCGGGATAGTCATCAGCATATTTTTCTATTAATTTATCATCATTAAATTCTCTGACCATACCATGTGACCTTAATGACCTACATAGCTGATAAAAATAGTCGTCATTTGTCGATATTATTCCACCCTCTATAGTACTCATGTGATGAGCAAAGTAAAAACTAAAATTACTTGCAAATCCTATTGAACCTAACTTAGTGTTGTTATGAGTAGCTCCATGTGATTCACATACATCTTCAATCAATAATATGTCATTATCTACACACAATTTCAATAATCTATCAGACAAAGCGTTTAACCCCAATACATGTGTAACGAAAATAGCTCTTGTGTTTTCATTGATACTTTTTTCTAATTTATCCAAATCAAACGATAAATTATTCAAATTGATATCTACGAAAACTGGATTAAATCCAGCAAACAAAACTGAATTCACATCTGATACCCAAGCTAATGGTGGTATTATTATGTCACCACCTTCAGGATACAAATGTTTTAATGCCAACATAGATAATTCATTGGCGGCAGTACCTGAATTGACGAATACACTATGTTTGACACCTAACCAATCAGACCAAGCCTTTTCAAATTCTACAACTTTTGGACCATTAGTTAATCTTGGTATCGGTTCTTGTTGTAAAAATTCTACAAGACAATCAATATCTTTTCTGTCGATATTATTTGACATTAATGGTAATGTTAAATCTTTCATTTGTTCTCCTTATACCATTGTATAGTTTTTTCTAATCCATCTCGCAGTGAATGTTTTGATGTCCAATTTAATTCATTAGATATCTTACTCACATCAACTACCCTCTTGGGTATCTGCGTTGGTTTATTTAAATCATATTTAAATTCTGGTTTATATCCATATATATCTGTAATCGTTTCTACTAATTGTGTTACAGTAGTTGGTACTCCCGTAGCCACATTAAATGATTCACCATTAGCATGTTTATCAGTAACCAAAAGTAAAGCATCAACCACATCATCAACATAGACAAAATCTCTAACTTGACTGCCATCACCCCATATTTCAAATGGATTCATCTGACTATCAGCTTTCATAATTAACTGCGGGATGACATGACCATTCTCATTAAAATTATCATGAGGACCATACATAGCAGTTGTTCTGATAATACCAAAATCAGTATCAGAGATATCATTAAAGTGTTTACAAATTATCTCTGAATATCTTTTCATCCAAGCGACTCCCATATATGTGGGATGTGGATTATCAACAAATCCTTCTTCTTCCTTTACTGGATAATCTACATCAGGATAAATTGTTGAACTACCAATAAAACCAACTTTGTCAACCTTTGATTTCACACATGCATCTAACATATTAATAGTAGGTACGGTATTATTTCTAACTAAATCAACTTGATTTTCAATTTGTCCTTTAGCTCCTCTGATAAAGGCAACAAAATTAAAAACAACATCCATATCTCTTGTTATATCAAGACATTTAATATGTGAATTTAAATCCGCTTTTATTATTTCTAAATTCTTATGTTTTGGTAAATTTAATTTTCTTGTATTGTATACTGTAGCTCTGACAAAACTACCCTCATCTAATAATCTCTTTACCATAGAATGACCTGATATACCAGCTGCACCAGTAACCAAAACATTTTTATTATTATAACTCATTCATAAACTCCTTATACCAATCCATTGTCCTGTGTAAACCATCTTTCAAACTAACTTGTGGTTTAAATCCATAACTCTCCGAAAGTTCTGTACTGACTATCCTCTTAGCGTCACCAGATGGTTTGGTATCATCAAAATTTAATTCGATATTAAAATATTCAGATATTATAGTAGCCAATTCCCTTATGGTAGTTTCCACACCAGAACCCAAATTAACTGGCTCTACAACTTCATTTTCTACCATATGTATCATACCACGAGCCGTATCCTCTGAATACATAAAATCTCTAATTTGATTTCCATCTCCCCACACTTCTAAAACATCATCACTATGTCCCTTTTTTATTAAAGATGAAACAGCAGTTGATGTATCACCAAACCCATCCCACTCTCCGTATATATTCGCAGGTCTAACTATTGAACAATTCTTTTTATGATACTCTTTCATACATGCTTCAACACTTAACTCTCCAATTCTTTTTGCCCATCCACCATACCAATCATTTTTAGAGGGAAATGTATTCCACACATTATATTCATAAAAAACTTCAGCGGGACCATACACACCCACACTACTTGTGTACAAAAACCACTCGACATCATTTTTGAAAGCAGATTCAATTATATTTGAATTGAATTGATTCATAGGAATACTATGACTTGCAGGTGTTTCCAAAGATATTTTAGGTGTGGCTTTCATTCCAACTAAACTAAAAACTATGTCTTGGTCTTTACATATAGAATTTGAAAACTGACGACTTCTCAAGTCACCACTAATATATTTTACATCATTCCAAAATTTTGGTTCATCATGTAAATCTGTCAAAGTTAAATTACAATCTTTATCTCTAAGTAACTTAATCAACTGGTATGCTATCATTCCATTAGCACCAGTAACTAAAATATTTTTATTTTTTAACTTCATCCATAATAACCTTTATTGATATCTGGCGTCATTACCAAATGGTTCACTTTCAATTCTTATAACTGGTATTTTAGATTTAATTTTTCTTTTATTTTCTCTAACTAAACAATCATATAGATATGCACCTTTTTTATTTGACCACCAAACTACTTTCTCACACCAATCTTCCCACGAATCCCATGTCTCACTTGTCCTATCTATATAATATGTAAAATCACCACTCTTTAACGAAAATTGTTTTCCCAACAAAGTTGCATTGTAAATATCCAAAATATTCCAATTCAATTTAATTTCCAAATCTCGTATTTGATTTGGTAGTTTTATTAAACTCTTATTAAGAAGTATAGCCTCTGAAATAACTCTATCGTAATTTTTGATATTGTGTTTATCAAATACCTCATATAAAATTTGTTTTGCATCATCATAGAAATCATCTAATTTATCTTCTGTTACTGCTCTTATAAAAGCTAACTCATCAGGTGGCCACCATATATTCAACCATTTTTTCGAACTCATAAATTCAGGACCACCACTTTGCATTTTTCTCGAATGATTATAAAAATCACTTATTAAATCAGAAAGTGCAGCTGTCTTTGTTTTTTCTTCTGTTACAAAAGCAGTTAATAGTTCTTTGTAATCTATACCATATATGGAATGTGCCAATATGATTGGGATTTGAAATAATTTGTTGAAATGTAAAAATGCTACTACATACCCAAACACACGAGTCTTAACCCAATCTTCACCTGACATCGATTTTGTACCCACGACCATTTGTTGTGTCTCATAAATATCATCTAACCATTCTCCAAGAGCACCATGAATATTTATAATATCGTTTTCCACTACTTTCATTTCATACTTTTCAAGATATTCAGGATCACCCATCTCTGTATTAGGTAATATACTTAGATTATTAAACTGAATTCTATTATGTTGTCCCATACCTATTAACTTAGCGACACCAGATGTAAAACTCTCATAAGTTTCTTCTGGTAAACCTAAAATGATATCAGAAAATGTCTTTATACCATCTTCCATGAACCTAGCTTGTAACTCATAAAATACACTAAGTTTAATATTAGCTCTTTTGATAGCTTTTAATGTCTTAGGATCAAGTGATTGAAATGCTATCAAAGCACCCTTACTTAATCCCGTATCCGACATCAATTTTTGAACTTGATATGAAACATCATTTGAATTCTTGGTATTTTGAACAGATAAAGCTTCTGGATATCCATACTTCTCTTTGTTTTCGGCAAACTTTTTTACTATAGGTAAATCTCTATCTTTATACATACCAAAGTTAGCATCACAAGTAAAGACAAACTCTATTTTATTCTTACTGAACCAATCAATCTCTTCATATAATCTACCCTCTAAATCATACTTGGATACTTTCTTTTTGAATCCAACACCCCAATCACAAAATGTACAAGCAAAAGGACATCCACGATTAGTTTCCCATAATCCAATCCATCTTTCATCTGGATTATCTTTCACTAAACCATCAAAATATCCTTCGATAAATGGTGATGGTATTTCGTTCATATCTTTAATTCGTTCCGCCTGTGGTGTGGTGATTAATTTGTCACCATCTCTATAAATCAATGACTCAACTTTATCCCAACTTCTAATTGGATAGTTTTCTAAGAAATCGGTGAATACTCTTTCACCCTCTCCAATGGAAGCAATATCAAGATAAGGATGGTCACTCATATATTTTTCAATATATTCATGTCTTTCAGGTATATGACATCCACCAGCCAAAGTTAATATATCTGGATTAACTTCTTTTAATGCCTTCGCAATCATCATTGATATATTATTGTTCCATACATAAACACTAAAAGCAACTATATCACAATCTTTATATTGTTCTACTGCTTCTTTTATTGGAACTCTTTTATATATTGGATTTAAAAAATCATAATCATCAAAATTTCTACAATGAAATTCAGCATAAGACACTAAAAATCCAAGAGATAATGGTAGATAGTTTTGACCAGAAAAACTATTGTTTACTTGTACCATACCTATTTTTATTTTTCGTTTCATTTATTTCCAAAATAATTTGTTCTTCTATAAATATCTTCTCCAATCAATCTCCCAATAATTTTCTTTTAAGTTTAATTTTTAAGGTATCCTCCATGTTCTCTCTTGCTGGTTTTCCAAATTTACTTTCGAGTAAATTTAAATAATCAATATCAGAGTTATATTCAACAAATGCTTCATCTCTAAATTTAAGGATTTCAACTGCAGTCAAATTATCGTTTGACAAATTTAATGTTTCATATGCATGTTGACTATATCCAACATAATCATCTGGTAATTCCCAACCCTTTTCTCGTGCATGTAGATAAAGTGGACTACCAGGATAAGCCATAGCACAGTAAAAATTAACCATCTCGGTCTTATTTGCTATGGCAAAATCTAAAGTTTCTCTCATTGATTCGTGAGTGTCCATTGGTAAACCGAATATATAATTACCACCGATACTTATACCAGCATTTCTCATATCGGTCATCAAATCCCCTATTTTAACTTCCTTGAACCCATCTTTATGTATCTCCTGTCTTAGTGTTTGATTTGGATTTTCAATACCCAAACCTAACCAATTGACACCAGCTTTTTTCAACACATCTAAATACTTTGGTTTACAAGTATCAATTCTTGAGTATGCCCATATATTAAAATCATATCCCCTCTCAATTATCAAATCACATATCCGTTGAAAATGATTTGGATTTAATACAAATAATTCATCTGCTATCTTTACATTTTTGACACCCATCCCAGCAATTTGGTCAAACTGCTCTATCATGAATTCAGGTCTCCAATATCTAAATACATTACTGTCTTGACTTGAAATATATGGTGAAACATCTACCCGATTGATAATGTTAATCATACAGAAAGAACACTTATATGGACAACCTAAACTCGTATATATCGAAGCAAATGGTGCGGCCTCTGTATTATTAGACCAAGAATGCCACCCTGCAGTTCTGTACTTTTTAATATCAGGTAATAAATCCCAAGCCATACCAGGTAAATCATGTTCTAATCTACTTTTAGGTACAATTCCCTCTGGTAAATTTAAAATACCTTTACCATCAATTTTATACCCCAATCCTCTTACTAATTTAAGTCTTTCATGAGAGAGATCAGTTTTAAGTAAATTACTTATAGTATAGACACCCTCATTTTGACACACCATATCTACACTATCTTCTTCAAGAACTTTTAATGGTAAAGCAGATACATGACCACCAACAAATAATGTTTTTATATTTGGATTTAGTTTTTTTAATTCCTTTGCAGTTCCAATTGCACCAGTCATATTTTGACTTGACGCACTTGGTTGTTGACCATATACGACAAAACATGCTACTCTTGGATTGATATCATCTATTGTTTTAGCCGAGTCATCCCATGATAACATCTCTGCTTCACAATCCAATATCTGAACTCCGAACCTATTTTTAGGAACAAGTCTACAATGATTGGCCAACAAGGCAGCCCATATAGGTGGTTCAATTGCAGAAATTTTAGATAAACCCTGATAAATCTTATTCGATGCGTTAGGATGTACGAATAATATATCTAGTCCCATGACTCATTCTTTATTAATTTTGGATATACCCTTTTTTGACCAATTGGTTTTATGTACATATTCCGATTGAACTCGTCATCTGGTAAATACGGATACATATCTTCAATTGGAGTTTCCCACCCTACTATTTTTGGATCGTAAGTATGATACTCATGACAATTTAAATCCATAACCACAGGACCTTGTACTGACAGAAAAGCTCTAATTTGTTTTCTAACCTCATCATAATCAGAACCATCATCCACTATCATTGTTGGAATTTTATAAGCACTAACTACATCAACAAAGTTTGGTGGGTTATAACCAACTGGTCCACAAGCCTCAGCCCTTCCTTCAAAATTAGTTTCTTGAAATGCCTTTGTTATACCATAAATATGATTATTCAATATAATAGTTTTGACTGGAATTTGATAATTGACTATGGTCTGTAATTCTTGTATGTTCATATTAAACCCACCATCTCCGATAACACATACCACGTTTTGTAATTCATCAGCTGCTATAGCGGCACCTATAGCTCCAGCAAATGAAAATCCCATTGGTGAGTTTCCATTATTTGTAAAGTATCTTTGACCAGTTTTGGTTTCAAATGAATGATTAGACACAACTATATTTCCACCACAATCTGCAACAAAAATATCATTACTATCCATCTCCTCTGAAAGTATACGGATAAATGCATATGGGTGAACATACTTAGTCGATTTAAACATATCGTAAGTTACAGGATCGTATTTTTTCTTCCAACCCATAACTCTATCTACCCACCAATCAAAATTTGGTAAGTCAGCAGTTTTTAACTTCTCCATCAATAAACCGATAAACAACTTAGCGTCAGAATAAATACACTCATCAAATGGAACTTGCTGTAACTTTTTCTGTAACCCAGCCTTGTCAACATCTACCATATACTTTTTAGCTTCACGTGCAAAAGTATGTATGTTACCACCTGTTATTCTTCCAGATATCCTACTACCAATTGCTAACAACAAATCTGAATTTTGTATCCCGAAGTTTCTACCAGCTCCACCATAAGTTCCAATTCTACCACCATAGTATTCATAATCTGAACATACTATATCCAAAGCATTCCAAGTTGGAAACATTGGAATTTTTAATTCTCTACCTAACTCCAATAACTCATCTACTGCTCCACTTAGTCTGACCCCACCCCCAATCATCAAACACGGTCTTTCAGATTTTTTCAAATCTTCTATATATTTATCTATCTGTTTATTAATTGCATCAATATCATATTTTGTTTTTAGACCTACATCATAACCTAATAAAGTTGTTTCATCTATGTCTTGTTTCTGTATGTTTATAGGTATATCTAATAAAACAGGTCCAGGTCTTCCTTCCATCGCCATGTGAATAGCCTTTTCTAACTCATACTTAACATCTAATGCATTAGTAATAGTTTTAGCATATTTAGTCAATGGTTTGACAATACTAACAATATCAGTTTCTTGAAACCCAATCTGTCTAATACTTTCATCTGGTCTCATAAATTGAGAATTAATTTGACCTGTGATAAATAAACAAGGTATTGAATCATAAAAACAATTACCGATGGGAGTTACAAAATTCATACCACCAGGTCCACTCGTCGCCAGTGCCACCCCAATTTTACCAGATATCTTGGCGTGTCCTTCGGCAGCAAAACCACCACCTTGTTCGTGCATTGTTGCAACATATCGTATCTTATCATTTCGTGTAAATGCATCTATCAAATCTCCATTTGCTGCACCATATACAACAAACACATCTTTGATACCATAGTCTGCTAAATAGTTTATAATATAATCTGCGACTTTCATTTAATCCCTCTTTGTAGTTATTGGTGTAACACTATGTTTAGGTTTGGCTAAATTCTCAACTCTATCTGTTTCATATTTCCAAGATGTGTCACCAAGTAATTTTTCAAGTTCTTCTTCTTTGATTTCATAAAAGTTTTCTGGTGCTGGAAACTTTCCACCTTTAACTTCACTCTTATATTCTTCAAGTGCCGATTGGATAAGTTGTCCTGCTTCACAATATCGTTTTACAAATTTAGATTTAAACTCCCAAAATAATCCTACTAAATCGTGAAGAATAACAAGCTGTCCATCAACTCTATCTCCTGCTCCAATACCATAAACTGGTATATCAAGTTCTTCTGCTATCATACCTGCCGGTTCAGTTGGCATAGCTTCTAATAATAATGCTGAACATCCCGTATCTTGTAATCGTTTTGCTTGGTCAAGTATTATCTCTGTACTTTTTGCAGTTTTACCTTGAACTCTATATCCACCTAGTTTAGCACGAGTATGTGGTGTTAGTCCTAAATGACTCATAACCATAATACCAGAATCACATATTGCTTTAATCCTATCTATCATAGCACCTTCAACTTTAACCATATCCATACCCGCCACTACGAATCTTCCTGCATTTTCTACTGCTATTTGATCTGATGGTTGGTATGACATATACGGCATATCACCTATTAGAAATGCATCTTTTGCTCCTCTTGATACCGCCTCACAATGATTTATCATTTCATCCATAGTTACAGGTAATGTTGTCTTATATCCGTGTGTTGTCATTCCACAAGAATCACCCACAAGAATAGCATCAACTCCTGCCTTATCGGCTATTAACGCTTGTGGATAATCATATGCGGTAACAAGACAAGTTGTTTCTTTTATTCGTTTATGTTTTCTTAGTTTTATTATTGTAGTTTTTGTTCTACTATCTGCTGGCATTTTATAACTCCTATTTGTCTCTAGATTGTAAAATTGGATTGTCGATTGGCCAGTTTATTCCAATCTTATTATCATTCCACTTCAATGTAAACTGATCTTCCACATCTGGATATTTACCCATATATGACCACTTATACATAAAAACCGAATCATCACTCAACACACAAAATCCATTTCCAAAATTTGGTGGAATCAAAACCATCTTTTTATTACTCTGTGATAAAATAGTCCAGTCCCATTCCAAATATGTAAAAGAATTTTTTCTATTATCTACAACCACAAAATATATTTCACCATATAAACAAGTAACTAACTTCCATGATTTGTTATCTCCATGTATACCTCTAATAACATTCTTACGAGATGTAGAAACTTTATCATGATTGAAATCTATTTTGTTTGGAAATTCATTTCTTTTCCAAGTAGTCCAATATTCACCTCTATAATCTATAAATGAATCTGGTGTAAATACCTTTACCTCTTCTGGAAATATATCTTTATACATTTGGTTTATCTAAAATATCTAAAAGTTGTCTTTTGACTACATCATAACTATAAACTTCGTTTAATGTTTCCCATGCATACTCCATAACCCTAAATCTTGAAACTTCATCATTTAAATATTCAACAAATTTTTCTTCCAATACTTTTTTGTCATTAGTTGCTGTTTCTGGAAATAACACTAAATGAGATTCATTCAATCCACCTAAATTTATTGAACCAACTGATGCAACTTGAATACCTTGCATTCCAGGTTGAATAGGTGAAGGATCCATGTTGATGTGAAAAAGTGATGGCGACCACAATTCAATAAATTCTTTTTGTGACATATAAGCAAACACTTGACCTGGTTCCAATGGTTTATGTTTGACCAGCATATCGTATTTGTTTCCTAAATAACTTGCAAACTCATAAGTTTCACCTCGTCTATGCATTGGATTTGGTAGATAAGCATATATTGATATCTCCTTTTCATTAGAATAAAAATTATCATAA
>Ga0098061_1000335_pt1 | contig 21863 bp, 5 predicted proteins | sample 22_taG_FD_92579 | JGI IMG/M metagenome (GOLD analysis project Ga0098061, IMG submission 92579) | Marine viral communities from the Subarctic Pacific Ocean - 22_ETSP_OMZ_AT15343 metaG | ecosystem: Environmental > Aquatic > Marine > Oceanic | place: Subarctic Pacific Ocean | collected 2015-01-20
TATAGTTTTAGATTATATAAGTGACGGGCTTGGTACGGATGAAGAGATGATAGTTCATAAGTTTGCAGAAGAAGCTATGTATAAATCTATTGCTTATGCAATATTTTCTACTACTATAGCTGGGCAACAACTTGTGCCAAGATTTAAAAAAGAGAAGTTCGCCGCAATAAGACAAGCAAAATTAAGATTATCAAATTTAAAAATAGAAGAACTTGCTCAAATAATGAGAGGTAAATCTAAGTGGATAAAAAGTTAAAATATGCCGGAAATTAAAAACATGTTTCAGAAGGGTGTAATGAATAAAGACCTGGATGAAAGATTAGTACCTAATGGACAATATAGAAACGCGATGAATGTGCAAGTTTCTACTTCTGAAGATTCAGATGTTGGAACGGTACAAAATATACTGGGTAATATTCGAGTTGAAGATATTGTTTTAGGAGAACAATTTAAATGTGTTGGAGCAATAGCGGATGAAAAGAACGATGTTTTATATTGGTTTATTACCTCTCCTACTGTTGACGCTATCGTGGAATATCACAACGATCCTAGTAATCAATCTACTAACACTTGCATACCTATTTTAGTTGACACCAATAAAGATGTTTTAAAGTTCGATCCGAGTAATATAATTACCGGTATAAACATAATTGATAATTTACTTTTTTGGACAGATGATGTTAATGAACCGAAGAAAATAAACATCGACACGTTTAAATTAAACTTCACCGTTAATAATTATACTGATTTAAACACACATAGTCAAATGTTTGTTAACGAAACTCCAATTGGTGACGTTACTGAAGATCATATTACGGTAATACGTAAAAGACCTCAAAAAGCACCGGTTGTTACCTTTACTGAAACAGCTATCCTACCAATATTTACGATTCCAACTTTAGTTATACCTAGTTCCGAATATAGTGTAGGGGATATTTTTCCAGACCCTAACGGTGTCCACCCATCTCCATTGCTGTTAACTGACTCGGCTTCACCTCCGTATTCTTTAAATGACGAGATTTTACTTAGTGATCAGAACGCTCTTGGAAATTTACCTCAAAACTACCAAATTAAAGTACGTGTAACTCAACTCCCGGTCTCAGTATCTCAAGGTTACGAGTACGAGTTTGAGATAACGGAAATAAAAGGATATATAGATTCTCAAATAAGAGATTATAATTGTGTAAAAGTTCAAGAAAACAAACCTATATTTGAAAAAGAATTTATTAGATTTGCTTTTAGATACAAGTATCAAGATGGGGAGTATTCTGCTTTTTCACCCTTTACTCAACCTGTATTTCTAGCAGGTGTTTTCGGCTTTCACCCTACTAAAGATCCTTACAACTTAGCAATGGAGAACAAAAGCGTTAACATTAAACTACAAGAACTTATTGACATAAACACCCCTAGAGACGTAGTTCAACTAGATGTGTTGTTTAAAAAAGAAAGATCTACAACAGTATACTCTATAGATAGCATTAAACAAAGCGACTCAAGTAACGCATATTGGGACGCTAATTCATGGGGAAATAAAGCTGTTATCGGAAGTTCTTTTGAGGACACTTCCCCTCCTGACATTTCTAATGCTCATCACGACTTTCATGTTTACGATAACCATGGTGAATATGAGATAACAACAGAGAACATATACGCTGCACTACCGAATAATCAGATGCTAAGACCTTGGGACAATGTTCCTAGAAAAGCCTTGTCACAAGAAGTTACGGCTAATAGGATTATTTATGGAAACTATTTGCAAAATTACAACTTCAGAGACGTGATTGGAAACTTAGTGGCACCAAACATAAGTGTAGAAACTGAAGAAAGAAAAACTTGGAAAAACAATTCGATTAATTTCGACACTGGTTTAGGTGAGAAGTCTATCAAGTCAGATAGAACTTATTATTTAGGAGTTGTTTATGGAGACGAGCACGGAAGAGAAACTCCTGTTTTTACAAGTAAAAACGCCTCTATAAACGTGCCATACGATTTTGATGAAACCGAATTGTTTGACGGTGCGGCTAGCAAGTCTCTTAGATTAAAAGCAAAGCTACTTGGAAACCAACCTGAATGGGCATATTATTATAAGTGGTTTATAAAACAAACTACAGGGGAGTATTATAACCTTACTATGGATAGAGTTTACCGCTCTCAAGAAGACTCCAGTTTGTGGTTGTCATTCCCGTCTTCAGATAGAAACAAGGTACAAGAAGGAGATTACTTTAGCATTAAAAAGCAAGTGGATATAGATCAGCAAGTTCCTGTTGACAATAAGATAAAGATAATTGATATAAAAAACGAAGCGCCAGAGCACGTTAAGCAAGAGTATAAGTCCCTAGGGGTTGGTGGTGGATCTGATATTTTTGACCTTAGTATAACGTCCTCATCCGCAACTTATTATAATGAAACTAATTTAGAAGTTATATTTCCTAGCACAGAAACACATCCCTCTGAAGGTAGAACTAAAATAGAAATAAGGAAAGATGGATGGACAGGGATAAGTTCCCAGGGTGTTGGATGTGATGGTATCGAGTTATCTGAAGCTTTAACTCCGAGCGATAAGATAGCGTTGCAGTTTGAGATATCTGATGGTTTAACTACCACAAAGTCTCTTCAATACGAGGTTGCTGCTTATGATGTTAGTGCTGATATTTATGAATTTAAGTTAAAAAAGAAAATAAAAGAACAAGATAGTTGGGTCGAGTCGACTCCAAGTTCACCAAGCGTTACGGGTATACTAGAGAGCACGTTGAAAATCAGCATACTACTAATAGAAGAAAAAGACGCTTTTGAGTTTGAGGGTAGGTTTTTTGTTAAAGTTTTGTCTAATATAATAACACAGACATATTTAACTCATTCTCTTAACAATATAAACAATTGGCAAGTCTTGTCAAGAATGAAGATGTATAATTTAACAGATAGTCAAGGGGATTTTGGTTATAATATTCCCGGTATACACAACCTTTCTTCATCTATTATAAACACTACTAGTTATGAAATTTCAGATACAGAATTAGAATGGGATACTATAACAACTAATCTAAACGGTGATCCTAATAGTACTTCTAGTAAGGGTTGGTTTATAGATGGTGCTGGTTTCGCGTCAGTACAACACAATTCAACAACAAACGCTTACAAATCTGGGATACGACATTATGGAAAACCAGCTGGAGGGTTTGGAAACCCAAGCAGACTTATAAATGGTATGGAAAAAATAGCGTGGCTTGGAGATCCTAATGGTGATACTGGTTTGGCAACTACTGCGTCTGTTTCTGTTTGGGGAAGTAACTACTACACCCCTCCTACTTCATCTGTCCAAACTTATAACGGTAGAAGAGCTTGGACAGATGAAATAAGTTATGCACATCCACATGTATCGGGTAATCATATCCAAAGTTTTTACTATCCTAGTGGTAGTTTCACAGGTTGGACAAATGATTATAACAGAAAAACGTTAAGCAGCAATAAAGAATGTGTATTGCACCTTTCCTTTGCTTGCCCAGGTGTAGATTTGCACGATGGAGATTTCTCCAGTTTATCATCACAAATATTGACTGCTTGGTCTGGTTTTACTATGGATGAAGAATACTTAACTAGCATACTTAGATACGGTGTTGATAAAATAAAGGTGGATGGATTACAATACGAATCAACGCCAGCGCAAAACACTAATGGAACTTCAAATCCTTGGAATGGCGAGTGGTATACTCAACCTTCAAACTATGGTTATAGTGGAGGTATGTTACCTACATATAGAGAAAGTACTTTTTTCTTTGCTTATAATTTCCTTACTCCTGCAGAACAACTTGATGCTGATAATGCTTTCGAACCTACGCATGGAGCGCCTAATCCCGCAGCCGTACAAGCTGTAATTGATAATTTAGTTTTAGATTCAAGATTTTTTATAGAAGGAGATTCCTCAGTTATGTATAGGATAACCCAAGTATACAAAAAACATTTATATAATCATACGGCTTGGAACATAACGCCACAAATCAGAGAAGATGGGGTACCAAAACCATATGGGATTGGAGAAATATGCGTAGCTAAAAGAGTTAGAGATTTTTTAAAGTATATAAATGACAATGGAATACCGGTTAATCAAACCGCGTTAGATCTAGTGCAGGAGTGGATCGATATGAAGGCTGCTATCGTTAATTTTGGAAGAACAAATAATAGAAGAACTCTATATACCGTTATGTTAGACGAGGATCCTAGGGGGGTTTTTATAAATAATGTACAGTTTCCGTTGACAGCTGATGCTAGTTCTTTTCAATATATTAGGTTTGTAGATAATTATATAGAGCCTGAAGAAAACGTAGTTCCTGTTTCCCCAGCTATATTCGAAACAGAGGCCAAGGAAGATGTTGACTTAAATGTATATTACGAAGCTAGTGACGCTATGCCCATCACGTTAGATGGATTCGCGAGTTACGATCCGGATTCTTTAAAGGGATACTTGTTAGCACCTGTAGGAAGTAGAGTTACATGTAGTTTACCAGGATCTGTATTGGACTACTCGGATCAAAACGCTGAGTGGGGAGAAGATTTTTGGGTAAGAGTAAAAGCGTGGGACGGAAATATAGTTGAGCTAAACGGACCTGGATTAAAAGTGTCTCCGAATGAACCTCCAACACCGAGTGGTCAAACTGGAGAATTCTACAATAGAACCTTAAAGTTTTGGAAAGAAAACGGGAGCTATACTTCTGCACGAATATTCAATATACCAAGTGACGGGATAACAGGTCCTAATAACGGGCAGTACTACGTAACCAAGCTTGTTATTAGTAACAATGTTCACAATAAATACACGGGACTACCATTTTTCAATTGCTTTAGTTTTGGTAACGGAGTTGAATCTAATAGAATTAGAGATGATTTTAACGAGTCATATATCTTAAATGGAGTTAAAGCATCTACAGTATTAGAAGAGCCATACGAGGAAGAAAGAAGAAAACACGGATTAATATATTCTGGTTTATATAACTCTACAAGTGGGGTTAATAATTTAAATCAGTTTATACAAGCAGAAAAGATAACAAAAGATTTAATGCCATCATATGGTAGTATACAAAAGCTATACGCGAGAGATAAAGATCTTATAACTCTATGTGAAGATAAAATTATTAGAGTGTATGTAGATAAAGATATACTTTATAATGCAGATGGAAACACACAATTATTAGCTACGAACAGAGTATTAGGAACAGCAGAGCCTTTTAGAGGTAACTTTGGTATATCTAAAAATCCAGAGTCATTCGCAGCGGAATCATTTAGATCTTACTTCACAGATAAACAAAGAGGGGCTGTAATAAGATTATCTATGGACGGATTAACTCCAATATCAGACGCTGGAATGCACGATTACTTCAGAGATAATTTAAGAGACGGTGAAAGATTATATGGTAGTTATGATGCTCACAAAGGAGATTATAACTTATCTATATTTCTGTCAACTGGAGAGAATCTACTCGTAAACCCTGGGTTTAATCAAGGGGGAACTCCTACGGAAATTTATGGTCCTGAGCTTTTAACTAATTGGGATTTTTCAGCAACTACAGATATTACAACTACTTATCCTTCAAATTATGCTAAAACTGATAGATATCAAGATAAAGACGCTAGATTAGTGGGTTGGAGCACGACAGGTAGTACAACTAATCAATCTAGTGTTATTGCTACAGTTACTATTAGATGGGTAGAACTAACAGATCCTCATATTCACATTGGAGATGAAGTTAAAACTCCAGGACCACAGGGTTTTAACAATCCACCAATTTTAGGAAGCGTAAACGGTGTTTGGGAACCTAGTAGTTATCCAGGAACAATACAAGTAACTATTGATGTAATTCCACCTTTAAACATGACTCAGTTAACACATCCTTCTGGTGGACAGACGGGTAATCCATATTATGATCCAGCGCCAGCTAACTTAAATGCAACTTTCCCTGGTAATACATTACCTGAGTGGCAATGGAGAATACCTTGGGTACCAGGTTTTGAATTTACACGCCCATCAACAACAGTTGTTACGGGTCAAAGTATTGACGATTGGACTTATCAAGGATTTGAGTTTAACACATATAGCGCCACCGTAACCAGTTCTAACGCTTTTGCTTTTCACGAAGATACAAATCCAGAGCCAGAGCCAATGCTAATACATGATACGTATAACTTACAAGCAGGTAAAAAATATAAAGCCTCTTTCAACAAGTCTTCAAACCAATCTTTAACAGGGGTTGTTCAAACTTTTGGTGACAACTTTGCTCTCCATGATTACACTTTTGAGAGCGGAGACACTTATAGTACAATTTTTGATATAGTTACTGGAGGATTTCCTGTTACTATTTACCAACAAATGGGAGATCAAGTCTTAATTAAGGATGTTTCCCTAAAAGAAATAAGTTACACAGGAGGGGGAATAGCAGATTGGAGTATATTTCCAAATCCTACAAGTGAGGTTTATTTCTTGCCTGTTAGTAATACATCTCCTACCGGACCTGGATACATAGAATTCGATGACGCTTCGGTTGACAGTGGTATTGAGCAGTTTTTATCTGTAGATTATCCGATTGGAACTTCTTTCACGGTATCGTTTAATATAACAAACTTAAATCCCGCTTATCAAGCGGAGATAACTATGTATATGTATAACTCTGCTGGTAATGGGTTTGAGTATACCTTTAACCAGGACAATAATTACGTTGTTCAGGGTACGGTTTCAGATACTATAACTACTCAAGTATATAATACTACAGCTGGAGGAGCATCGTCCCCTTCTGGTTGGAATTTAGGTACGAGTGGAGTTTTTGGATTCAGAGTAAGTGATAATTATCCTTACAAATTTCAACTAGATGACGTTTCTTTAATTATAAATTCAGGACAAGGGTCAACCCTGACTTTTAACGAACGGTCAAAAGGCTGGACTAGTTTCAAATCTTTTGTTCCTGAGTTTGGGCTTAGTTGTGTTAATCAGTATTATACTATGAGTTTTGGCCAGTTATGGAAACATCATGTAGAACAGTTTAGCTCATCAGGTATAGAAATAAATAGAAATACTTTTTACGGAACGCATGAAGAATCATCTATAACTCCAATATTAAATATGCACCCGGCGGTTGTTAAGAATTTTAATACCTTGAATTACGAAGGTAGCCAATCTAAAATAGACCAATTTACAACAGATCCAACGACTGGTCTTACTGATGGAGAGTATTACAACTTGCAATCAGAAGACGGATGGTATGTTTCAAACATACGCACAGATAAACAAGAGGGAACGCTAAATGAGTTTATAGAAAAAGAAGGCAAATGGTTTAATTATATTAAAGGAAAACCAAGTGAAATAGACACAGCGGCCTTTAATTTCCAAGGATTAGGAATAGTAGAAACAATAGATTAATATGGCACTAATTACAGCGGTAAATATAAATAATACAAGATTAAAAGCTGAGGCTACCAGTCTACCAATACAAGTTGTTGGAGATAGTAGCGCTGTTTTTAGCGTGCAGGTTACTAGATCTTCGGATGGCCAATTTTATAATTTTACTACTAAAGCGTTCGCAGCTGCTACCACCTCTCAAAGTAGATTAAAAAATCAAAGACCAGGGACCTTTAGCATAGCTATTCCAGCTGCTGAGAATGGAGATACCTATACCATAATAATTATGGCCGAACCGCATTATGATACAAGACTTTCTATAGGTAATGGAATACGTTACGCTACAACCATAACACAAGTTGCTAATACTACGATAACATTTACCACGGACACTTCTATTTCTACAATTTCTGCTACTGCTATAGATACTTCTACTGGATCTATAATAGATAGTTTTACAAGCGTGGGGAGTCCCACGGTTACTATGGCTAATTTACAATTAACTGTTCCAGATGCTACAGGAGATTATGGAGTTTTTATAACAAACGCAGACGACACTAGCAATAACGGATCATGGGGCGAAAACGCTTTGTATTGGAGTACTACGGAAAATAATTCTGGAGGTACCGCTGCTGATAGTGATCAAGTTGTGGTTGCTGATGTAACAGGTTTAGTAATAGGAATGGAATTAACCTATATAACAGGTACAACAGCGCCTGGATCTGCCACTACAATAACAGCTGTAAACACAGATACAAAAACACTAACGTTATCCAGAAATCAAGCAATAACAGATGGTCATACTATGACTTTTAGAGCTTACGGACCGAGACTTATTCAAAATGCTATTGGTATTGGATTAAGTTTAACTAATCCAACTTGTAAATTGGGACAAACGTCTACTACAGTTCGTACGGCTATAACATCTGGAACAGCGACGGTTTTGCAGGTTAACGGTACGACTGGTATAAGTGTTGGAGCTACTGTTAGATGTAGATTTATCAATAAAAGTACTGATACAAATGCTTGCAAGGTGTCTGGCATGAATCCAGCAACTGTTGATGATGGCGATGGACAGATTGAAATTGAAAACGGAAGGTTTGACGCTAGTAAAAGTGATATAAACACAGCGACGATAGTCTATATAGATGGAAGTAGCAATGTAATTTACTTAAGTGGAACTATACATATAAGTAAATATCCAAGCGTAGATCAAAATATATATATTGATACAAGTAAGATATTCACAATAGGAACGGCTAGTTAAAAATAGAATATGATAACAATAAACTTTACAGGAGGTATAAATAATGATTCTTTACAAATAGGAGATATGGCTTATTCTATAACTCCAACGCTTTTAGGTGGTTTTCAACAATTGAACGCTACACCTATTTTTATAGGTCCAGTTATAGATTTCTTTGATGTTAATGGAACTAGTGTTTCTCAACCAGAGTGGAATCCCCCGATGTTTAGTATCCAGGTTGATAATGTTATACCGATGACGACTTTTGATAACTCTGGCGACTTCATCATGTTCGCTAAAGATAGTAGGATAAACTTATCTGGATTAGTGGGGTATTACGCAGAAGTGTATATTAAAAACAATTCAACTGAAAAAGCTGAAATGTTCTCTATAGCTTCTGAAACAACTCCTAGTAGTAAATAACACATAAAAACTGTAATAATAAATAAAACAATATAATTATGGCAAATAAAAAAGCAGCACCAACAAAATTCATAAACGCTTTATTTGGAGGAGCCGCAAGAAGAGACGAGCAGCGATCAGCTAACGAAGATTTTGGACAAAAATATGCAGATTGGGAAGAAAGAAAAATGGAGAATCCCTATGCGGGAGTGAAAAATCCTTACGAGAACTTAGAAAATGTTTACGAAGACGCAACTGTAAACTTAAAACAAGCTGAGTTTGAGAAGGAACAATCCCAACAATCTATGGCAAATATAATGCAAAGTATGCAGGGATCAACTGGAGGAAGTGGCGTAGCAGGATTAGCGCAAGTATTAGCTAATCAAGGTGTGAAACAAGCACAACAAGCATCTGTATCCATTGGAGCTCAAGAACAAGCTAACGAACAAAAAATGATAGCTGAATCTGGAAGGTTACAGCAAATGAAGGTAGAAGGCGAGCAAAAAAGAGATTTAATGGTTAGAGAAGGTAAAAGAATGGTAGAAGCTCATGATATAAAGAAAGAAGAGCAAATGTTAGATTACGCAATGCAAAGAAAGAATGCGTCTGATCAAGCTATTGCTGATGCTCAAGCTACGGTAGATCAATTTGTATCTGGAGCAGTTAGTAGTGGGATATCATCATTTATTCCAGGATAAAAATAAAACAATATGTCAGACGATAAAAATATAAAGAAGTATTTTGAAAATATACCTTATGGCAATGACTCTAAGTCATCAGAAATACATGGTAAGGCTAACCAGCGGGTTATTAATAAACTAATATCTAATTTAGTTAAACAATTCGATGCGTTATTTGCTAGTGGAGATAAAGAAGGATCTCAGACTATATCTGATCTCATAAAAAGTATAGCTAGAAAGTTGGATAATTTAAAAGCTATTAAAGAGGAATTCGCTATGAATTATGGGGGAGGAACTGGAGGGAAAAATCTTTTCTCGAACTATACTGATCTTAATTGGGAAAGAGCTTTTTTTGGAGAAGGAGGTACTATTTCTTTTGATGGAAACTTTGATCTTTTACTTACCGCTATCGACCCAGCTGGTAACCCAATAGTCAAACGTATTGAGGATATTACAGAGAACTGGGTTATTAAGGGTACTGAAGAGGCTGATTATATGAAATACCATCAAGACTTAGTAAAACAAGGACAAACAGCTGTTAAACACCCTAATTTTGATATTGATTGGGCGGTTGATAAATTACTCATTAATATGGATGCTTGGAAAATATTTGTTTCTGATAAAATAGGTGGGGTATATTTTTTACAAGAATGGATGAAAGAAAATCAAGAAGCATTGACATCTGGTGAAATAACAGATGATCTGTTGCATCCAGATTCTTTTGATCCTAATAACGACACTAGGTTACATGTTTATTATGCTAATAGGCTTAGAGTTGCCTTTGATTCAGATTACAAAACTATAAGAGATGGTAATGCATCTAGTTCCAATGTGGGAGGAAGGTCGAAATTAAGTTTAGATCAAAAAATGCAACAACAGGGAATTGCTCCAAATCAAAGAGAAGTGGCATCTAGTTCCAACGTAGGAGGAAGGTCGAAATTAAGTTTAGATCAAAAAATGCAACAACAGGGAATTGCTCCAAATCAAAGAGAAGTGGCAAGTCAAAAAAGAAGCACGCCAAGTCAAACAGAAGCACCAAATCAAACAGAAGCAGTAATTTAATATGAATAAAACTAAATCACCTTTAAAACATAAAGAAGGCAATGCCTTAGCGCATGAAGTAGGTACGCAATGGAAAACAGAGGCTGGTTGGCACGCGGCTAATCCTGGTTTTGAAGAAGAAGTTGAAGAAGTTGAAGATAAAGAAGAAAAAAAAGCCAACTTTAAAATAAAAAACCAAATTTTAGATAAAGAAACTGAATTAGAAGATTTATTTGAAGGAGACGGATCTAAAGAAGATATTGATAAGGTTACACTCGAATTAGAAAAATTAGAATTTGAAGAAAAATACAACGTAAAAGCTTTGGATGATTGGGAATGGTGGGATTTAGAGCGAGAGGGAGCAAAACTAGATTTTTTATCGAATTGGAAAAAGAATCACAATAAAAATAAAGATACAGAAGGTTATGTTCCAGTAATTAACATTTATAACAACGGGTTGCAGGACTACGAGGATGTAGAGGTTAAACTAGACGAAAATGGAAATCCTATTATTCCGAAAGAATGGGATGCAAATTTTGGAAGAAATGGTATTGGAACATGGGAAGTGAATGACGACGTGGCTAAAGCGGTACGTTTAAAAGAAGAGAAAGCGGTACGTTTAAAAGAAGAGAAAGAAGAATCTGTTGATCAGTTAAAGACAGAATTAGAAAAAAAGAAGAAGGAACATAGTGATAATACTTATGATCTGTTTTTAAGTAGGATTAACGGAGAAGAGGAGTGGGACGATTGGGTAAACGACAAAAAGTTTGTTGAAAAAGTTGACATATCTGATGAGGATAAGGAGTTGATTAAGAAATATATTTATGATTACGATTTCAATGATGGTCGTGAGGGTCGTGCTTGGGCGGATATACAAGATCCTAAGAGATTGCAAGCAACACTAGATCTTATACATGAAAGACAAGAATTGTTTGATGAAATAGAAGCTGTAGATCCTGACGCTTATGTATTAAGAGATTCTCAAAAATTAATATTAGGAGTTAGCCAAGCATCTGTTGATCAGTTAAAGACAGAATTAGAAAAAGTTAAAAGTAAGAAAGAAACAGAAAAACGTAAGGCTGAAAAATTACCAAAATACGAAGAACAATTAGAAAACGAAGAAATATCACAAATAGAATACAATAATTTGGTACGAAATGGGGAATATTATGACGTGATGGAACATAGTCTTGCTAAGGCCGGCGTAACATCCGGTTATGGAGATACAGCACCTCAATTTGCTTGGGAACAAGAGGGGGTTGATCCTACCAAAGAAGAAATAGTAAAATCACGAGAAGATTGGGAAGATCCATATAAAGATCAAAGAGAAGAAATATATAAAAGAAACGAAGAGAAAAGAAGGTTAAAGCAAGTACCTTACGAAGGTTATACTGACGAAGACAATGAGATAGAGGTTAGTTACGATAAAAGAATGACTAGTGGTACTGTTGATTACGAAACCTTTATGCAGTTAACAGAAGAAATTTCTGGTGAATCTGATATGGAAGAATTTATATCCGAAAGATTACAAGAATATCATAATCACTTTAACGATAAAGTAGATTACAATTCTAGTATGGAAGCTCAAAACGCTAAAGGACAATATTATTATGATTTTGATTATAATAATTTAAGTGGAGCTGATGAGTTAGTTATTACTAGAAGAGGGGCGGGGGGAACTAGATATTCAGGAGATAAGATGGATTTTGGATTTGGAGATCGTGGACAGATAGTTATAGATTTAGCTACTTCTTATAATAAAGATCCTGACGCAATGTGGGCAGATGTTTATGCGCGATACGTTTCTTTTTTGAATAAATCAGATTTAAGATTTAGTAACAAAGATAGTGATGCGATTCTCGATGTTGTTGCTGGTGGGTGGAACTCTTACGCGGGAGATGTAACTGATGACGCTCTAGAGTATGGAGATAAGTTTATCGATGAGCATGGGAGAGTTGACGTGACGGCGTATATAGAGCATATAGCTACTAATAGAGAAAGAATCTATCTTCCTGGAAAACAAGCGTCTTCATTTGGCTCTCTTAAACCGTATGTCGAGAAAGGAGATAGAAGAGGTAGCATAGAAATGCAAACTAACTCTTACATAGTTAGAAAAAAGAATAGCAGAGGTCAACGTACTTTACATTCGGGATTTGAGAAAGCCCCACCTGTGTTTGTTTTAATGTCAGATCATCCAGATTTCACGAAAAAAGATGACTCTGAAGCTCCAATTGAAGGTGTTGATAAATTTGGTTTACTAACATTTACAAAAAAAGTAGCTGGTAAAAACCACACATATAGATATGATCCAGCGACTGGTTTTGATCCCGAAGTACATATGGACGAATGGCTGAAGATGAAAACGCTACACAATGACTGGATGCGTAAAGAACATATATTAGAAGATGTTTTAGATAGAGAGTATAATAGACTTTATGAAGAAGGAATGAATACCACTACCGTTATAGTAAACGGGAAGGAACATAAAATCGTTACAGGTGGTGGAGAGATAGCGGCTGGGTCCCAAGCGATCGAGTTAGAAAAGAAAAGCGAAAGTGATTATGAGGAATATCTAGAGGAATTAGAGAAGCAAGAAGCAGCTCTTCCTGAAACTGTAGAAGTTAAAGAAGAAGGTCTTCTTTATATGGATATAATAGAGTATAAACAAAAACAAGAGACGGATTGGTTTAACAATAAAGTTCTTCCAGAAATGGAAAAAGAATGGAAGGTAAAACAGGATAAATTAGAAGAAGATTACCATCTTGAATACGACATCAAAATAAAACCCCACATAGAAACCATTAAAACAACTTTAGAAACTGAATTCAAAGATCAAGTCGATGAATTGAATTTGAAAGCAGATGGTGTAAATAATAAGTTTATAAAACAAGACGAATCAAAAGGAAGTGAAATAGTAGACGAGGTAGAACAACAACTTCTTAAAGAAATAGAAGAAGGTACTTTTGATCCTCAATCAGATCAAGATTTTAAAGACGAATGGAAAAGTAGATCTGACAAAAAATATAGCCAATGGCAAAACTCTCAAAAGACAAGCAGACAAAAAGAATTAGATGCAATATACACAGACTTCAATGCGTTGTATCAAAAGAGATTTTTAGAGGAAGAAGATAAAATTTTAGGTGATTGGAAAGAGAAGAAACTTAAGGAATTCGAAGAAATATCAATAGATTTTCAAGATGACTTTGTAGAAAACGCTTACGAAACTAAAAAAGGGCAGACTCAATTAATTCCAGAAGCCACTTATAAAGAAATTTTCGGTGGTCTTACTCAGAACGAAAAATTTAAATTTCATACCTTAGGTTGGAAAGGACAGGTGGCATCTATAAATCTAGCTTGGGCAGCTCAAGAACAAATATATGATGCTAATGGCATGTCTAAAGAAGATGTCGATGCTAGAAGAGAAGAGTTTTACTACAAAGCTTATAGTCATATTTCTTTGGATAAAAAAGGACGTCCTACTAACACAGCGATGAAAATGTGGGCAGATGAAGTAATAGATATGTTAGATGGCGAAGATGATTTAACCGAAGCACAACAAAAACAGTTGTATTACGCTAGAAGTATAATGAAGAGTCCTGAGTTTATGAAAAGTACTGCTGTTGGTCAGTTTTTTGATGGGATGGGGGATGCTTTTTCTAGAGGAGAATGGATGCCTCTTATTGCTGATGCTCAAGCTGGTAGACACCAGAGTTATATAAACGATTTATTAAAGAAAGAAAAACTCCATACTGACGATCCGGATAATAATCCAGAATTGACTATAGACGAAAGACAAGTTTTGTTGTTTTACGTTGAAGATGGGAACATGAAACATAGATTAAGTGAGGGCTCTTCTTCTTATAACGCAGGAGGAGGCGCTGTCAGCTCCCTGAAGTTTATGGTTGAAATGGTTGCTACAAGAGGATTAAGTAAAGTAGTTGGAAGAAGTAGTAATCTTTTAGTAAGAGGAAAGGGAAGGTTAGCTTTTACGTCTCAAAAAACATTAGATAGATATATAAAGATGAAAGGCATGCCATCGTCTGGATTTAAGATACAAGATGGAGCAGCTACAATTGTTGAGTATTTGATGACAACAGCTACGATGGCTACCGTTGGTGGGGCCGCTAATATATACAAAGGGTATGAGCAAAACTTAACGCCAGAAATGTCTTGGTCGTTAACAGAGGGTGCTGACGGTATGATTATTGATATTGATAATTTAGGATTTCCAGTACCAGACGCAGATGGTAACATGCCGGGAGATAAAAAATGGACACCTACATACGATGAGACCAAAGATGGTTGGGAAGCTTTTTGGGATTCTTATAAACATAATTTTATTGAATTTGCAACAGAAAGATTTGGAGAACTCTTACCTACTGGACAAAAGTTTTTAAGGACAAAATTGAAAAACAATCCAAAGTGGGCAAAAAGAATGTTTTTAGGTAATTGGGCTAGAAAAAGTGGTTTAAATCCAGCTGATCCAACGTTCCTTCAAAAATTTATAGAAGCCGGTAGTTGGAATGGAATATTACCGGAGATGTTTGAGGAAATGATAGGTCAACCTGCTCACAACTGGATTGATGGAAAAAGATGGAACGACGGTATGGATAGAAAGTTTTTTGAAGAAATGACTATTCAGATAAGCGCGATGCAGATGATGTTTGGGGCGGGAAGTAGGGTTTGGGAATTTGCAACAGACAAGGGTGATAATCCAGTTTATATTGTAGGTATGGATAGTTACAGTAACCCTAAAGACGCCGCGGAGGCTGTTCAGTTTGCTAAAGATAATGGTCAGCTAGAAGGTCTTAATATAGAAATAAGTAATGATTACTATGCGTTTGATGAGATTTATAATATTCTCAAAGGCACTGAGTTTGAAAACAATTTAACGTCTAAGAATTTAGTTGAGATAGCAAAAGATATTAAGACAGAAATGGAAGTAGAGGCTATTAACTCTTTAGATACTGAGTCAGTTAAAGAAGTAGAGAAAATAACTGAAAACATAGAGAACTTAGAAACAAAAATAAAAAACAAAAAGAAAAATCCTAGTAAAAATAAACAAAAAGCTTTAAAAGAATTAGACGAGTTACAAAGAGAATTAGACTTACTAGAAAACGATAGACAAGAAATAATAAGTCCTGTAATAGAATCTATAAATCAAGATAAAAACACTGAAGCTTATAAAAAGAATCTAGAAAACGTTAAAAAACACGCTAAGGAAGTAGATCCAGGTTTGAATATTATAGAAAACGAAAGCTCACAAGAAGCTGCTGAGGTTTATAAAGAAAAAGCAACAAACGACATATTAGACCAATACGGTATTGAAACAATTAAAGACGCTAAAACTGGTAGACAAGTATATGTAGATAAAAAGAATAACTATACTTTATCTAAAAAAGATTTAAATGAAAGAGGTATTGATATAGATAAATTAAATGAAGATGTTGATAAAATGTCACAAGATTTTGGTAGTGTACATGGATTTATTACGCCAGAAATTGACGGCGAGTCTGATATAATAATCAATAAGGAAGCTGCTCTTAAAGTAGATGGCGGAAACGCAAACGTAGCAGTTCATGAATTTTTACATAGATTTTTAAATAAAACCTTTAATCAAAACCCTCACACTAAGTTAGCTGTAGGAAAAGCCTTAGAGCAACAGTTAATGAATATGAATCCTAGAGGTGTACAAAACACTAATTTCAAAAGAAGACTTGAAGATTATCAAGCTGGAGATAAAATTAATTCAGCTGAAGAAACTTTAACTTTATTCTCAGACGCTTTAGCATCTGGTGAAATCAAGTTTAACGAAACTGTGTTTACTAAAATAGGGGACATGTTTAGAAGAGCGTTTTCTCTAGGTGGTAAAAGAGTTACATTTAATACTGGTAGAGATGTAATGAACTTCGTTAGAGACTATAATAGAAGTATGGACAAAAGTAGAATGAGTAAGGGGATGAAAAGAACCATGAAGAAGGGAGCTAGAGTAGGTGGTACAATAAAATACGGTAGTATTCAATGGGCTAAGACGTTAAGAAAAATGGGTCTTAAACAGGATACAGATGGTAGATTTCCAATGTTCTCTAAAGAAGCTTCTGATAAGGTCCAATCAATATATAAGGAACAGGGAGTTGCTGGGGCTATGGATATTATAGAACAGTTCAAGCCTATTACTAATAAAATAGTTGAGAGACGTAGGCAAGCACCTGGATTTGATAAACAGCTATTAACAGATGAAATAGAAACAGGATCAAGAGGTATTTTTGATTTAATACAAGAGTATAAACCAGAGTCAGGAGTTCCATTAGCTGCTTATATAAACAAATACTTACCGTCAAGAGCTATAGAAGCTTCTAATAGAGTATTAGGTGAGGAATTTACAGAAGATATATCTGAAAGAGGCGATATAGCCGCAGAAGAAACCGTTACTATTACAGAAGAAGCAACGGGTAAAAAAATAAAACTATCAGAAAGATTAGGTTCAGATGCTATTGAAATAAATAAAGAAGTTAAAGCAATAGTTTCTGGTATGGACGTTTCTAATCTTAACTTCAAAACATTAAAAGATTTAACACCAGAGTTAACACAACAAATGTTTGGAATAGTTCCTAAGGTCGGTAATTTAACAAAACAAGATATTAAGAACGCCCAAATGTTTATAAATAAACATGCTGCGACCCTGGTGCAGATGCTACCTGAAGGGTCTACAATTGGTGGTACGTCTACCGGCGTTCAAAAAGTTTTATTAGATGCTTTTTATACTAAAACTGGTAGAGTTACATCTGCTAAAACAGGTAGTAAGGCTGGTTTAGCTATTCAAGTAAAAAACAAAGGTATTTCAATCCAAGAATTTTTAGAAGTTTTTGGTATAACAGAAAGAGGAAAAGAAAATACTTATAAGAAAGATAGTAATACTAGTGCGAGAATAAAAGCATTAGTATCTCAAACAGGTAAAATGCTTACTAATCAAGCTGTCAGAGAACACTTAATGGAACGACAAGAATCTATAGAGACTATACAAAGAATAGCTGATGGTAAATCGAGAATAATGTTTAGTGAAGAAGGTCGAACGAAGAAAAAATCTTTAGATCTAGCGTTAAATAATGTAGAGAATTTTAAAGATACTTACATATTTAAACTAGGAGCGTTAGGTTGGATACACGGTATTGATCGTGTTCCAAATAAACAAGTCCAAAGAAAAAAATCTGACGGTACTATTGAAACATATTCTACTAGAGATTTAAATGCTCCGTTTAAGATTCATGGTAAAGAAACTGGAAGAACCTATGGAGAAGAAGGCGATGGTGTTATTAATAGATTTTTAGAAGGAGCACCTAGATTTAGACCTTTTATACGTAGCACCATGACAGGTGGAGAAAAAGGTGGTTTTTACAAAACAGTTAAAAACTTTAATTCAAGAATAGATAAAACAAGTGTTAGAGAAGTAGAACTAAAGCAAGTAAAATACAATAAAGGAAAAAGACTTCAACCAAGTGCGGTTGATAAAATAAATACAAGCGAGTTCAAACAAGATCAATCAGAAAGATTACCTACTTTGCTTGAGTTTTTTCAGGCGGTGGAAGGACATTTACAAAACTTTCCACAAGACGTTTGGATGTTTGAAGAAATGTTATTAGACACCGGTAAACATCAAAATACTTTTACAAGAATTTTAGCTCCTTTTAGTTTTTATGCTGTAGATAAAAATGGAAACGCTGTGTACAATAAGAGTGTTGTAGAAGAACATACTGATCCTCAAAATCAAATTGGTAAGGCTATGCTTGCTGCAGCTGCTTTTTCCAATGTGGATACAGTTTGGAGGGTGGTTGGTAAGTCTTATATGCAAGGTTCTTTATTAGAAACACACGATAAAATGTTGGCAGCCGCTGGGTTAGGGAATACTATGCCAGACATTTATTTTGATAAAATCGTTCCTAGACTTTTAAGTGGTGAATTAAAATTACCAGATGGTATGTCTTCTGTTGTTAGATTAGCTGTCGCTGGAATAGATTTAAATAGTTATAAATTAGTAGAAGGAGGACAAACGATAGCAGAGTTTTTTGGTGTTGAAGGAATGCCAGTCGAAACCGCTAATGATTTAATTATAAAACAATTAACAGGAGAAGTTGATGCTAGATATGTTACTGAGTTTTCTAAAATTGCAGAAGTTACCCCGTCTAAATCCGAAATCAACAACGCTTTTAGGTTTAGTAAAGCTGTTGATAATGCTAGGTTAATAAATCACAAAACACCTTCAAGAGGTATGAGCGCTTGGGATTTTGATGATACTTTAGCTACTACTAAATCTGGAGTAAGAGCTAGGATACCTAATCCAGATGGAACTCCACAACCTAATAGAAAAGTTATATTCTTAGCTGGTGGAGCTGGAAGCGGAAAAGGAAATGTTATTAAAAAACTAAATTTAGAAGGACAAGGATTTAAAGTAGTTAACTCTGATATATCTTTAGAGTGGTTAAAAAAGAACTCTGGATTACCAGAGAATATGAACGACTTTACCAAAGAACAAAGAAGTAAACTTGGTACGCTACAGCATCAAGCTAGAGGTATAGCTAAAAGAAAGATGACGAAGTATCAAGGTAGCGCTGATGGTGTTGTTGTAGATGGCACTGGTGGTTCTATCAAAGCTATGGAAACGTTGGTTAATGAATTTAAAGATAAAGGATATGATGTTGGTATGACTTTCGTTGAAACTTCTTTAGATGTAGCTTTAGCTAGAAATAAAGCTAGAGCAGAAAGATCTCTATTAGATAAAATTGTTATAAAAAATCACGAGGCAGTTCAAGGAAATAAAAATGGATTTAAAGAAATGTTTGGTGAAAGATTCATGGAAGTTAACACTGATAAGCTCAAACAAGAAGACGCTATGCCTTCTAAGCTAGTGGATAAAATGAACGATTTTGTTAGTGGATATAAAAAAGTTAGATTAGATGCTGAGGAATTTGCTACTCAAGGAGCTAAAATATTAGAACAAGGTGGAGAGTTTGACTTTACAGAATTTGACGTAGTTACAGAAGGAGCTCAAGGACCTATGTTTAAAACAGCTATGGATAGAGCTGGGAAATTTGGTACGAAAGACACGTATATATTGACTGCTAGACCATCCGAAGCTGTAATACCTATTCATGAGTTTTTGAAGTCTCAAGGATTAGATATTCCTATAGAAAATATAACTGGGTTAGGAAATAGTACTGGAGAAGCGAAAGCTGAATGGATGTTAGAAAAATTTTCAGAGGGATATAATGATATGTTCTTCGCAGATGATGCGATGCAAAACGTCGAAGCCGTTAAGCGTGTTTTAGATCAATTAGATATTAAGTCTAAGGTTATTCAAGCTAAGATCAAGTTCAGTAAGTCTATCGATCATACAATGGATGGAATGTTGGTGAATCCTGCTCTTGCTAATATAAAAGAAGCACGTGATATTAATAGTGTTAAGAGTGTAGAATCTTTATCGTCTCCGGGCGTGTATAGCAGAATCCAATTTTCAAAAAAACATAGAGGAGAATACGAAAACACAATATCTAAACATCGTCCTGATTTAGTTAGAGAGGGAAAAGTGTCTCAAACTGTAGATGGTATGTTTACTTTTATAGACAGTTTAAATATTCCTAACGATAAGAAAAGAAAATACGAAAGAATAACTACTAAATGGTTAGCTACAAGTAACGTAAAGTTAATTGAAGATAGATTTAAAATAACAGACGCTATTAACTTGGCAGAAAGATTTAAGTTAGATTTATTCTCTTACAATAATCCTAATGAAATAATAGAAACTTACGCTGGTAAGGTTGAAAAGAAAGTTCTTGATCCAAATGATGTTAAAGAATTTTCACCCTCTGCGTCTTATAAAAAAAGGGGAATTACGACTTATAATGTAGAAAACACGCCAGAAGGCCAACAGGCAGTTAGAGATATTATAGATTCACATTGGGGAAAAAATTCTAATCCTTGGTGTATAACACAATCTAAAGATGGTAAATTAACAGATGATTCTAAAATAAGTTGGACAAGTTATGGAGAAACTCAAAAAAGAATAATCTTTCAAGACGGAAAACTATTAGCTTTTTTCGCTAATGGACGGTATTGGGATAGAATGGATAATGATACAGCGGGTCCTGTTATAATAATTAAAAAAGGTAAGGTTACAAAATCAATAGAAATAAACGAAGATTTATCCGAGACCCTTGTTGAAGTACGTACTGTTAGTCAAGATGGTAACACGGTTACAACCACATATCCGTCTAGAAAACCTTGGGCGGAAATACATTCAATGGTAGAAGAAAGAGTTAATGGTAAAACAGTTAAAAAGACTGAATTTAGAAAAGATGGGAGCGTTTTTAGAATAGTAGAATTTAATAAAAACGGTGAGACTATCGCTACGTATGACTTTGCGGTGGATGGTAATATGACTGGTATTAATGCGTTTGCAGGATTAGGTGTTACAGCCTCTGACATAATTATGGAAAAAGGAGATATGATAGAGCGTCAATACGAGGAAGATGGATATGCTTATATGTTCGCTGGGGTTAATTTAGATGCCCAAGGTATCGTAAGAGATAGAAATACTCATCCTATAACAGAAATAGGATGGAGAATGCCAGTAAAAAATTCTGACTTAAAAAACGTTACGCAAACTGTAGATGGTAAAGTAAGAATAGATTTAAAAAAGGTTTTAGAAATAGATCCTGAAGCTAAAGGATTACCTAGAAAAGTAGCTGGTGGTAGTAGAATACGGTTTAGTAAAGATATTAGTGGGGAGTTTAACGATATATTGGAACAAGCAACTAGCGTTGAGGCTAAAAAAATATTCTCAGAAGCACAAGCTAGAATGAGAGGTGGTAAAAAGAAGTTTAGAGGCATTATACCTGCTTCAGCTCAAGACTTTATGGGGTTGATATATAACTTTATACCAAGAGGTAAAAAGGGTGATGAGGCTATGGAGTTTTTTAAGAAAGCCTTAGTAGACCCTTTCGCTAAAGGTATAAATGAATTAAATACATCTAGACAAACGTCTGCAAATGACTACAGTAATTTAAAAAAGCAATTTCCTAAAGTTAGTAAAAAATTAAATAAAAAAGCTGGAGAAACA
>Ga0098061_1000341_pt1 | contig 21756 bp, 5 predicted proteins | sample 22_taG_FD_92579 | JGI IMG/M metagenome (GOLD analysis project Ga0098061, IMG submission 92579) | Marine viral communities from the Subarctic Pacific Ocean - 22_ETSP_OMZ_AT15343 metaG | ecosystem: Environmental > Aquatic > Marine > Oceanic | place: Subarctic Pacific Ocean | collected 2015-01-20
TTTATATTCTTCAATCAATTCTTCAAAACTACTAATAATATCACTATGCGTTACCTTTGTTGTTTTATAATATTTTCCTTCTAAAGATTGAATTGGCAGATCGCCATATGGAAGATTTTGCATATCGACATAAATTATTTCTGCGGCTGTGGCCAATGAACCGTCTTTTATAAGATGTTCATAACTAATTTTGCTTGTGCCAATATTTGCTAATGTAGGATTATTTGGAGGTAGATTTGCTGCACGGGCCGGGAGATTTCCCAACTGCCAGCCTTGGTTTTTTGCTTGAGAATGCATAGCACCCAAATTTTCATCATAATTCTTGTGAAACTGGTATCCATTTGCCCGCGGGCGGGAATAGTTGGTGTCATAATTACCGAGATTTTCTATAATTTCGTTATCAGAACCATCATATCGAACATAGGTGGTGTTGTTGCTATTATCATATGGAGAAGTCCATGCAAATATAGCTACATTTTGATATGCTTTACATAGCCTGTTTGCAGGATAGTCCGCTTCGAGATCGGTGTCGCGGAGTTCGTCGGCGAGATTCTCATCTGTAAGAGTTATATCCTCTGTCCATGTTGTATATTCTGTCGGGGTGGCGCCAAATAGATTCGCAATCAGATCGGGAAACGCTATATCAAACGCGATTGAATATTTAAATATCTTGTTAGAGTTTTCATCTAAGAGAGTATCAACATGTTGAAATTTTTCGAGATTGGTGGCGACGTAGGTGGGTGATGGGTTGCCACTGGAATCCTCCCATCTAATAGCCGGCATCTTTTGATTCGACATGGTGGCCCAGGCGGCGGCGCGCTCGTCGCCGTACAGTTCCTCGTAGATGCGGAGATGTTCACGAGCCAAAGAACTTTCACACTTCATATCACAACAATCAATAGCTGGATACTTAGATATCGAAGAATCTTCTATTATCGACCAAAAGGCATCTTTTTCTCCGTTAACAATTTCTTGGATTTCCTGCTCCCCAATTACCATAGATACGTAAGTCTTCAAAGGTTCAAAATTAAATATAAGATCGTTAGGATCGCTGTCGCTAGCAGGTGATCTAAGGAGTAAAGATATTTTTATCTTGATATAATCTGAATAAACATCAATCTTATCAATAAAGGGTACAGGAAGGTACTCTCCTAAATATTCTGTCAAATCACCTTTTAATACTAATCCTGACATATTTCTGGCTCCGTTACATATCCATAAATATCATAATATGTAGTATTTTCTTCTTTGGTCTCGCAATCAAAATCAAGATCGATATAATAAGATTGCTTATTAAAAATTTCTGCACCCTTGCAAGCTAGTTTCTGATCGACTGCCGCATCAGTCAAAAAATCGAAATAATAATCAACACTAGCGGTAGTTAATGTCTGCCTGCTGTGCACAATTGGAAATTTCGATATCATATAGCCATCTTGTATTTGGGATTCTTCTTCCTCGAAGTATTTTCGCGAAAGATTATCTGTGCCATCAACTCCTCCGCTCATGCCCATTAGTTGAATTTTGCCATTCCAATTTTCTATATCGCCAGATCCTGATCCATTACTAGCAGAAAGAAGTTGATTGCCGCCAACGCCTGGGCGCTTGTTATAGAGTTCAATCTTTGTCAGAGAAGGGGTCACGTCCTCGGGTATCTGGCCCGGGCCAATCCAGCGTATGGATCCGTATGCAACTTCCATATTTAAAATTGAAGCGGTTAGGGCTTGGAAGAAGAGATTGCGGCCGCCGGCGAGGTCGCTGCCCCGCTCAACCAATGTGTTGCCATTGGAAGCAACGGGGTGAGCGCTCTCAGTAGTGGGTGGATAACTTGAGGTGCCGTACCAACTACTCGTAAATTCAAAAGTCAACGTATTGATCCCATCACCAATTGTTACCGTATCGCCATTAAATGGTATCGATCCTGTGAGATCGATGCTTCCCGATGCTATTGATGCTGGGTTATCAACAAACTCAAAAATTTCAATATCAAAATTTTCGTTGAATAATTCAGTATTCAGTTCTTCTATATAAAATACAGGATGCTCTTGCTGTAAATACACGGCTTTGTTGTCAGCAAAAGTGTTGTATGATAGGGCATCAGAATCTTCATATCCAGATGGATTAATTAAATTCGAAGTTATATCATCTAAAATATCTTTTGTATATAGAGCAGTAATATTAACTTGAGGAATTCTAGTTGTTACAGGATCTACATTAATTGAAGAAATTTCTCCTTGTAGGGTCACAATTTTCCATGCGGGAGCCGCTTGTGTCTCTCCATTAAAATGTGCATCCCCAATCATTGCTTCATATACATAATTATCTTTGCGAAGTTCGGCTTTGGTTGGATTAAACTCGGACTCAAAATATCCCTCTGTTTCGTTATAAGTTTGTGTATCTAATAATCGATTATTATCAACGTCTTCGAACAAAACAAGGCTTTCTAAATATTGAGTTTCCTCTTTGATTCTCTTGTGAATATCATTTTGAGCTTCTTTAGAGCCGCTAACTAAGCCTGATCCGGATGCCTGAAGGTGTGCATAATCAGAATCATATAAAATACTATCATCAAAGAACGCATAATAAGTTGGCTTAAAACTTCCTTCTCCTAAGAGATATCGCCCATAAGAAGTTAGTTTTAAATCATATACTTGCTCTTTTTTATTTAAGAATTTTGCCATGGCTTATTTCTTCCCTCTTTTTGAGAAAGGCTTTTTGATGCCCTTCCCTCTCTTAAGAGTTTTTTTGCCTTGTCTCTTACTCTGTTGCGTTAAGCCTCCCGGGCGTGTTACAATCGGAGTTTCGAGAATTGTAGCGGCTGGGCCTGTAATCGCCGGGCCTTGGGTTGCCTGAGCTATTCCTGGCTTATATAATACTTCTGCGTCAATCTTGATCTTCTCAACAAAAGACAGAAAATCATAGGGCCAGTTATATCCAACCTTGTATGCGCTATCGCTCGACTCTGGGGCTATCATCCTTGAGAGTCTAAAAAGTTCACTATTAAGTTGGCCGGCCTGATCTACACGCAAATCATAATAATCAGCTTGAGACTTCTGCTTAACTTTAAAGACCATCCATCGTAAGTTTTCATTATCCATCAAAATACTTTCATTAAGAAGCTCTGTATCCATTAGTTCGTGTGCAATTGATTGATATTCAAGCTTAATTTCTTTTGAATCTCTCGGAGCTAAATTCTGCCACATGTAAGAAAGGTCGTCTTTATCAAAAGTATATTCAAACTCAAACACGTACATTACCATAGGAGTAATGCTTTCGTTATTAATAAAATCAAATTGTGGGGGAAAGATATAGCGATCCATCTTTTGCAAGAGTTTTCTGATTGATTCGCCGGCAGTACCTAATGAATCGCCAGTTTCAGTTCCGTCTGTTTCTGCGCTGGCAGCTTCATAGCGCTGGCGGGGGATTTCAATAAACTTCTTCAGACTCAGGGTTTTTGTGCTTGGAACAATCGTGATTGGCTCAGGGGCGATAATATAAGGAATTGCAACTACAGCCTCTCGAATTGTTCTTGAATCAGCCAATTCGCCTAGCCGAGCACCGGGAGTGGCCCTATCAAATCCGACCAAATCTGGGAGCGATCTCATATTTTTATACAGACTCTGGCCGGCTACTACGTTTCCGTCATTATATGTGCTTCCGGTATTAATGCATTCATAATGATATTGTAGCCAGTCAACTGGAATGTCGCCCATTTCAAGGAAAACGCCCTTGTCTGGATCCTCGGGAATAACGCCAAACTGGTGCCACATACCGCGAGGAACCGATGCGGAGAAATTGGTCGGGAGAGTTAAGTTGCCATTAAGTTTAGTAATAGGGTGAATGCCTTCATCATTAAAGTTTAACATCGGTGTTTCAAACTTAGGTTGAATTACCCACCGCTTTCCTTTAACTTCATTTCGTGTGAATGCTGGCATCCCAAAGCGATCTACTTCGATCAGCGGCACTGTTTCAACTCCAAATAAATTGATACTAGCACTTAATTGCATTGCATTGTGATTAATACATTGTCCATCATAGGGAGCGAAAGTTGACGCAGTAGGGCTATAATTGAATGATGGGATAAGAGGGGTTCGACCATTGAGGTGAATCGTGTTAGCTCCAAAAGCCGACCCGGAGGCGCCTTCCCAACCAGGGTCGGCGCGCCAATATCTTACTTTGGTTTCAGCAAGAATTTTGTCTAAATCATATGCAGTGCCGGCAGTTGGTCTAAAGATAAAATCGGCCCAAGCCTCTCCATGATAATAAGGCGGCGTATATGCCCAATTGAAACCATTAAAACAATCCATGGCGCCGGATTGAGCGAGTTGGTAATCAACATAGATAGAAGAAGAAGCGTATTGCCCCGGGGAGGTTCCATAATTACCACCTTGAACGCCGGGGTCGGAGAAGTTGCTTTGATTACCAATGTTCAGAAGCCTGTTCAGGTTCAGATAGTGCCCTCGATTTCCAATTGGTCTTCCAGCAATATCGGGACCGAAAGCACTTGGGCGACTATACATTGTAAATGTTTCTTTATAATTTGGATTGCTATGGGGATCTTGTGGAAGCGGGAAAGTTCCTGTCATCCATTGGCATCGGCCGCCGGGGTTGACGTTCAAGGCCTCAGCGACAGAGGCGCTATTGATTGCCCTACCACCATAGACCCCAAATGAGCTAGTCGCGCCGGCGCCGAAATAATAATGCGAACCACTGTCTAAGCGCGTAAAGTGGGGAGCAAGAGCAGCATCGTGTTCATATGTTCGGGCGCCCGTCATAGAACGCCGCATTTTTAGACGGCCGCCGTATACAGAACCTTCTTCAAATTGTAGATCATCGCCAATGGGAGAAGAAACCAATTTCGTATATGTGGAGTCTTTTAAGAAGAAATTGCCGACTTCACCAAAGAAGTTTTTGGCCATTCGTGTATAAATAGTGGGAGAGGATACAACGCCATTCCAAGAAGCGGACGCCATCATCCCCCCAGATGGATGAGCTTCTAGGTCAACAAATTGTGTACCATTTAAATATGTTTCTGGAGTAATTATTGCCTCGAATGGTATTCTTTTATTAAACCAACTTCCTCTTCCTTTCCACATGGCGGTCGAGCCGGGGCGCGACCACGAAGCGATCGTGCCCGTGCCGAGGCAAGTAACTGCATGCAGGTCATCAGAGTAGCCAACCTTGTGCGCCGAGGCTGTGACGCTAGCCTCGGAGCTAGTTATATAAGCGGCAGAACCAGAAGCGTGGTCGTCGCGATAAAGATAAGATCTGTGAACTCTATCTGGATCCGTAATAATGGGGTAATCAACTGCGAGTCCGGATTTAATTGAATTATAAAGAATTCCAGGGGAGTGGAAGGGTATTAGGCCCGGGCGCACGAGTCCCCCCGAATTTTCTAATAATGCTCCGGCGTTTACAGAAGCGGTTGTGGTAAAAGAGGAGCGGCCACTAAAGCCATGCATATAAGAACTAGAAAACGCTGATACCATTTGGAGCGTTCGTTGGACCGGATAGAATCCCTTGTAGGGGTTAAACTTAATGGCGGCGCTACACACTAGTTTAATTTCTTTGGCGTTTAATAAAGTTTCGCTTTTAACTCCTAGGAAGTCACCGAATTCGGAGTTGGAATAATCGAGATAGAAAGACGAAGTAGAACTATTAATTCCAGTTTCCGGGAAGCCGCACCAATCGAATTTCCTCGGATTAAACAGCCCATATTTAAGGTAATCTTCTACATGATCACTGATTCTAAATTCTGGCACAATCGCATAATCTTTTGTAAGAAGTTTAAGTTCGTGATTATAATCGGCATATTGATCATACCACGGGGAGGAGGGATTCGATTGGAACTGAGACGGGCTGCCGAGATTGGGGTTATAGCGTGCGTTGGCGATGGCTTTAATTTCATCGTCTGTTAAAATTGAGTTCCAAATACCCATATCAGCTAAAGTACCTTCAAAATTATTACCATCACCACCAAGATAACAGTCTGTTCCGGCTCGCACAATACCTTTCCATGTACCAGTGGGAGTAGTGCCTGATTCAATTACAGTTTGCTCTATTCCATCAATATACATTCTGGGAACATTGGTGGATAAAGACGCATCATAGGTAACGATAATATGATGCCACTTACCTTTAGTAATTGATTCGCTGGGAGTTTCCCAGAAGACGCCAGCGGCATTCCAATATGTATACAAACGCAGACTGTCTGCGGCGTCATCTAGATCTATAACTAGATCATTAGCGAAGTAGAATATGCGATCATATCCAGAAGTACTATCGCATTTCATCCAAGCACTAAATGTCATTTGTTCGGTCGAGCCTTCGGCCGTATCGTTGCCGATAATGGCGTTCCATGTGGCGGCGGTGCCAATATTTATATTGTCATTGGTACCATCAAAAAAACATGTATTGAGTTGAATAACGGGACTTGGAACATCTACAGAAGGAATTGGTCTATTATTATCAGCACCAAAGGTTCCAGTACGGTCTTTTCCACTACTATCAACAGCATAATAACCAGCCGCTGTGGAAGATGACAATGCCTGAGAAGATGAAACATCCGTATTCAGTCTCCACCAACCCTGCAGCGAACTGGCGCCGGTATAAGTGCTCACCGCATAAGACGCAGTATTGGGCGCAGTAAAGCTGGCCGTCAAAGAATAAACTTCGGGGGTCTTCACAATAATTCCGGCCTGTTGTCCGGCTTCCCAGAGAGCCTCGCCGGCACCCACAGCGAAGCTGCTAGACAGTGCCCATGAGCCCGAGCGGGGGAGACTTCCAGTTTCAGCAATTCTAACACCCGTTGGAGACACCAAGGAAGACGGGGAAGCAAGCATGTGCTTTCTGGCATATAGGGCGCCTGGGAATAAAAAGCGCTGCATAGAGCCACCGAAATCAGATCTAACAATAGGGAGATATGTGTTAAAATTTGTTCCCAGGAGGTGTACACCACCCCAAGAAGAAGATAAATTGGCCATTACATATCCATTCTGAAGTTCACCCGATTTTGGACTAAATTTAAGAACGTTATTATTCGCCCAAGTTTGAGTGGCCGCTGAGGTCCAACTAGGAGTGGCGCCGAAGGTTCCGGTCACAGCCCAATCTGCCGGGAGATCTGGGAGCCAGTAGAGAGTGGAGTAGAAGTAGTAGGGAGCATATTGATCTTTTCCTGGACCATTGAAAGTTCCACTTGGCAACGTTGTTCTTGTCAAGAAGTCTTCCGGCGGATCGAGGGGCCATGCGCTTTGACTCACGCGGACGCCGTAAGAGTTGGCGATTGTGTTGCCTTCAGTTACTCGATTTGCGGCCGAGTCTCGCCAATATTTATTATTGTATGTTGCCTTGGTGGTAATGCCTCCGGAAAATTCGTTTCTTAAAGATGGGAATAAGTTTTCTGTATAGAGAACCCAGTTTAGATTATAAGGAGTACTACCGGCTCGGATGATGCCTACTAAATGTTCATACGCGGTTATTGTCTCATCGGGATCAAAGTTGGCCACATTATCAAGATTTGGATCGTTAAACCATATTTGTTCATTATTATGAGTTATTTTAATCGTTGCGTTGTTCTGGCCCGAGTCATCAAAATTAATAATGACCGGGCGCCCACGAGTTGTGACTGGTGCGAGCCTATAGGACATAATGGAATCTCTGGAAGAAGTAATTACAGAAATCTTTTGATTTTTTCTTTCATTGCGGAGGATTGGATGGTCTTGTTGTCTGGTGGCACGCCAGTTCCAGCCATATGTGTCTTGCCGGCGCGTCAGAAGAAGGTTGAGATACGTGGCGGAGCTACTAATTTGAGGAATTGTGCCCCAATTGCTAGTTGAGCTTTGAGTTATGACATTCGCACCTCCCTGAGTTGTCATTGGGGCACCATTAATATATAAATCACCACTAGACGTTGCATTAAAGCCTAACAAGTTCGTACTTCCAGAATTGATGGGATCGATGGTGTAGGTATTCAGCTGGGCGCCTTGGGCAAAGCCTCCCATCGCAACATAGTCTCCTGATGGCCATTGGGGGTCATAATCATGGGAAACGTTACTCTCCATCACATAATCAAAGAATGTGGAATATGAAGCGGTCCCACCAGCACCAGAGGGTTCTAAATAAAGGCCTGCGAAATCTCCCCATGTTTGGGCCTGACCATAATATCTATAGTCTACCTCTGTGAAATCACCTCCCAAGACTATCGAACTGGTTACCCAAGCATATTGTTTGTCCATTCGGGGAATTTGATGTTGAACATTAAAGTTGTCGTATTGTGCAGATTGTTCAAAAATCTCGATTCCCGAGTGAGAAAGGAAAGTCTTGACACGGCCAGCGGGATTTCTGTTCACCTTGAACATGGCAGCACGTTGGTTAAGGGATGCGCCAGGGAAATTGCCGGCAGGGTTTAAGTTTAAGAAGGCGCCCTTGGTTGCGTTGTAGAGAGCTTTCACCTCGTCGGCTGTTAAGGTTGAATTCCAAACTGCGACGTCGCCTATACTGCCCTCAAACCAAACGTTGTCGGCAGCAGAAGCAGCTATATAGCAATCAGTACTATCGATTCCATTCCATGTTCCAACTCTCGTCTCCGAGGCCGCGGCACTAATTAGAACGCCATCTAGATAAATCTTTGCGTTATTTGCTGTACTGCTCCCATCGTAGGTGGCAGCAATATGATGCCATTTACCCTTTGTCAAAACATTATTATCTGTTTGCCAATCAACATAGCCGCTCGTGCTCCACCATGTAAATAATTCAAAGTAAAGAGATGTCTCATGCATACTAAGACCAACCCCTGGGTTGGTACCAAATTGAATAATACGGTTCGAGGTACCTGCCGCGGCCTCATCGATATAAATCCAAGCTGCGAAAGTCATTAGCTGGGTAGAACCCCCGCCTGTATTATTACCAATAATGGCATCCCATGTGGCTCCGGCGCCAATATTTACTCTATCGCTAGTTCCATCAAACTCACATGTAGATACCTGGATTTTATTGCTCGGAGTTTCTCTCGAAATACCGGGCCTATCGTCGGCGGCATCAAAGGTTCCGGGGCGGCCATTGCCGCTGCTATCGGCCACGTCTCCATGAGTAGAAACGTCTGTGTTTAATCTCCACCATCCTTGGAGAGAACTGTTAGATGTATAAGCATGCATGCTGCTCTCGCCTATCATATAGAGTGTGGAGTTTAAATCGTAATCGGCGACTGCGAGGGAGTCGCGACCGAAGCGGGCTGCGTGGCGGGCTGCATGTGAATATAAACCATAATCTTCGGAGTTTATATCAGAAACGCGGATGCCTGTCGTCTCGCTCACCGTGTCGGAAGGCCCTTGTGAGGGACGAATGACGGGGAGGTTGCGATTATTAAGCGTGTTGTATACCGAGAATTCAGATGCGCGGAAGTCTTGATAGCCGCGAGTCATGGTCTCGGCGCCGCCCGGGGCGCCGAATCGTGAAATAATGATCGATTGATTGTCGGAACCGGTGTTAACGATGGGCGTATATTCAAGTTCATAATTAAAATGACTTCCAGTGAAAATGCCGGGGTGGCTGCTGGATAAGGCCGCGGATGCGGATAGCGTAGTGGCGGTTCCTCTATGGAGGTTCAAATAAGTTCGAACTGTATCTGATGAAGATAAATTGGTGCGACTTGTTATTGTGTTTGGCATATTAATCTGATGCCTAACAAATCTTCTGGGATTCGAAAATGCACCGACAGTATGTACAGGCTCATAATTATGACCAAAGTTTCCGAGAATCGTGGAGCCCGAACGCAAGCGGATGTTCTTGATATTAACAGGGCGCTTTGCTATCATGTCGCGATAGTATGTTGCGCGAGGGGCGTTATGATTCATAATCATAGGATCGAGACCGCCGCTCATGCCAGCAACTGTAACGTTGGCATGGCCGGCTCCAGCAGTTTTTGAATCGAATATGTTTACATTTCCTACTGAACCTCGGGCTGCTCTTTTTATTGATGTTGGGGTGCCATATTTAGTATTATGAAGATTCATATACCATTGGGTTTCGACGCCACTGCTATCCACAGGTTCGCTTACACTAATATAAAAAAAGTTGAAATCCTCAATGGCTGTTTTAAGAGTTTTAATTTTCGCCTCAGCATCGGCGCCAGAAGCCCAAGAAGCCGTGTTCCATCCTGTAGGAGAAGAAGTTGGATTATATACAAACCTATAGTAATTGTCGCCATCATGAATTTCAATATAATCATTATTGCTTGGACCAGAGCCATTAAGTGTAATACGACCACTAGCTGTGACGGGTGGGGCGCCAAGCACTGGGTGAGGATAGTCTGCTGATACCATCCCAAGGGCGCCCTCGCCATGCTCGGCACATTCGCCAAGTAATAGTTTCCAAGCTTCGGGGCGATTTGTATAATTATCAGAAGAACCCGTGTTTATAGAAACATGTCGAGATTGATGGCCGCCTACAGCATAATTTGTAAATGGTCCCTGCATCGGAACTTCCATGTCTGGGCCATAGACATCATTGTGAAGATTTGTAAGCACAACTCCTGTCATAAAGCCAGTACTTACGGCAGCATTATAGCCAGTAGTCACGTTACCACTCATGAGATTAAATGGAAACGCTATAGTAGATGTGGTATTTTTATAACCTATACCTTCTTCCCAATCGCGGCCGTGTTGAACCTTTACAACTCGCTTTCTCTTCTTGCCGGCATAATTTGAATCAGCCATTTCGAATTCAACACCGCCAACAAGATCTGTGCGGGGAGTAAACATCACATTTCGTGGAATAAATCTCCCACCAGCAGTGTTTATTGGACCAAATGGATATAAAGCATCGTATGCAAAATGAATATTTTTAGATCGTTCAAAGTTCGTGCCGCCTTTAAAAGGAGCCAAATGAACGGTTGCATCTCCTTCGCCGGTGAATTTTAAATGCGAGGTTTTTCCAAAATTTCGGCTAGCAAATGGGTCTCGTTCATAGCCAGTCTTGTCATTAGTCCACACTACTCCAAGACTCTGTGTTAAGCGAGGAGTAGAATTAATAACTTTGCGATAAATTTCGCGCTGGGTGTCTACATTACTATCGCCCGAGGTGAGTTCTGCCGATGAGCGAAGGGCGCGTTTGTTCCAGAACTCATAACGAACTTTTGTATTTCGAGGAGACGTTGGCTCGATTGAAGAGCCGGCATGCCAATCATAACTTCCTTCTTCTATGCCTCGCATCGCGGTATCTAAAACTGGTTCTTTAAATTCTAAAGTAGGATATTTAGTTTGATATTTATTTCTCTCTAATACATGGCTTTCAATCGTATTCAGAACATCGGCTTTAAAATCACCGGAGGCTGGCATTAATTGCGAAACAATTTGAGCGATCGCATCATCAAACCATTTATAATAATTAATAAACTTTTCTACGTCTGTGACAGTTGTTACTTTTCTGAAAAAAATCTCTCTTAGTTTTTCTAATTCTTTGTATCGTTCTCGATATCTATTAACTGGCGCACCAATGGTATTGTTAAAGTCAACAACCCCCGCGAAGAAACTAAGCATCTCTTCAGAAATCGCATTATATAAACTCTTTTCAATTGTATAATAATAATCTGGTGCCATGTAAGTATTGGTAGTACCATATGTTTTATCATCATCTGAAAGAATTTGAATCATATCTGAGGCAGCGACTTGTTCTGGATTGACAAAATTGAGAGCGTTAACTGCTTGGCGTTGCACAACATCTGTAGATGATGCCGCAAAACCATAGCCATAACCAGTGTGCTGCCAGCCGGCTGCATTGCCGAGCCAGCCAAAGTTGTTTCTAGTCTCAGAAGACCCCGAACTCACATCAACAACTTGAGAGAATTCGCCGCCGGCGTCAGAGTCGGTTACACTATCAAAATTCCAGTTTAAGGCTAGTGCATTATTATTATGAATCTCATAAGCTTGGCTTCCGGAATCAAGTGGTGAAAAACTTTGATAGGAGCCTGTTAAGCCGACGTTATTGATATCATGGGCGTGCAAATTGAGAGTGCCATTGTTAAGATACTTTGCCCAATAACGAACTCCACCAATTAATACATCAGATTTGTTTAATAACGTTCCAGTAATATTTGTTCTTTGGGCGCCTGCATAAAGTCTCTTGTGGCCCTTTAAAAAGCTTGCTCCGACAGTTTGGCTCATGGTTCCTGTTGCCTCAAAACTCTCTAAAACACTGCCTAGTTGTGTGTTGGTGCCGCGGAAAATAACATCATAATTATAAGTTGATCCAGGGGCCGCCCCTTCCAGAACGGAACCACTAATTAACTCCGCGAATGGGTAATTGCTAGGCTTAACGCGTACAGAAAAATTCCATCTAGTTTGATCATATGTATTAAGAAACAAACTACTTGTTAAGGTAGGAAGTGGATGTGGTTCATTCGAAGATGTAAGCATGAAAGATACATTTTTAGAATCTTTATCTGGCTTAATCGCCAATATTTGGAAGTTTGAAACATCGCCGCCAGGATCAGTGCCATAGTTTGTGGTCCATGTTGTGTCTGCTCCAGTTTGACTATCGGCTGCATCTGATCCCGTAGGTACCACCGAATACATTCCAAATAAGGAGGATGTTATATAATCTCTATCAAACGCTCCTCTTCGTGTAGTATATCTTGGAAAAGTAACATCAGCCTCAACTGTACAACCATATCGTACTTCGGGGGCGCTTGAGGAATAAGTGCCCGAAAGAAAGCCTAGGCTGTCTGCGTTGGAACTACTAATACGCTGGTATACAACACCGCCTAAGTTGTTTGCATTGTTTAAGTTTAATGATGTCTTGTTAACAAGGGTGAGCTTAAGATTATCTTTAAGTTCATATGTTTGCCTGTTGGCATATGTGCCCAAGCGAATAAGACGATCATCTATGTTAAAACATCTAAAAACGTTTCTAATAGCTTTTTCTGTACCCTTGCTCTTATAAATGCTGGTTAAGTTATTATAAAGATTTAGATAAATTAAATTCTTAGTCTCTGCGAGATCATTTTCAAACAACGTGCTCTCGTTTCTGTTTAAAAATTTCTCCATTACATCTGTATCAACAAATAATTCTGGAGTGTATAGTCCTAATGATTGCGGAAGGTGCCGTGCAAAGGGGACTGACTTGTGAGAGGCGCTAGTATAACTCATTTGATTAAGAGCCGGAACTGCTTCAATCTGCTGGTAGAGCGTATCAAAGTAAGAACCTATAATGTGAGAAACAACATTAAGATTGCTGCTCTCGTCTTCTTCATGCTCTTCGATAACCCAAGATGGTACAAGGCTCAATATTGATGAATTATTGTTTGAATCGTGATAAGATCCCGTTGTCAATAGCGCAGATTTTAAACTAATAACGTCGGGATGATCTACTCTGATAATTGGATCATTATACTCTTGGGTAGCTGCCGACGCAGATAAAATTGCAGATCCTGTATTTCTAGAATTGGAACTATATCCTGTCCAGACACCATTGCAAATTCTTCCGCCATAGTCCAAAACTATCTGATCGATGCTGTCTGTTTGCGTTATACCCTCGTTAAATTTATAATATATACCAAGGGTCGTATTTGAAAGATCTGTGTTAGCGCCGCCGCCTACCTGCGTAAACCAGTTTCTTCCGATCTCCTGGCCTGTTCTCCGAACTTTCCAAAATCGGAATTCATCTAATGCGCCGGCAAATTTACCGGAACCAGATGTGGCGGTGAAGGTTGGGTCATCGGTCTTTTGATCGGTGCGGCGTACATTCGTTAACAGCCCACCAATCGAGCCAACCATATTTTTGGAAGGAATTTCGCCGAGAGTAGTCGAAGAAGAGAGAGTGTGATTTAGTGCGCCGTTGACATACAGCTTAGAAATGAACTCGCTTCCAGTATTATAAAAAGAAACTGCATAATGCTGCCATGAAGTGAGAGAGTCTGTTGTTAGGTTTTGCCCAATAGATGCGGTGAATATGCCGCTAGTTCCCGACTGCGCAGTTAGGAGAAAGGGAGAATCGCTTCCAGTGGGTGTTGTTGCACCGGTGAGTTCGATGGTGATTCTACCGTATGCCCCACCTCCACCTGTGGTGCTGCCTGTAGCGTTGGTGTTCCACATATCGAACACAACTTCTTTAGAGGTCAGGGAATTGTCGAATTCGTCTTTTTTCAGCCAAAACTCAATTGTAACACCGTTATCAAAATTGGATTTGAGATTGGATTCACGAGAGCCTTTTCCATAGTCGACTGGGAGCCCTGCTGCTGTGTAGATGTTAGAAGTAGAGGAAGAGCCGTGATATATGTTTGCATGTTGAAACTTGCTGTTAGAGTCGTTTGGGGCGAGGGTGGTTAAGCTACTCCCGAGAGGGGCCGAACCGGTATTGGGTCCGCCATAAAAAGTAATGTATTCGAGACTAGAGGGCAGACCGTAGCCCGAGCCAGAGTCTAAGGTGCTCAAAGAGCCCCATCCATCGGCGCTTATTAGTGCATAACCAGTAGAGCGAGGATAAAGATTGTCTAAGATATATTTATCTATATTCAGAGAATTATTAAAGAATGTATTCTTCTCTGCTTCGGAGCCATCGTAAGGATAATAATCTTGAACTCTTTCAATGGAAGACTTATAATATAAATAAGCAGAACCAAATTTTGCAAAATTCTTTGGCTTAGAATAATCTATCGGCGGAACAAATCTTTCTTGAGTTTTTTTAAGTTGTTTTAAATTATCAGCAGATTCAACATCTTGAAAAGCGTCTTTTTGTGTTGTTTCGGCTAAATAATTTCTATCGGTAGTTCCAAAAAGCTTTTTAATACCCATAATCTTCTACTCTAAACTTAAATATATACGGCTGCTCTGTCCACGAAGAGAGAGCGGCATCATAGAAGGCAAATTTAAAACCATATACATAGCCAGATTCTAATAAACTCATATCGAAGTCAAAATAATTACCCGAAACGCCATACGAGAGCACAGTGTGAAGATCGCTACCAGTTCCATACGGTACCGCCTCATGAGCATCTAAAATTCTGTATGTCCTAAAAGATGCACTATGTATTGTAGTAGTTTCTGTTGTTGCTGTTGCCTTATTATAAATAGTCGGAGACCAATTCTTATTTCTAATATATACATTAAATCGAACAGTTTCGTTTCTACGATATCTATCTCGTAAATTAGTAATATTCAAATAATAAGTTGGCTTTGCAGGCGCCGAGGAGGCGCTCAAAACTGAAGGGGTGATTGAGCCAGTAAAAAATTCTATACTGCCGCTGTGCCAAACATCAAATAAGGTTTTAACAGGAGTAGATGCGGCCGTGGTTGCAACCGAACAAGAATATATGCCCGTCGAAACATAGCCACCTGTTAAGTTAGTGTTTCCATCATATAAGAGCAACTTGGAACCAGAGGGGCTGGTATTTGTAGCCGAGCCAGAATATAAACTAACGAGAATGGAGCCGGTTGTGTTGATAGCCGGAATATTGGTTAGTTGCCCTCTAACATAATTATATAGATATATTGTATTAAGGTTTTCTGACGGCGGTGCCAAGGAACTACTATACATAAAGTCGCCTCTGTCATCTTTTACGCTTGAATTCCAACGTGCTTCAATAAGAGGTTGACTAAAGAAATATTGCGTTCCGCGCGCAAAGAATCGTTTTGTATAATATGAGGTCTCGGCGCCGCCTGTATTGTTAAGCACGCTTCCACTATTTAATCCATCAGAACCAGAAAACAATGCCTCTTGGCTAGATGTTAAATGAATACCAAATCCATTATTACTAATTGTGCCGGCAATCCAGTGTTCAACAAGGGGTGTTACATTTATTTCTAGATTTTCTAATCCAGTAGAAAATGTCCCCTTAAAAGTCGGGTCACTGGTACCAGTTAAATATGAACCTCCGACTTCACCAGCCGAAGATGTCCATACTGCAGCATTAGAAGCGCTCATCCAATTGGCGCCGGGGAGACCCTTTGTCACATCTTTGTAATCTTCTAGGTCTAGACCAACGCCTTCTTGCCAAGACTGAGCGACGGGGCGTACCATCAAGGTAAAATCTTCTGGTACAGTTTTTGAATGTTCTGCGTTGAATAATCGCAAATAAAAACTTACAGAACCACTAGCCGGAATAATGCTGTTTGTTCTATCGGTTGAAATGTCAGTAACCGGAAACTTTATTAATACTCTCGAAAGCTCTTGTGAGCTTGTAGTCTCTCTGCCATAAACAGAAAATACTTCTAAAATATCAGAAGCCCCCATATTTGAGCCAGAGGCCCGAATATTTAGATTAGACTGAAAAGCATTAGCGATAGTTGTATCAGCGCTAGCTGTATATCTTATTAAAGCCATTACTTAACTTTTCCTTTGATATCGTCTGTGGGAAACTTTATTTCGAAAATAGCATTCTTGGGGGCAATAATATATGTGCCGTCTGGTGATGTGTTTTTATTAATGTCGAACATCACTCCTGAATAATTGGCACTATTTTTATTAACGATTTTTACTCGAACTACATCCAATATCCCACTTACATTCCTAAGTTCATTATATATGTCCGTAACACTAAAAGCTTCCCCGATATAAAAATGGCCGCTATATTTATTTTTGAGGATTGTGATGGCAGAATCGAGTAGTGTATATTTGTCTGCCGCGGTGGTTGATTTTATAACGAACTCAATTCCAAGATTGATAATATACGGATCTAAAATATCGACTGTATCGTTAATCATTCTGTAATTGTTTAACCAAGTTTTTAAATTATTTTTAATTGTAGAATTAGTTGCAATTAGTTTATTTTGCTGATCAGTAGATATGACATACATATTTAAATTTCTCTTAAGAGAGTCTGGGTCTTTTTGTACCGATACTCGTTGGACTGAACCGTACTTAGCCGGCATCCTATAAGCAACATTTTCATAATCTGCTTGTGTAACTGCCCTATTTTGTGTCGGAAAAGTGTCATAAATTCTTCTTTTTAGTGCGGTTGAGTTAGCCTCGCTACTTACACCAACAATAGGCTCTTCGTTATTGACTTCTAGAGAATTAATTACTGTATTTATAGTATCACCACTTAACGAAGTTTGATCTTCAAATTCATATGATACTTCAGCAACAACATTAATTGCCTCAACGCCAACATTAGTATTAACGGGATCTATTCCTCTATATGTTATATATAAAACTGTATTTGATGGTACAATTCCAAAATTCTCATTTTGAGACAGCCGGCTCGGATCGAAAGTGGTGCTCGTAGTATAATCTTTGCCAAAAATATCTAGCGCAACAGATTGTATATCGGCCGCTACATTTGATTGCCCAGATTTTCCACTTCCAAATTGGAGATAATTTCCGCGGGAGTCCCTTTCAAGAACAAACTTTCTTGAAACTAAATAAGGTTTTAAAATAGATGGAACATTATCGTTCTTATAATTTTTATTAGACATTTCTTTATACACGAGATCTTGGGCTAAATAATCAACTTCAAAATATTCATTCCCATTTGAGTCTACAACTGAAATTATCTCTACAATATTTTTGCTTTTTAATCTAATTTTCTTAAACCTTTCATAAGATCCGACACGAACCCTCTCTTCATCAAAAAAACCAGATACTACTGCGCCTTCAGCTTTTATAGCATAATAAGTGGGGGCACCAGTAGATGTGCTTGTTTGGGCAACCACCGTAGTAAGCGACGGATCACTAAAATCTACATTTTCTATTAATAGAAAATTAATTCCAGTTTTGGATGAAAACCGTGTGCCAGCTTTTATTAAAGGGATGTATGCTGTGTCTGGTCCGAGGCCAGTTGAAGAGGCGGGCACAAGTATAAATAATACTATATTACCATAGCTCGTGCCTGGACCAGAAGGTTTATATCCTAAAACCCTTCCATGGCGTAAAATATTTGAATACTGATATGCCGTATCCAAAAATGACTCATTAACATTATAGTCTAAGTAAAATGATAATTGATCGCCGACATAAGCTACTGCATCTAACATTATTGCGCCAAAAGATCCCTCGCTGAAATCTTGGAAAGTGTCGGGATAAAACCTCTCTGCCATCTGCATTAAATCAGCACGGATAGATTCGAAATCTCTATGAGTGTAGTCAATTGGTATTATCTTTTTTTGGTCATCCGCCATAAATTATTTTCCTTTCTTAAATAGTAAGTGTAATAGAATCTGTGATGTTTACACCCCTGATCGCATACTTAATCGCTATGTTCATCTGATAGGGGTTTGTAATGGAGGGGGACGTATTAATTGCTCGAATAGAGATGTAGGGCATGTAGGTGCCAACTTGTGAATTAATAGTGTCGCTTACTTGGGTTTGCCAATTTATAGTATTATTCTCAAATAAAAAACGCTTTAATCCCACGCCATAATCAGGGTTCATCACTCTTTCGCCTTTTTCAGTCAATAAGAGCATTTTAAAGTTCTGTTTTATTTCTTGAATCATCGATTTGTTCATCGTGAATCCATTACCAGAATCCAATGTTAGTGGAAGCTTTACGCCGATAGAAGACATATCTGTATCCTTTTTATATAAATATCATCAACTAGCTATTTTTTCTTACATATTTCGCCTTTTGAATCAAATGGGTTGGCTTTCTTAAGTTTGTGCCTTTTCCACCATGGCAAAAATTGTACTCCTGGAGCGCCGCGGAGGGCATTTCTCAAATTCGCGAAGTAAATCCGGGAGGCGTCACTAGCGGGATCTAAATCTAAATCTGTTGTGAATGTTCTAGAGTGATAATAATTTTTGAACATTCTCTTTATTCTGTGAGTTGAAAGTCTTAATACTTCTCTATCCCAGTCATCGTAATCAAGAACAAAAAGGCCGCCTTTTCTTCGGTTGCAGACGGAAGCCCAACCATCGGCTCCTTCTCCGATGGTCGGGTTACCATCGCTGTCGATATCTACCCACATGCCGGGCTTGGCGCCCTCGCCGGAAAGGGTAGAATTGGTTTCGGCATTGGATTCGGAGACAGTGATCTCTCCGATAGAAGCAAGAAATCCCATATCATTATAAATTGCCCATAAAGCATTTATCTTATTTAATGGAAAAATATACTTATATATTAATTTAAATACACTATCTTCTTTTAAATAATTTAAAAGACATAATAACATTTTACTATCGCCCTCTAATGGTGCTATTTGAGATATTGGCAAATCAAGAACATCAACCTCCACTGTTGTTAGTGGCAATTTTTCGCCAGATACGAAGATCGAAAATTGCAACCCATAGCGGACTCCTAATTCTCCGTTTAATCCAACAACTTTGCCGCCGGCGTCAGTAACAAGTTCAAGCGTTCCAGGATAAACATCTGATATATTGAGAGAGTTGTCATGTTGCTTTATAATCTCAATTGCCTTTGATGAAGTATACTTGGCTCCGTTAATGCTAATATATTTTTCTATTACAAATGGCTTATTTTCATCGATAATTGGCTGAAATCCGTAATCTTCGACGTCCCCAACTGGAACAATAATTTTATTCCCCATGGGATTTAATCTATCATGAGGCGAATCTATGTGATATTCGCCAGCCATGTATACTGGATCGCCATCATCATCCTTTGTAATATGATAATATCCTATATATTCGTCTCCTTTTTCAAATTGGCCGTCTTCATCAAGTTTTTCAAACACATATAATTCGCCGCCAGGAGTATAAATGTTTTCTCCTTCAGTCTCAAGACCCTGAATCTCTTCTTTTATGTCTTTATCTAAAGTAAGCTCATGGGCGCCTTGGGTCAGATTTTCAAGAAAATAGGCGCCATTATCATCAATTAAAACCTCTGTTTCCATTACTTCCATAGCACTAGTAAACCTTTTAGCTATAAGGTTCAATTGTTCTACTACTATTTCTTGTAAAACGATTTTTGCTTCATCTTCTGTATCTATAATTGCTTCGAGATTTTTCTTGTATCGATATTCTTCCAAAGCAGATATACCATCAAAAGGTGTTTGAACATCTTTAAAGTCACCAAGTTTTCTTGCAGCTTTCATGTCTTCTTTAGTAAGACGTGGAAAGCTTTCAATCATATTGTTGATGGTTCTCAATGCGGCCAAAACATGTGACGGAGGTGAAACAATGTCGCCTCGATCAACTTTTCGCGAATAGGCTTGAACTGCTTGTTCTAAAAATGCATACCAAAATTCATCATCTTTGAACGTATTAACAAAGTCTGAGTCTACCGCTCCGCGGAAACTTTCTTCTATTCGCGAAATAATATATTGTGCATATATCATACTAAAGTTTTCACTAAAATCTGGTTTAATGGTGCTAAATGTTGCCAATGATTTTATAAAATGTACACTTGAAAATATTCTGGCTGCGGCAGCAACAAGACCTTCTAAGCCTGCTGCGGCAGATCTTTCTAAAATTCGATCATATGGAAGCTCTAATACACAATCAGCGTCTCCTTCAAGGCGCTCGTCTATTGGAATAGTCGGGTATATTCTATCAATCATCTCTGATATTTCTCCAAAATCGATTAGACCGGATTTATCTGTGCCCGCATTACACGCGGAATATTCTGGGAACAACTCTTCAAAAAACCCTAACCAACCATCATTTTCTAGAGATGCTATGTAAAAAGGCGGGTTTAAATATGAGCCTCCATAACTGTTGGGATCCAAATAGAAAACTCTATTGGGGCCGGGGTTTCGATGGGTTCCGTTTTCAACCTCCCACTGCATCCGACTGATGCCCAATATCTGATCGGATCCTTTAATCTTGCGGTCACCGCCGTCTTCATCCTCTACTCTAGCTTTCTTGTAGCGCCTACCGCCCTCTGAAAGAGTTTGTCCGTTATCGACAACATATTCTACATCTTCTTCACTTAGTCCATCAAAAGATGTTCCATATTTAAAAGCTGCGTCATTAGCAGCAATTAATGCTCGGATCTGATTGGTTATAGATGACATATGTAAATCGTGAAAAGCCTTAACTTCTGATTTTCCTATATTGGCGCCATTATTTTTAAGAATTTCGTGTAATAAAACTACTTGTGGCAGGTAATCCTGCTTGCTATTGAATGTTCTTTTGAATGCCGGGTAGTTGTCTAGTCTTATATCACCCACTTGTTCGAACGTATTATCAACTGCCAAGAATTCATATTTTTTATCGGAACTGTATTCTTCCTCTGAGTCTCTATCTCTTACTTTTCGCCATCTACACTTATACAGTGAATCTTTAGTAAGTTCGTGTATTGTTATTCTCGCATTATCATCTGGGCGATTAGCTATGATTCCGGTGGGTTCCCATGGGACGAATTCATCCCTTACAAATTCAGTTTTAGATTTAGGTTGGCGCGTCGGGGATAGTTCAGAAAGATAAAGCTCTAAATCGAATCCCCAACCCCAAGAAGTATCGGGCCTTTGACCTTGGTTATTGTCTCTAAAGTCTAGTGTAATATCAGGGCTTTGTTTTCTTTCTTTCTCAACAAGATAAATTTTTTCATTGGAGAAATCGATTTCAAGTTCAATATTATAATATTGGGGGCCCGTGTAGTCTCCGCGAAATATACCTCCAAACCTAAAATCACTTACGCGACCTTGATCGATTGTTGTTTTAAGAGAGCCCGCTAATTCATTATTTGATGCAAAAACTGGCTCTACTCTGTCTAACTCACTCTGCAGCCACCCGGCGAGCCTTGTTGGATAAGCTCCATATTGATCTTCTACTTTATCATAAGTATTCCAGAATCTATCGCCCTGCGAGGGGGCGTTGTCGCCTTCGGCGGATTTAACATACATATCAACATATGTTTGAGCACCAAAA